>JABAOC010010533.1_pt3 | contig 10701 bp, 8 predicted proteins | sample 7062161 | NCBI WGS metagenome assembly JABAOC01 (sample SAMN14538625, study PRJNA623070) | marine sediment metagenome | biome: marine biome [ENVO:00000428]; feature: marine pelagic biome [ENVO:01000023]; material: deep marine sediment [ENVO:00002113] | place: India: Gulf of Khambhat ...
CAATTCCTTTAAGTTTCAGCCTTGCGGCCGTACTCCCCAGGCGGCGCGCTTAACGCCTTCGCTTCGGCACTGGGGGAGCCCGTAGCTCGCCCAACACCTAGCGCGCATCGTTTACACCCAGGACTACCGGGGTATCTAATCCCGCTCGCTCCCCTGGGTTTCGTCCCTCACCGTCGGACCCGTCCCAGCAAAGCGCCTTCGCCACCGGTGGTCCGTTAAGGATTACAGGATTTCACCCCTACCCTTAACGTACCATTTGCCTCTTCCGGTCCCAAGGCGGGTAGTATCGCTAGCAAGTTCGGGCTTAAGACCCGGCCTTTCACCAACGACTTGCCCGCCCGGCTACGGACGCTTTAGGCCCAATAAAAGTCCCGACCACTCGGAGAGCTGGTTTTACCGCGGCGGCTGGCACCAGCCTTGCCCTCTCCTTATTCGCTGAGCACATTACACTCAGCAAAAGCTCACGGCTAGGTGAGCACTCGGCATCCCCCCGTCACGCTTGCGCGCATTGCGGAGTTTTCGCAACTGCTGCGCCCCGTAGGGCCTGGCCCCTTGTCTCAGTGGCCATCTCCCGGCACTGACTCTCATCACCGGTACGGATCATGGGCTAGGTGGGCCTTTACCCCACCTACAACCTAATCCGCCGCAGACCCATCCTAGGGCCCCGTAGGTTTGAGTAATGCCACGGTTCCAGTAGGCGTTACCTATCGGGGATTAGGCCCAGTTTCCCGGGAATTTCCCCGACCCTAGGGTAGGTTATCTACGTGTTACTGAGCAGTACGCCACGGATCCGAAGATCCGTTAGACTTGCATGTTTTAGTCGTATGCCGATAGCAGTCGGGTCTGGCAGGATCAACCAGACTTGGGTTGGCCGCAAGTGAGGAAAAGGGAAGACAGGAAACTAGGGAAGGTGTCTCTGGTATTGTATGGTTTGGTGCCGTGATTGGACGGAACTGGTCATATCAGGGTGAATACCCGAGATCCACGGTTCCAACGACATCACGGCATCAAATAATGTTGAGTTGGACTGTCTGGAGTAAGATTGAGCCAAAGGTAAGTGTCACTTGCGGTTGCAATGTGGGTTTGCTTATGCGTGGTGATCATCGTGTTCCAGGCTGTGTAATACTCAATAGCTGGTTAAACCTCCGATGAGGTCCACTACACCAAAGGATCATAACCTTTCTGAAATGTCATGATCCACGTGGGTTATTTTATTGGGAGAGTTAAATCTCTCCGACTCTAATTGTAATACTCAAGGATGGGATTTAAAGGTTACGATAGAATTGGCCTCATGTTCGGCAAGAGCAGTGGGGAGGATTCAAGGGAGTAGGGAGGGGTATGTATTAACTAGCTTTATAAGCGAAGAAGTAGTTTGGTTGTTTGACTAACAGTAATGCAGGTGTGCATGCTTGGAGCTATTTCATGTCCGTTGGGAAGATATTCCGGAGAATGCTACATTAATAATGGGATTTTCAGGATGGGGGAATTTAGGGCATTTGGTGATGAACCATCTAGCGGAGGTCCTGCCGGTGGAGCCAGTTGGGTTTTTTGGGAATTCGACGTGGTATCACAAAGGGCGATTAGAAGCCCCAATGACATTATATCAGTACATTCAAGAAGAGCAGAAGTATTTATTTCTATGTCCACGAGTAATGTTTCCGGTGGTGGGAGAGGAGGCTCTACAATCCGAATTTTGGGAGCTCTTAGTGGAGGACATGCTTTCGATTGAGAGATTAAAACAGGTGATTATTATAGCGGGGTTACGAGAGGAGACGAGATCCTTTGGAAACAAAGATTGGGTGGCCTTAATACCAACAAGAGATTATCAAGAGAAGTTTGGGATTAAGCGAACACTTGAGAACCATTTGAGTATGGTTGGGCCGCTCAGTGTGACATTGATGAAGGCAACGGCAGATAAAGTGCCGGCGTTGGCGATTCTGGGATATTGTGGAACCTATCAGGCGGATTATGTTGCAGCGAAAGTGGTCTTGGAGGCGTTGGAGGAATATGCGGAATTGAGGGTAGGAAGAGAGCATATCATTGAGTTTGATGCATCATTTATAGCGGAGCCAATAGAGGATTTAGAGGATTTTATCTGATCAAATGGGAACAGCCACCATCGTATATGTTATTGTATGAAGAAGGGAGGGAAGAAGGAGAGGGGTGATGGACGAAATAAGGATTAAAAGAAAGTGAGGGATGGGGCTTCTAACTACTTATTTGCTTCTAAGAGCAAGACAATGGAATTAAGAGAGGCCAGAGGTGATGAATCGTAAAGAAACAGAAATGGTGGACCGGCCGGGACTTGAACCCGGGGCGTAAGGCTCCGTTTGGGAAGGAGTCTCCTCGTTGCAAGCGAGGCGATCTGCCGGGCTGATCTACCGGCCCGCAGTTTCGACAGATCGTATTATATTAGTCATCCATAAAACAACTTGGAATATCATGTCTTCTGCTGAAAAACAAGATTTCTTTAAGCATATAGAGAGTTTATAAATTTAGGGATTGACGCGAAGGTAGGAGAGAGAAAGATAAGAAAACCTAAAGAGTGTTGTTGCGATAGGTAGGGCTGTTTAGAGTCCTACAGTGAGTGTGAATAATATTAGAGAATGGTGATGTCTTTATATAAAAGACTTAGGAAGGAATTTATGGATTTGATATTAGCCAGAAAGGAGCGAATAATACTCAAACAAACCCCAACAGGGTATCTATTTGTTTTTATGAGCTTATATTTAAATGGTAGATAAGATGCATCAGGGGTTTAGATCCAATCACTGGTCGTAAGTTTTTCCGGGAGATAGGTTTCGGTCATGTAATCGAATCCATGCATAGCGAGGGCTTGAATTTCTGCTTTTTGCTTAGTTGTACGCATGAGTTTAAGATCTTTGACCCATTCTTTGCGTTGTTTTACAAAGGGTTCCTTGAGTAGTTGATCTGTTCGTTCCAAGTCGAATTTAGTCATCGAGAGTCGGGCAAGCTTGGGAATGTTGTAACGATTGAGATCCTTGCTAAGAACGCCTAGCAGTTTAAGATTGGGAGTCGCAAGGAAAGGGGATTCATAACTAAGGCGTTTACTGCCGCGAAGATAGACTGAATAGATATAATGGCCATAAGGATCAGAATCCACCAAACAAAAGGCTGGAATGCCTAATTCGCGTGTGATTTTTTTAAGGAACATACGAGTGGCAATGTCAGCGAGGCCTTTGCCAGTCAAGATTATACTGGGCCATGCCTTCCACCATTCGGCTTCAGTCAAACGAATCATGGCAGCTTCTTTTTCGGCCACCAAGACGAATTCAGCGTCGGATTCTACAATTTCGATCTGATCGAGGAAGGGACTGATATTCCAAGCGCCAGAGCCCATTTTTTGGAGATCAATGACTTGGCCCTTGTCTTTAATTTTGATACGACCTACAGCAACACCTTTTGCACCTGCTACAATATGAGTGGAGTTGCGAGTGGTTCGCATTAGAACAGAAGCGTCCTCAATAGCTTTATCGCTATTTTTCTGATCTTGAAACAGATCAACCGCGTTATAAAACACTTCTCGTTTGGTAACATGAATATTTTTTCGTAGGATTTCATGGATAATCTCAAGAACCTTCATAAGTCGGGTGGCATCAGCGACAGAACCTAGGTTATGGAAGGGTTTTTGCGAAAGGTCTTTGCCAAGAAGTAGGATGTCAGAAGTTTCATCCCAAATGATGTTACTAGCGCTACGGGATGGAATTTCAAAAACAGGCTTACCAGTTTCCATGATTTGAGTAAGAAGTTGATCAACATGGGAATTGAGTCTGGTAAGGGCGGCATCTGTCGGGAGATCATCCACAATGATTACATCGTCTCTTTGGGGGAGTTTTTGTTCGGTTGTGGCTGGAGCGTGTTTTAGGTGGCGGACTGAAGTAAGAGGATCTTTCTTGCGTTGGGGGCGTTTTCGGGAAGATTTCTTTCGTTTTGAGGTAGAACGTCCCTTGGGATCAGTTGATTTCTGATCAACCATATAATGATCTAAAGATGACTTTTTTACCTTTATTGTAGGTTTAGCAGAGTTTGGTTTTTTTGATTTTGAGGCATTTACATTTTTTGAGCGTTTTTTTCTTTTTGTTCGTGAGGACATAGAGGAGTCGCCTCCTGTATGACGGTTAAGAGAGTTCATGAGTGTAGGGGGGATAGGGATCAGAAATATGATTAGATAAGGAGAAATGCGAATCAAGATTCAAGTTCGGGGTCTTTGGAGTCGGTAGGGAGCGAAGAGCCTATTTCGATAGCAGCGATGAGTCGCTCAAGGAGTTCTTTTTCAGTTGGGGGATTTTTGAATGAAGAAGAGGAGAGAATGCGGCTAAGGGAGTGTGCAAAGCTTGCAGCATAGCGTTGGAGGACGGAAGTCCGACGTGCCCGTTGTTTGGAGAGTCGGCGTTCAGAGATGACAGTTTTCAATTTACGGCCGACAGCTTCAAGGGCGAGTTTGATTTCTGAAATGAGGGTTTCATCCTCTGCTAAGGCTTGTTTAGATTGAGTTTTAAACATCACATGGACGAAAGGACCAGAGATACTCACAAAGATGCGAATTGGGCCTTTTGGGAGGCCGTTATCAAACTGATCCACTCCATAATTTTTCCAATTCACAGAGGCCGTGGCTTTCCAGATTGCACAATCACTGTTATCCCTTAATTTAGGTGTACGATTCACAAATCGGTAGAGGACATCGCGAGCCCTTTTAGCCTCTTGAATGTCGCCACCATAAGCGATGGTAGCTTCTACGACAAAGGCAAGGCCTTTTCCGCTCGTAGGTTTCCTGGTTTCAGTTTTCACGAAGTCAGGGTGGTAAGTCATCTGGATAACTTGGTTCATTATGTCGGCACCAACAGGGACGACTGTATCAGTGGGGGGAGCGTAATATTTTTGGGCGCGGAACGAGCGGTAGAGAGCATTGACTTGTTCATCTGCGAGATCTTTTGGTTTACCCATTGTAAGAGGACGGAGACCACCGAGGAGCTTACTTGCTTTTTCGATGATAGTTTCTGCTTCACCGCGTTGGAGGACGAAGTGATTTTCTAGCCATTTCTGGAGGGACGATTCAATAGAGTTGTTCAGGAGTTGCAATAAGGAAGTGCTACTGTCTATGCACCCCGAACATTTCATATAATGTTGAATACTTTCGTTTAATGCGTTGATTTCAACATCAGAGTAACTTGAAGTAGATTTAGTCATAAGAGAGCGGTATTTCAGGCGTTTTTCGGCACTTTGGATGAGGGGGGATACTTGAGTTTTTGAAATTCCTAAATCTTTTTGTAAAAAAGTGGAGAGGGTTTGCTTACTGGAGTTCTTTATGGTCTTTTCAAATTTAGAAAGAGACATAGAAGATTTTAAGGGCTGAATTTTATTCAAACTTTTAAATAGGAAGGATATTTCGCGAGAATTTAGCTTTTTCGGTTTTTTAAACCATAATGAGGTATTTCCCAGCTTTTTATCAGCTCTAGCAATGATTTTTTGAGCAGCTTGGAGAGAAAATGAACAGAAATGCTTACAAAGCCAATCAAGGAGAGAGATAGAGGTTGTATGAGAGAGTTTATGGACGAGTTGTTCTTGAGTAATACGAAGTGGACATAGTTTTTGTTCATAAAGGGCCTTGTAAATGCGAGCGATTTCATCCTGGGAGAGGGGTGTAAGTTTTTGTGGTTTCACCCCAGCAGTTTTTAACGCCTTTCGAGCAGCGGCTTTAGTGATGTCAGCGAATAGGGTGGTTAACACATCGAGGATGGAGCATTTTGGGGTGGATTTTGCGATGAGGTTGTGGAAGTGTGAGAGATCCATGAAATATGGGCATTGTTTTCGTTTAGCGAGAACCTGAAAGAGCGCTTCGGTTTGTTGTGGGGACATTTGTTTGGGAGTGGTCAGAAAAATTCCGGTTCCACGAGCATTGAGTTCTTGTTGGGCATTATCAATTATTGTCCGAGCTTTCAGATTTGAGACTCGACAAAAACTTTCTTCGAGAAGAGTGTTCAAGGAGGAGTGGGGCGAAGTGTGAACGATTTCTTTAAAATCACCAATACTGACCGAGGTAGGGTGAGGTTTGGCATAGGTTGTCTCGGAAGGAAAGGTGGAAACGCGACGATTGAAAACCATGACCTCATTTCGAGGATCGATATAAATGATCGTCGCATGGGCATTAAGAAGCGACGTTCGACGGATATATGTATCAACAAAACCCTTCCGATAGGGAACATTCAGATAGTAAAGACGAATATAGGAGCCATGGGGAAAGGAAACATTAACTTGAGTGGGTTCTACAATGTGTTGTTTAATGTTCTTGCCAGTTGTATAGAAGATAGAGACAGTGGCTTGTTCCTCTAAATAGTGTTTGGTTAATACGGTGATAGGTTTCCCAGTAGTATTTTGAGCATCGGAGAAGGCGCTTGGAGCTCCAAAACCTTGACTTCCGCGGGTTTGTTTTAATTTTTCACTTTTAGAGGAGGCTAAGTAGCGGCCAAACTTTTCAAGGTCTTCAGGGATGAGGCCCACACCATTGTCAAACACTTCAAGGCTGTACATACGTTCTTTAAGTGATTGAGAGTTGGATAAGGAAGCAAAGCTATCTACATCCATTTCTTGGAGCCGGATGATAACTACAGGTTCGCTGGTCAAGCTTTCACGTATGGGACTAATGAGTGTCTCTATGGAAAGGGTTGTAAGACCTAGGTCTTGATCGCTTGCATCGAGAAGGAGTTCAACTATGTCTGCTGTGGTGTCGAGATCGCCATCTTCGGCGGTTAAATCGCCTTGTTCGCTCAACCTGTCTATTTCGAGGGTGGTGTCGTCCCCATTCTCAAAAAAGAGATCTTCTTTCTGGGTATGGGTATATTTAAAGGTTGCACGGTCAAGATCTAGATTATAAGCCCCATATTTCCATCGGGCGATCTCAATAGCGTCAAGAGCATTGTCAAGGAATTCAACTACATATTGTACGTGTTTGAAAAGGCCAAAGCTAAAGCCAACTAACTGAGTGCGTTTTCGCATGAATTCTGCGATAGTTCCTTGAGTTATGACGCCATGTCGTTTGTTTTTGGACATACTGGTAGCCTCGGGCAGTTTTGCGCCAAGGACGGTTCGGTAGACAAATTGACCTCCAACCCTTCCTTGTTGAACTACATCATACTTACTAAATGAATTGTCGCATTTAAGATATTAAAGGTCATGTTATGGGTGGATTCTTGTGGAGAATAGGCCGGTTCCAATTTGGGTGTTTCCCTTACAGGGTTCAAGTACATTGTGATTGGGAAGGAGGTTAAGTGAGGCGAAGAGACCTTCTCATAATGAGGAGAGTTAAAGTAAGTTAGTAAGGGGGAAATTCTAAGAAATCAAAATATCCCATTCCGTGGTATGCAGAAATTAGGTGTAAACCTTCGTACTGGTCATCTCTTGAATATTAACTTATATATAACGTTTTTAAAACTGAAAAAAGGTCATAAACAGAATCATTTCGAAATTTATGTCACTTTATGCTATATTTCAAAAAATTCATGATAAGGCCTATATAGGCTTCCATTGGTCCAATTGTGCCAATTTAAGCTGACGTTTCTGTTCTTGGAGATATCGATAGACGGTCCCGTGAGATGTACCTTCAAGAAGCATATAAATTGCCTCACGGGCGATTTTAATCTCGTTCAAGTAGCCAATGATACTAATTGTTTTTCCATAGATAGAAATATATGTGTCAGTGGATTGTTCGATAATTGTTCGGGTTTTTCCATCTTTTCCAATAAGTCGGCCTTTTATACGTAGGAGGGTTTTCTTGGAAGTGCCAACGAATCCCGTAAGATCAATCATTTCAAGATAGACCTCATCATCAAGGAGGCGTAGGGCTTTCCAGGGATTAAATCCACGACCTATTGCTTTTATGATATTTGTAGCGACCCAAACTCCTGTGGGGTCGTTAGTATCTTCTTGATTCCCGATAACGACTTCTCCAGACGTTGAGTCGATTTGAAGTCTTGTCTTAGTTTCAGTTTCGATTCGTTCCTTTATTGCGCCATTGCGACCAATGACGACACCGATCCGTTCTTTCGGGATTTTGATTTGCATAATTCATTCACCCTCGTTAGAATCAAAACATTCACTGTAAGAGGAGGGAGTTACGTAGCACTTATCCAATTTTTAATTCAAACTCACTTATAATTTTCTTTATGGTGTTTACACATTGTTGATGGGAGGTATGCATGGTTTGTTCATCTTTACCGTTCGTGAAGACACGAAAAATGGGTTCTGTCAAAGAAAATCGCATAAGGCAGCTTGTATTACTCGTGTCATTCAGTTGGAGTTTCAAACCATCAAGCTGGATCGTCTCATAGTTCGAAAAGTGCTGTATTATTTCCTCCATGATGTTGGATCTAATTGACAAGAGTTTCTCAGAATGGTAGATTTTTTCTTTAGTGATATAGTATTTTGGCAAAGTATTCACTAGTGCAGATAGCGACAGTTGTTCCTCTTTTAGCAATTTAAGAATTTCAATGGTTGTGCGACCTCCATCTCGAGCGGGATTTTCCTGGGGGAAGATGATACCCCCGTTCTGTTCCCCTCCCAGAGAGAGATCGCGTTCTAAACACTCGCGAGTCACTTCAGCGGCCCCTACTGCAGTCCAAATGATCTTAAACCCAATTTTGTCAGCAACATCCTCGATTATGCCAGCTGTACTAATTGGAGTAGCCATCGCATCACCCTTTCGCAAGAGGTGTTTTGCAACCAATGCGAGCGTATAATCGCCCCAGACCATGCGTCCTTTATCATCAATAAATATGCTCCGATCTCCGTCGGAATCATATGCAATACCCAAATCTGCGCCAGCTTGGACGACAATTCGGGATAATTTTTTTAGAGATTCGGGAAGAAGAGGTTCAGCACCACGACCTGGAAAAAGACCATCTTGGGTCTCATTAATTGCTAGAACAGTGACTCCATGTCTTGAGAGGAAATTACTGATCGTACCTTCACCCATGCACCCGTTCCCAGGATCAAGGACAAGTGTGATTCCCGATAGGTCGGTTTTTACGTTTTTGTTGAGGTAGTTCAAATATGGGGAGAGTAAATTGTCTGATGTAACCTTACCACACTTTAAAGGATCTTTTGGTCCAGTATATGTGGGATCAAAAAACATTGTCTCGATTTCAAGTTCTCCTGTTTGTGAATCAATTTCAGCGCCATTTTGAAGGATGAATTTCACCGCATTCATTTCTGGAGGGGTATGAGAGCCAGTAATCATTAAGCCAGGTGTATTCCTCGCTTTACANNCCCCATTGCCAGAATTCCTGCGTTCAAGGCGGTTTGAGCCATTTCAGAGCTTATTCTAGGGTCACGAGCCGAAAAGATTTCGGCTGGTGTCGCGTTGAAGGAGGCCCAGATCTGTCCGAGTCGGACAAGTGTTTCGGGGGATAAGTAGGTATCGGAAATAGCCGAAATGATTGGCCCAAATACGCGGCCACGGATACCTGTTGAACCAAACAAGCGTTTATTCATAGGTGATCATCCCATGGTAGTTCATCTATGCAAATTTGGCCCTGTTCGATTCCAAGTGGGTTATATTGCTGCACTTTAGCAACAAGATTCATTTTCAGACAGAATATATCAATAATATTTGAATCCAAATCATTCATTCACACTGAAGGAGATTAGGACTATATGCAAGCTACCACCTAATATCATCTTTTTTCTCGAGTAATTCAGTGAGTAGTACTTCAGCTGCGGTTATAGAAACGCCCAAACGAGAAAAATAGTTTGAAATATTTTCAAGATCCCGCTGGAGGAACTTAGAAGATAACGGATGATCTACTAACACAGCTTGAGCAAAATCAATGAGAATTGGCTCCTCTTTCCACATAAGGACATTATATTCTGATAAATCTGCATGAACTAAGTTTGCCTTCTCGTAGAGGGTTCGAACGTGTTTAAGGATCCGTTCAAAGGTCTTAGTAGGGTTTCTAAGTTTGACATCACGCATTAATCGGGCAGGAACTCGGTCCTTACCAATAAACTCAATTACTAATACATTTTTTCGGACGATTTCGGGCTTTGGAACTCGAACACCAGCAGCAAAAGCGCGTTGTATGTTCTTGAACTCTTTTTGAGCCCAAGTATAGATAAGAGCATGGGTTGTTTTTCTGATGGTGCGATATCGAGGATCTCCAACCAAATAAGGCTCTCTTCGTTTGAAATCGGATGCTACCATTCTGTAAATTTTGACAGCGACTTCCTCACCCCCAGTGGTTAGGGTATAGTATACATTTGCTTCCTTTCCTGTAGAGACTATACTGAGCGCGATAGTTGGGTCGATGAACCCTTTTCGCAGAAGGTATTCCAGTACAGCCAATGTCCGTGTGTCAAGGACGGAGTCAACTACTGAACGGTCCTCAGACCGTTTTTCACGTTGCATCCAGTGCTCAATTTTCTGAGCGACTTTACTGTTCAACTTTTTGTTTGATGTGTTAGTAGGCAACTTTAAATCAAATTCAAAGTCAAATTCTGGTTCTTCGTCTTCATCATTCAGGTAATTATTTCTCCGTGTTCTTTTTTCTTTCTTCCTCCTTGGATTTATGGGGGGACACATGAATAATCACGCTGCATACAGTTGTCGAGAAGGATAATGAGAGATATCATTTGTCAAAAAGGTCAAGGAGCAGAAACAAGGGTTAATTCGACATTACAATGTTTATC
>JABAOC010025000.1_pt1 | contig 10701 bp, 7 predicted proteins | sample 7062161 | NCBI WGS metagenome assembly JABAOC01 (sample SAMN14538625, study PRJNA623070) | marine sediment metagenome | biome: marine biome [ENVO:00000428]; feature: marine pelagic biome [ENVO:01000023]; material: deep marine sediment [ENVO:00002113] | place: India: Gulf of Khambhat ...
AAAATTGAAAGAAAATATTATTGTAGCTGTCGTTATGGGCAGCCCTTCAGACAAACCAATAATGGCTGAATGTGCACGACACCTCGACTATTTCGGAATACCATTTAAAGAATATATTTTCTCAGCGCACCGCACTCCAGATGAAACTGCACAGTTTGCGAAAGAAGCTCATAATCAGGGAATTAAGATAATAATTGCTGGTGCAGGAATGGCAGCCCATTTACCTGGCGTGATTGCTGCTCACACGACATTACCAGTAATCGGGATTCCATTATCTGGCTCAGAGCTAAATGGAGTGGATGCGCTTTATTCCATGGTACAAATGCCTTCAGGGGTACCAGTAGCAACGGTAGCCATCGGGAAAGCTGGTGCAATCAATGCGGCTGTTTTAGCTGCTGAGATTCTTGGAATTACTGATGACACAATTCATCAAAAACTTATGGAGTTCAAAAAATTGGGCTGTAAATTAACCAAGCTTTAAACTTTTTTTATACCGATTCATCCCGAATTATTCACATCTTATTTTTAAAATAAAAAACCCCATTGTTTCGCCAGAATTAACAAGTGGGGTTTTTATTTTTTAATATGAATTAAAACCTAGAATGTCACATTCAATAGGTTTAAAACCCGGTCAATTGGATTAATTACGGTTGTGTTGTCGGAACCAGCAAAAAGTAAGCCTACTGCCAGAGGTTCTGTACCATCAACGACCAATGAGCCAGAATCTCCAGGGCTGGAAATAGCCCCAGTTATGACCTGATTTTCGAAGGTCGCTACGAGACTGCCACCATAACCGACATCTACAGTTGCGTTAAGCATTTCAATTGTGCCAGTTGTGGTACCCGTTGTTCTCCCACTTTTGCGGACTGTCATATTGATTGTAGCCGCTTTTGTTCCTGTGATAATCCCAATATCAAGAATATCACCAGTAATAACATCATCCTGGATTGGCTTCACTACAGCTGCATCGACCTCGTTTACCTCGGCTTCGATTTTAGTCGGAACTAATCGATGTTTAGAGCCAAAAATTTTTGCAAAAAAGTTAAGCACGCCTGAGCTAGACCTAGCAAAAATACAATCTCCACCATTACCACTTCGAAATTGAATTCTAACAAAGCGTTCCAGATCAGCGATTCGATCCTGAGGACTTCGACCACCATCTGCTGGACCTGGTTGTAAAATTGCATCACCCATGCTGGCATTATTGCTGTTTGCCAATACGTGATTATTTGAAAGAATTAGTGTTTCGCCTGTAGTCACATCTTTGACAAATCCCCCCAAAGTTCCCGCAGTAATCGCATAGTGACCGATACTGACTCCGCCCGGTGCTGGACGCCAGCGATCGGTCCTGGCTTTAAAGGCTACAATCTCACCAACCTCTCTGACGTCTGTGGGAATGCCATTCACGATTTGAGGGATCAAATCTCTGTTCAAAAGGTCAGATTTAGGCACTTTTTTCTTGACCAGTACAGTCACACACAATTCACCAGTGTCTTTGCCTGCAACAATTTTGTGCCCCACAGCGACACCGTTAACATTTAACTTCTTTTTAAGTGCTTTTACATATTGAGCTTTGACTTTTTTCACATCTTCTTGTGTTGCCATTACGGAGTTCCTCCTAGATTTTTTTTTCGTTTCTTTATCGCGATTTAATGTGTCTTATCTGTTTGAAATTGTGTAAATACTTGCTGTTCGACAAACTCAATTGGAATTGGTCCTGGTCTTAATGTACGTTGAAAAAATGTATTCAAATTAAATTTTGGCCCTAACCGTTTTCGACAATTTTTTTCTAATTCTTTTAGCTTTCTAACTCCCCAATAGATTGTTAAAAACTGACCAGGTGAACGAACAATTTCTTTCCTAACTTTATCTATTTCATTTCTTGTAAACAATTTACTTTCCATTAAGAGTCGTTCTAGTTGTTGTAGACTCAATTGTTGCAAATAATATTGTATCTCGACTTTTGCCAATTGAAGTACTCTGACATATTCTCTTAATAACATGTATCGCAACTGTGAATCATATCCACCGAATCCCATGTTAAGCATCGAAAATGCTAAATAATAAGGCCAGCTATTTAAAAAAATTTGATCAGGAAAAATCCTGGCTAAGGCAGGAATTTTATCTATTCTTTCTAACCAAATTTGATAATGGCTAACAATGGTTTCGCGCATCATTGTCACTTTCAACGCAGGCTTATTATAATTTCTTAAGATTGAGAGTTGCTGAATCCAATCTTCATCCTTTGAAATCGGATTTAATTGACAGTAAAATTGAGTTCCTTTCTCCAATAATCCTGGCTTTTCTAAATATGCCAATTTCAAAGGATTTATGATATCAGTTTCTGCCCACTCGATTTGAATAGAATAGTTGATCGGTAATGACAGATTCCAGATTTCATCAATAAATCTCTTTATTTCATCAATTGTATCATAACAATATGGGATGATCTCATCTTTATTTAATATATGTTTCTCGATTTCAGCATCTATTTTTTCAATTAAATTATCATGCTTTACAAGTTCATTAGATTTATTTCGTTCACTAAGAATTTTTATTGAGGTGTTTAAAATGTCATCATAATATATTTGATAATCTGAACTAATCCATTCAATTAATTCCTGTAACTGAACCTCATCATTTAATATCAGATTAATATATGTTTCATACAGTTCAGGAGTCATGGCTAAAGATCTATCTGGTGCGCTTTTCATTTTTGATTCCAGAAATTTCTTGAAGCTTTCTAATGAATCTACTGTTATTTCACATTGTTGAACTAACGTATCTAAAAGTGGCTGATTGACTACAAATTTGTCCAATAATCGAAAAGCAATGATTCTTTTGAGTTCTTCGAGATGATCAATTGCTGTAATGAGATTTATAGAATTCACTATTTGTAAATTGTTTTTATCCTGATTCAGAAAATCTGGAATAAGCTTTAACCTTGTAAATAAATCTTGTGTCCGATCTCCAGCAGTATCTTTATTATGCAATGTCAGCCCAATTAATGCATCGTATATTGTTAAAGTGTAGAGAGTAGCGTCATGTTGCCATCTTTTCCACCTCTCCAGTTCAAATTGTTCAATTTTTAATTGAGATGATAAAATTGCATAATTAATTTTATTGATATCTGACAACTTATTGGTATCAATAAGAGCCGCTTGATGTAAAAATAAGTTTAGCTTTTGAATCCTTTCATTTATATTTTTAACAGCATAATCGTTTAATTTATCATCGTGTCCCAGAATTCCCATTTGGGTTGCTTGTACAGGATAGAATAGACAATATTGTTTCAAAAATTTTTCAGATAATTGGTTAAGCTTTTTATTCTCAGTATATTTTGAACAATTGACTAATAAAAATGCTATGATAAAAATAATCTCTATTTTATGCTTATTCGAAAATACTAACATCGCCTTTTCCCAGCCGTAAAACACGGAAATCTTCGTCATTTGTCAAATCTATAACACTTGAAGGGATAGTGCCCAAGATTCCTCCATCAATAATAACATCCAGTTGATGCCCCAAGCGAATATCAATTTCTTCAGAGTCAGTAAAAATGTCGTATTCTCCGAAACTGGCACTCGTACTTACAATGGGATGTCCCAATTCCTGAAGGAGTGAAATACAAATATTGTTATCAGGAATACGGATTCCCACAGTCTTTCTTTTGGTTACCATGAGTTTGGGCACTAGAGGCGTAGCCTTTAAAACAAATGTATAAGGACCCGGTAGTAAATGACGCATAATTTTGTATGCCCTATTTGAAACATAGGCATAACTACTAATATCTTTTAAATTAGAACAAATAAAACTTAGTGGTGATTTATGAGATTTTCCTTTTATTAAAAAAATTCGTTCAATAGCTTTTTTACAAAAAATGTCACACCCAATCCCATACACAGTATCGGTGGGGTAAGCAATAATTCCATCCTTACGTAATACTTCAGCCACCTTGCCAATCAAACGCTCTTGAGGATTATCAGAATTTATTTTGTACATTACCGCCATTATGGATGCCTCTGCCGTTCCTTCTTTTGGATGAGTTTTTTACTTTGCTTAAATTTGGCTGGATCCTTTTTAAAATCACTTTTTGGTGTAACAACTTTTTTCTGTCGATTTGGAATTCCTTTCATTGTAAGCCTCATTACATGAAAATCTTGAAAAAAGGTTCCCTTTTTTCTTTTTCAGGATGTTTTTGTAATCGGCGAATTGTTATATAAACGATAATTATTGTAATCGTTGCTAAAAGGTGGGCCTAATTATTATATCTCACCTCAAGAATATCAGGAACTGAAACTTGTCCAAATTCTCGAAAAATAAAAAATCTCTGATTATTAAAAAAATTTTAGGGACGCCTCTCCCCTATTTCAATTCAAATCTGATAAGCTTTTAATAATGTAGTTACTAAAAAAATATCCTCTTATAAATTCTTTTCTATGAATTTTTAAAAATACTTAATTTTATTTTAAAAGTCAAGTTTAAATAAAAATTATATGAATTTTTTGGACTTATTTTAAGAGTTAAAAAATATTGCTTTCTTTTCTAAGGGTTCGCCTGCTCTGCTTTTAGTTGTGATTAATTTTATTTTTTGTCAATGTTCGGTCTGGAGGAATTTGAATGTCAATAAGAACACATAATTGGAAGAGAATCTTTGAATCTTCCCATGTTAATATATCCTTAATTATTTCCACCTCTTTTCCAATCTAAAGATATTATCTAAATATCAAAACATTTCATGAATAAGTTGAGTATCTTTGCTTACACACTGTTTGATCCCTGAAGAAACCAGAGAGACTTTTTAATTTATGGCAGGATATCAGAATGGTATTATAATTGCTATAATTTAATTAAACTAATCAGGTATCACTCATTAATTTGAAACTCACTCGGCAATTCAAAAAAATGCTTGAGTTCGGTCTTTAATCCTGTTTCTTTAAATCCCCTTACTTCAAACAACATCTCAAAATAGGGGGGAATTGTTTTATTGATTGACCGAATTTCCTGTTCTAAAAGAGAAAGGCATCCCACATCGGTGAGTTTTTCAACTATTTCCAATCGACCAAGGGTAAAAAAGGAAATAATAAATAATAATGAGTTTCCATTTGGACCAGCTACTTTTGATACAACAACATAATCTATATTAGCCGGTCTATCTTTATCAAGATGAAGTTCAACTTGATAAAGGGTATCAATCTGTTCTGTCATAACATGGATTTTGCTTACAGGATCTCTTTTAGATAGAATCCATTCTGTAATCGGTCGAATGCGCTTGATTGGAAAAACATTTTTTAAAATACCTAAATTATGAGAATGACCGATGAAAATAATATTGTTATTTTCTATATCTTGCCAAGTAATTTCAGAGGTTATTCTTAACGGAATTAAATTATCTTTTGGATGAAAAATGGATTGTATTTTAGAGAAATTAATTGCCGCTGATTTTGGGACAATATCCCAGCCTGGTAAATATGTGTCTTCATTATTGGTATTATATTGACTAATAAAAATCTCATACTCTTCCTTAGAATTAATTCGGTCATCCCTCACTAACCAAGTTCGATCATATTCATGCTGGTATTTGTAAAATGCAAAAAGATCACCAATGACAAAGACAGTATTTAATTCGCTTTTTAAAAAATCTGACCAAATTAAGTCGTATATAGAAAAATCATAAGGAGGTGCTAATTGTTTTTTCAACGACTTATTTTGAAACCATAACAATCCTACCATTATTGTTAATAATAGAATAAGAGAAATAGTTAACAGATTTCGAATTTTGTGACCTGTCATTTTTTGCTTACTATCTCTCTCTTGATTTGAGATGAACTCAATCTGATGTTGTCCTTTGGGTATCGACACCCTTATTTTGTCGCACTTCCCTGGTCCACTGTAATATCTTTCAAGCTTCTTTCTTAATCGATATAAATAAACGCGTACCAATGTGTCTTCAGTGGGGTCAAAATTATCTTTTTTACCGAAAACATGAGTTGCGATATCTGTTTCAGTCGGTATGTAATTCTGATGGTGACATTTTAGGAGGTAACGAAGTAGGTCTTGATATAATTCTCCCTTGACGAAAATAGGAGTTTTGAGAATATTTTCAACTACATCATCTGGCGTGCAGGTTTCATCAATCATATCACTTCCTCCACGCTTAAGCAAAGGACAAGGTATTAATTATATTTTAATTTAATTATTAAAGGGAATAAAGTCAAGTAATTTCTTTTAAATTTTAAAAATCGTGTAACATTGTTAACTTATTATATATAATTGTTACTCAATTGTGACAGAACAGTGACATAACTTGACAATATGAGAAACTATTTATATTTTGTAGTATCAAAAATTTTTTTATTTTAAGTGTGTACGTAAACAAGTGCATAAGGAGAGCCTATGAACAATAAAAGAATATGTGTATATTTAATGCTAATGGTTTTGATATTAATAGATACCAGATTGATAAATGCACAATTAAGATCACGAACGGTAGATACTTTTAGTCCTGATGGCAAAGTGTATATCGGTGTTGATTATTATCCCGAACACTGGCCAAAGGAGCGGTGGGAATATGATATTCAATTAATGAAAAAAGCCGAATTTAATGTGGTTAGATTGGCAGAATTTACGTGGGTGTTGCTAGAACCATCAGAAGGTCATTATGAATTCGGATGGTTGGATGAAGTGCTTGCGCTGCTCAACAAATATGATATAAAGGCTATTTTGGGAACACCAACAGCGGTCATGCCGGCATGGGTTGCAAGGAAATATCCTGAAACATTAGCTTTACAACAGGATGGTACACGAATTCATTGGGGAGTTCGAAAAAACAATTGTTTTTCATCGGGCACATATCGACTGCTGTCGGAGCGGATAACTCGGGCGATGGCAGAGCATTTTAAAGCTACACCAAACGTTATTGGATGGCAGACGGATAATGAATTTAGCGGTCCGTATTGTCACTGTAACACGTGTCGAGCGAGCTTTCAGGATTGGTTGCGAGAAAAATACGGCACGCTCGAAAATTTGAATCGTTCATGGGGGACTCATTTTTGGGGACACAAGATACAAGCGTGGGCTGAAATTATGATTCCCGATTATACCGGTGATGGAACATGGGGCATTAGTGGAAATCCCAGTGCCTGTCTGGATTGGAAACGATTCCATTCCTGGCTTAACGTGCGTTTTCAGGCTGACCAGGTAAAGATTCTCCGGGAGGTGTGTCCGCATCATTTCATAACGCATAATTTTATGGGACTTCACGAAAGATTAAACTATTATGACCTTGCTGAAGATCTAGATTTTGTGAGTTGGGATAATTATCCGGTATGGGGAAAACCGGCCATACCATATATCGCTTCCATGGCAGGCGATGTGATGCGAGGCCTGAAAAGCAAAAATTTTTGGATTATGGAACAAACTGCAGGACCAAGCGGTTGGGGTACTTTCTGGCGGAATCCGCGACCAGGGGAGATTCGAAAAATTTGTTATCAACAAATCGCACACGGTGCCGACGCACAAATCTGGTTTCGTTGGCGAACCTGTACGGCAGGTCGAGAACAATACTGGCACGGCTTGCTTGGGCATGATGGCAAACCATTAAGAAGATACAAAGAAGCAGCACAAGTTGCTAACGAATATCGAATATTAGAGAAATATTTACAAGGAACAACTTTGAAACCTGAGGTGGCGATTATTTATGATTATGAGAGCATGTGGTCGCTCGAATCGCAACCCGGTTTCCATGGAAATGACTATCAAAAGGCGATTAGTAGATACTATGATGCACTTTTTCGAAATGGAATCAACGTTGATATGATCAGACCTGATGCAAATCTTACGCCCTATAAACTTGTTATTGCTTCCGATTTGGTGCTTCTTCCAGATGATATGGCGAGAAGTTTTGATTCTTTCGTTAAACAAGGCGGTGTATTGCTCACCGATTGTCGCAGTGGCGTGAAAGACGGGAACAACCTCTGTCATGAACGGACGCTGCCCGGATTACTCGCTCCTGCTCTTGGTATCGAGATTGAAGAATACGACTCGATGTATGATTTTGAATATAAAGTCATTGGCACGGATCAAATGTCCGGAACATTTACAGCAACCAATTACTGCGATTGGATTACTACAAAGAAAGCCGAGTCGTTGGCAAGCTTTGATGAATGGCACATGAAGTCATTTGCGGCAGTGACTCGGAATCAATATGGCAAAGGGAAAGGATGGTATGTTGGTACTGTGATTAAAGAAGATGCTTTTTACGATCAACTGATTTCACAATTGCTTGCTGATGCAGGTATCAGTCCATTAGCAATACCTCCTGAAGGTGTGGAAATATCAATAAGAGAAGGGAATGGGAATAAGTTGCTATTTGTAGTTAATCATACGGAGGATAAAAAGACTGTAACCGTACCAAGAGGAAAAATTGAATTGTTAAGTCAGAAAAAAATAAGTGATACAATTGAATTAGATAATTATGGGGTGGCAATTATAATATTATAAAATAAAACATTTTTTGATGCATTCAATTTGATTTGCACCTGTGAAATGTCTTCTATAATGATTCATGCAGGAGGGCATTCATCGTGAATATATTATTTACTAACTTATTTTCTCTACTTTTTATACTTTCCTTATTTATCAAGACACAGAGTGATAATATTAAGAATTCTTTTCCAAGCAATCAATACAAAAAGTATGATATAATTGTCTATGGAGGGACTGCAGGAGGTGCTATAGCAGCTATTGCCGCAACTGGAGCAGGAGCAAAAGTTGCGTTATTAGAATCCCGAAATCATATTGGTGGCATGCTGTCCGGGGGTTTAGGACGAACCGATATGGATCGCCAACAACATGTTATCGGTGGTTTTGCGCGAGAGTTTTTTATCCGAGCTGGTAAATATTATGATAAACCTATCGCATGGACTTTTGAGCCAAATGTGGCTGAAAAAATTCTCAATGAATGGCTTCTTAATTCCGGTGTTGAGATTTTCTTTCATCATCGCCTTGATTCTGTCATTTTGGAAGGAAACAGGATAACTCAAATTACAATGGAAAATGGAACAGCATTCAATGCTCAGGTATTTATTGATGCATCCTATGAAGGCGATCTGATGGCTCGGGCTGGTGTGTCATATACAATTGGTCGAGAAAGCAGGGCAAAATATGGTGAATCGTTTGCTGGAATCAAAGAGATTCAGCCTGGTGAACATCAAATTTCTATGCAGATTTCCCCTTATAATAACAACGGAAATCCCTTGCCGTACGTCATCGACAGTTCAACTATTGGAGCCGTGGGTGACGGCGATAATAAAGTGCAGGCTTATTGCTTCCGTGTATGTTTAACTGATGTTAAAGAAAATCAAATCCCTATTGCGCGCCCAGATGACTATGATCCGAAAAGATATGAGATATTGAGAAGGTTTCTCACGAAAAGAAAGTCCCTATATAAATCTATTGGATTACCATTAGGTATTTCACGTATTCCGAATGGTAAAACGGATGTAAACAGTGGGGGCGGTGTCTCAACAAATTTACCCGGTGCAAGTTGGGAATATCCAGATGCAGACTATCAAAGACGCCAAGAAATTTGGGACGAACATTTAAGTTATACAAAGGGATTATTGTATTTCCTGGGGCATGATCCAGGAATTCCAAAAGAAATTCGAGATGGAATGAATCGATGGGGGCTTCCCAAAGATGAATTCATGGATACAGATCACTGGCCACACCAGCTTTATGTAAGGGAAGGTCGTAGAATGCTTGGTGAATATATTATGACTCAGCATGATCTGCAGATAAAACGAAAAAAATATGACACTATTGGAATGGGCGGCTATAATATGGATGTCCGAGAAGTGCAATGGATAGCCAAAGAAGTCTATTGGTTTCCACTTCCAAAACAAATGGTGTTAATGGAAGGGTATTTTTCCTATCCAGTAGAACCTTATGAAATACCGTATCGATGCCTGCTGCCACAGCAAGATGAATGTAGAAATTTATTGGCGACTTCCTGCGTGTCAGCCAGTCATATGGCGTATTCATCATTGCGAATGGAACCGCAATATATGATTATGGGACATGCAGCAGGAGTTGCTGCAACCTTAGCCATAAAATCGAAAAAGTACCTCCATTTAATAGATATCTCTGACCTTCAGCAGGAATTAAGGGAGCAAAAACAAATTCTTACCCTAGAAGATATTGAAACAAAATAAATTTAAAAAAGCTTAAAGGATTTTCAAAATGATAAACAATCATTCGAACCTGAGTCGCCGAAATTTCATGAAGCTTGCGAGCTTGAGTACATTTTCTTTGGCATTTCAACCATGGTCTTTAGCCTGCAATTCTTTCGAAAAACGACCGAATGTCTTAATCATCATCTGTGATGATTTAAACGATGCCTTAGAAGGTATGGGTGGTCATCCACAGGCAAAAACACCGAACATTGATCGCTTCACGAAACAAGGATTAAAATTCATCAATTGCCACTCAAACAATCCTTTGTGCGGACCTTCCAGAGCCAGCTTATGGACCGGGTACTATCCGCACACAACTGGTTATTATGGCTGGGATCAAAATAATAATAAGTGGCGCAATAACCACATCATGAAGAATTGCGTAACTGTTTTTGAGCATTTTGCCAATCATGGTTATAGACTTTACGGCACAGGGAAAATTTTTCATAACAACCAAGATACAAAA
>JABAOC010012603.1_pt1 | contig 10698 bp, 8 predicted proteins | sample 7062161 | NCBI WGS metagenome assembly JABAOC01 (sample SAMN14538625, study PRJNA623070) | marine sediment metagenome | biome: marine biome [ENVO:00000428]; feature: marine pelagic biome [ENVO:01000023]; material: deep marine sediment [ENVO:00002113] | place: India: Gulf of Khambhat ...
GCGGAGAATTTGGTTTGACAGGCAAGTCCCCGAACAAAGTGGACGGTTTTTGCGATTCCGAGGATGGCAGTGTCTATCGCATTCGCTTCATGCCGACAGAGCCGGGCAGGTACGAATATGCTATCCACCTTCACGGCTCGGGGCTGGATGTGGGCAACACCGGCACCTTTACGGCGCGACAAGGCAAACGAAAGGGGATAGTGCGGGTCGATAGCAAGTACCCATGGCACTTTGTCTGGGACGGCACCGGAGAGCACTTCTTCTGGAACTCGACGACAACTTACTGGCTGTTAGGCTGGCAGGATGAATCCATTATCCGTGAATCTCTCGACCGGCTGGCAAAACTAAATATTAATCGGATAAGGGTCGCACTTAATGGGAGGACCACAGACGGCATGCGCTGGAAGGAACCGCTGGCGATGCCCGGCGAACAGTTCCAATACCGCCTTGAGCCCTGGCCGGCAGCGCGGCCTGAGAATGTGCAAGACCCCGGCTACGATGTCACTCGATTCAATCTCGAGCATTTTCGCAAGGCTGAACGAACGCTCAAATATGCCCGCGAGCGAAACATCATTGTATCGCTAATCTTCCACCTTGACGGCAGAGACGCGGGAGTGGACCCTTTCGGCAAGGCCGCAATGGGAGGCGAAGATGAGCAGCGTTATTATCGTTATTGCGTGGCGCGCTTCGGGGCATTTTCCAATATTATGTGGGACGTCACAAATGAGTGGCACCTCTTTCGCGACGAGGCCTGGGTCAACAAAATGGGTGCATTAATCAAGCAATGGGACCCTTATGACCACACTACCAGTGTTCACGGGACAGGGCACTTTCCGTTTCGCGAGTCACCCTGGTGCGACTATGCCATGTATCAATGCTGGGACGAGCACGGCAGCTATGAATTCATGCTGAAGAACCGCCGCGAACAGGCACAGACCGGCCGGCCGATACCGCAGGTCAACGAAGAATACGGCTACGAAGACCATTATCCTTTCCCCTGGGGTGAAAAACGCAAATGGCCGCTTCGCATTGCCGAGTCCCGGCGTAAGCTGTCCTGGGAAATGACTATGGCCGGGTGCTACCAAACCACCGGCGAACGCGCGAACGTCCTGGGCTACGGAGGCTGGATTACCGGACGCGGTAACAGCGAGATGATTATGCTCGAAGGCTATGCGAGGATGAAAGAATTCTTCGAGAAGCTGCCGTGGTGGCGGCTGGAACCGAGTACGGAACAGGCAACCGACTCCGCGATGTGTCTGGCGGAAGCAGGACGGCTTTACGTAGTTTATTTACCCAACGGAGGACGGACCACCCTCACCCTCGAAGACGGGCCTTACAGCGCCACTCGATTCAATCCGCGTAACGGGACCACTCTGAAACTAAAGGACGTGGTGCAGAAAAAATGGACATCTCCTCTAATGCCGGACACGGAGGACTGGGTTCTGCTGCTGAAAAAACAGTAAAAATCGACCGCGCCGAGGCCGCAGCCGGGAAACTTCATCGGGAATTACTCACCATAGTTCTGTTCAGAGCAAGTAGAAAACCGCCTTGCTTCGCCGTAGCGGTTCGCCCAGGCGAGCACATTATCTCTTCTATTGTTGCCTATTAAGCCACTAAGAGGTAAAATACGGTTAGTTGTCGATTGACGATTGAAATCGAAATTAAGATATAAGGGCGGGTCGGACTTCGATGAGCTCTCGTCTCGGCGGAGGCCGGAGCCGGGCAGTCGAGTCACAAAAGACAAGACCTGCGGTTTTGGAAATTTCCTTTATGAAATCCGATAGCATGAACCGACGGCAGCTTTTGAAGAGCTTATGCGGTAGAACATTAGCAATAGCAAGTTTTCCGTACATCGTTCCGTCATCGGTGCTGGGTGCAAATGGGGCTGTGCCGCCCAGTGAAAAGATTGTGATGGGCTTTATCGGAGTGGGCAGTATGGGCGGAGGACATTTGAGGACCTTCCTGGGGTACAAGGATGTCAGGGTTGCTGCCGTTTGCGACCTTCGGGAAATGTTTCGCCAAAAGGCCAAGAATAGGGTCAATCAGCGATATGGCGGCCAGGGATGTGAGACCTATCATAACTTTCGCGAAATGCTCAGCCGAAAAGATATCGACGCCGTAGCTGTTGTCACTCCTGACCACTGGCACTCACTTGTAGGTCTCGAAGCCGCCCTCAACGGCAAAGATATGTATTATGAAAAGCCCTTAAGTATGTCTGTCCGGGAAGATAAGGTCCTTCGGGATACGATAAATCGTTATGGTATCATATTTCAGTTTGGCACCCAGCAGCGCTCTGATGACAGATTCCGGTTTGCCTGTGAATTGGTTCGCAATGAAAGAATCGGGAAACTCCACACGATTATAGTAAGCTCGCATCCCAGTCACCCTTGCCCGAATCAACCGACACAACCGGTGCCGGATAAGAAAGAGTTCGACTATGATATGTGGCTTGGCCCGGCGCCGTGGGCGCCTTACACGTATGAACGTTGTGCTTCGCGGGCTATGGGAACGCAGGGCATGTGGACTTTCATTCACGATTATTCCTTAGGCGGCCTGGGCGGAGCGTGGGGAATTCATCATGTTGATATCGCCCAATGGGGTAACGGAACAGACCACACCGGGCCGATTGAAATAGAAGGAACCGGCGTAATTCCCGAAGATGGATTCGTCGACACCGCCGTCGCATGGGAGATTGAACACAAATATGCCAACGGCGTCAAAATGATACACATGAACACCGCGATAGCTCTCAAGCGGGCCCCACAATTCTCGCTCCACAAAAGCGTGGGCATTCTCTTCTTGGGCAGCGAAGGATGGGTTTTTGTCTGCCGTGATATGATTGAAGCCCACCCGAAATCATTGCTGACATCAACTATTGGTCCCGATGAGATTCGCCTGCCTCGAAGTAATAATCATCGCCGTAATTTCATAGATTGCGTTAAGACCAGACAGAAAACGATCTGCCCCATCGAAACTGCTGTTCGCTCCGACACCATCTGCCACCAGGATGATATTGCCATAAGGCTGGGACGAAAACTCAGATGGGACCCCGAAAGAGAGGAATTCATAAACGACGAACAAGCTAACAGGATGTTGACGCGACCTATGCGGAGTCCATGGCACTTGTGATCGCCCTACGGGCGTGATTTTTATATTCGTAACTATAATCTGGTAACTTGCAGGATATCGTTAAATTTGTGAAAAGTTAATAAGGGCAGAAAATGAGGCAAAAGTCGAAAAGTATCAAAGCAGCTTTACTTGTCACCTGGTGTTTCTCGCTGTTAACAAGCGATTCGTTCGCGGCCATTTCGCCGGAGGAAAGAAAAAAGATAGAAAACGCCATACCGGAAAAGGCACCGGCTGTCCCGAAGCAGCCTCGAAAACTCCTGGTTTTCAATCTTGATATTTGGGATGGCGAGCTGAGAAAAGGCCATACTTCAATCCCTTATGGCAACCTGGCGATTGAAATGATGGGGCGAAAGACAAAGGCTTATGAAACGGTAGTTAGTAATGATATAGCTATGTTCAGGCCCCAGAACCTTCGACAATTCGATGCGATATGTTTTAACAACACCACGGGTGTGCTCTTCCAGGACCCCAAACTCAAGAAAAGCCTCCTTGAATTTGTTAGTAATGGTAAGGGATTCGTTGGTATTCACGCAGCCGGTGCAACCTTTGTGCAATGGCCTAAGTATGACCAATGGCCTGAATTCGGCGAGATGCTCGGAGGTTATGAAAACGGAGGCCATCCCTGGAAATCGAATGAATGGATTACAATTAAATTGGATGACCCCGAACACCCGCTCAACGCTGCCTTTAATGATACGGGCTTTAGAGTTAGCGACGAGGTATTTCAGTTCCAGAAACCTTATTCGCGTGACAAACTGCGGATTTTGCTGAGCATTGATATGACTAAAACCAACATAATCAGCGGCCGGTATATTTTGCCGGAACGTCAGGACCACGACTTCGCTATCAGTTGGGTACGCAGTTATGGAAAAGGGCGAGTTTTCTATTCCACGCTGGGCCATAACCCCCATATTTTTTGGAACCCGCTGATACTTCAGCATTATCTGGCGGGCATTCAATTCGCTCTTGGTGATTTAGTTGCTGACACTACTCCCAGTAACAAGCAAAAAAAATCATAGAAATAGAAATAGCAGATTCACCTATTTGAATTATGATTTCGTGGGTTATTCTGAGGTCATACCTACCAGTTCAGAACGAGTTGGTCTTAATTTAGCAGTTGTTGAGCGAATTATATATACTCTTATAGGCGTCCAACAACACAGGTGTGATTTTGCAGTCTCTACAGGCCCAGTGAAATAAAATTTTCTGCTCTTCGGCTTCAAGATTATTCGGAGCGTAGGGCTTGCGTATATACTCTTTTACGCAGCACGGTGGATAGCCGAAGAGGAAGCCTTCGAATCGCTGGGTTTGGGCTGACTTGTCTATCGGCCTGTTTTCAAAGCGCTGTTCATACAATTCAAGATAGGCAGGCAATCGGCTGAAAATTGTCTCAATAACTTCCTTGCCAGTCTTGACTGTTCGCCGGACTTGTTTTGTATGCAGACCCGTTTGTCGCAGCAATTCAAGACCGTCGTCGGTCAGAGGTTTTTCCCATCTGCTTAATGGCTTGAGACCTTCGCAGGTAAGCAATGCCAGATATGCTAATTCAAAGTCGATTCCTTGAAGAGCCCGTACGTATATTTTAACCTCAGATGATTCTAAATCCAAATTTACACCTCCGCATTTACTATTCATCCCGTCCCGTCTTCGACGGGCGGGATTCATCACATCAGCCTTGGTTTGGGTCGGTATGCTCGAGCCATTGCTCGAAAAACACAGTGAGGTCATCGATATCCACCCGGCAGTCTTGATTTAAATCTCCAGGCGGATATATAGTTCCTAAATCACCACATCGTCGCGGCATTTCTAAAATTTTTACCAAAAGGGCCACATCAATTCTGCTTTTTTCGTGAACGTCACCCCGATAGCTGAAGGAGCCGTGTTCCATATAGTGACACACAATAACAGGCACTTCAATAGAAAGACCAAGATGCGGATTTATGACCTGCCAGTAACCCATATTTACCGACTTGCCGCATATTTCACACCATTCAAGACCTCTTTGAAGAAAGCTTATCTTATACACTTCAGTTACATCGGACCTGTATGGTTCGTAAACCGAGAGAGCGTCGATTACCTCGGCACATTGCTTGGCAAGCTCAATACCATCAGCGGTAAGGTCTTCGTCCTGGTCGGCATCATAGAGGTTGTAGCCTGCCGACAATTCTTCATTGTCCGTCAACAAATCCCTGTCAAGGTCGCTTCCATCTACGGTCAACCGGTGTTCGTTAGGGTCATAAGGAAAACGAAGCTCGAGCGCTCGTAATAAAGCCCCTACATCAAGCCTTCCTGTATGCTCATCGCCTTTATAACCAAACGAACCGTGCTCCATATAATGCATGGCGATAAGAGGGCAATCCACACGCAAGCCCAGCCGTGGATTTACTATTCCCGCCGGCCCCATATTAACTGTTTCCCCGCAGACATCACAGGTCTCCAGGCCAAACGTGGCAGTCAACCACTTGTACGTTTGATTTTGGTTTGTTACCTTGTCTTCCCAGGGCAATTTTTCGATAACAGCAGCGCAGCACTTGGCTAACTCAACTCCATCGGGTATCTCATTACGATTCTGGTCAGGCTTGAATACACGATAACCAATCGCAAGCTCTTCCAGGTTGGTGAGCAAATCCCTGTCCGCATCTTGACTTACAGATAATTGGTGCTTATTCGGCGTATATCCAGCAAGAGTATAACTAAGGCTTATTCCTGTACCAAACGTAATTACAGCCGCAGAACCAGCCGCAATAGCCCGATACTTGAACTTTTTACGTTTCCCGCGGTGTGGGTTCCCGCCTTGCGGGGTTCCTCTTTGATAAGCTCTTCTTAGTCTTTTCATTTCTTCCTCCCGACACAAAACTGTAGCGTCCCTCCATCCTTTGACATTATACCAAATCAACCGGGCTTTTGTCCAGAAGTTTTGCCGGTCAGGTGGGCACCGCTCACCTTTTCTTTGTTGGTGTGCAGTGCACACCCTGTTTGGTAGACCATCCGGGCAATTCAATTAGTAGCATAAAATTAGAAAAATAAAAAATTCGAAAATTTTTTTCAGTCTGGATTGGCTGGCGCCCTAAATGATTTTATTGGACAGTTAAAAAAGTGATAAAGCCGGTTTGTTCGCTTGGACTATATATGGTAGTCAAAGCAAAGATGACTCCGCTATATGGTGGTTTGGGTTATAGGGCTTTACCCCTGTCGCTTCCTGCTTGGCTAAAGAAAAATTGTTCGCCCTGTCGATATTGCGTTGGTTGATTAGGATTTTTAGCAGTTTTAAGGGACCTGTAGATATGAGCAAAAGGGAGTTGATAGACTACATTTGCGAAATCAACAAAAGTGCCAAGCCGGAATTTCTCGCCAATTTTTCAGAAGAAGAACTCAACGCTTATCTTGAGCATCTGATGGAACTGGATTTGGACGAATTGGTTGTCTGCAACTAAAGGTATATATAGTAGGGCCAAAGATCCTTTAGGCCGTAATATCTGCACTACACAATTTCAAGTTTTTTGCTGTACACCAAACCCAGACAGACAAGAGAGAAAAGAGTTGGCTTCTGACATCTGACCTGCTTAAATCGCTAAACTCACATTTTCCGAAACCAGAACCAGTGCCCGACTATTTCCGTGGATTGGACAAGGGCTTGTCTGGCTGACTTCGGCGAGCTCAATCGAGTGGTGTTCTTCTTAGTTGCTTTTGGATGACTGGGTAAAAAAAACCGGTGGCGGCGCCTGGTCGGCGGTTACAATTGCCCTGGTCGGTATCTCGACAATGCTGTTTTGCTTAAACTCAAGCAGTACCGGCACAAAATCTCTCGGGATGCAAAAAACAAAGTCAATAAATTTTTCCCTGGCTCCATCTTTGAAGTCGTCGTTACGATCTATTTTTATCTCGGTGCTTACTTGTATCTGGTCCGCCGCCTTCAGGTGTCCAATGGGATAAATGTTTATCCCCGTACCAGCGAGTGAGTCGTCGCCGTATCCTTTTTGTTTACATATTAATCTTAATTGAGGAAGTATGAATGCGCCGCCATTTATGCTTGCTTTCGTGTTACTTACCGCTCTTTGTCTTATTCCCACGCGCACTATTGTTGGCTGATAATTGCTGCTGACCGGCCCTGGCATAGATATTGACTTGCCGGTTGACTCATCCTTAAGTTTGCCTTGACGATTCAGCTGCGAAATAATCTGACCCACCTGCTCACTAAGGCTTTCTGGGGCCGGCCAGACAGCCTGTTTTGGCAAGCTTATCGCTGGAGTACTGCTGGTAAGGGTGGAAGTACCAGAAATCATCCGGTTCAGGTGGACCTGGTCAAGGAAATCGGGATGAATAGTGGCAAAACTTCTTTTGCCGCTGAGGCTGCCCTTGCTTATTATGCTGAACAGGCCCGTCGCAAAGCCATCGGCATTGAGTAAAACTTTGCTGCGTCTCCCGTCAAAGCGCTGATAAGGAAACTTGTTTGATAAAGGTGCCATCCCAAGAGCGGTAAGCAAAAAACCCGAAAGCAAAAGGCCTAAGAAAATTCCGCATACTACCCGTCCGATACGTTCAGGCATAAAGCCCAAATCGACCGGCTGGTGAGTTAGAAACATCATACCTGTTTGCAACACTCCAAAGACTACAATGAATATCAGCGTAAAACACAGCGTCTGAGCCCAGGGCACAAGGGAGAGGAAGCTGCCGCTATCACCTCGACTGATAAAGACATTTGCCAAAACCTCGAAGAAGCCGAACGCAGCTACACTTGCACAAACAGCAATTATTATCGTAGCGAATGCCCTGATAAATGTGCCTTTGAAATATTGATAAGCAGCACATCCCAAAATTATTAATACCACAGCTAAGCTGGCCATTACAATATCTCCCGTTTTTTAGCGATTCGTGATTCGCCTCATAAGCCCCAATTAACAACCGCTATTCACAATCCGCGACTCCCTAACAACTATGTTGGTTTTTTCGTTCTGGGTCTTGAAAGCACCCGAATCATTTCATTTATTGCTACTGTTCCACTGATGACTCTTCTTAGTGCCTGTTCCTGCAAATAGAGCATTTTGGCACGTCTGAATTGTGTGCCGATTTCCGGCAGTGACCTCGTTTGTATTAGAGCCTTTCTTAACTCATTGTTCAGTGTGATAATCTCGAATACTCCCAACCTGCCGAAATGCCCTGTGCCCTGGCATTTTTCGCAAGTAGAGGCTTTGCCGCGTTTGTCGTACAGCACTTTACCGGCACGGTAAAGCACTTTGGTTTTTTCTGCGTTGATGTTAAACTTTTTGAAAAGTTCCTTATCCGGCGTGTACGCCTGTTTGCATTCAGGGCAGAGTATTCTCAGCAGCCGCTGGTTACTTATGCCCAGAAGGGTCCCGGCGGCCAGATTTCTGTCACCGACAAATTTCAGCCATTTAGCAAATGCCTGTATCACGCTATCTGCTTTGAGCGCAACATACATCAGTTTCCCATCCGCGGCAGCCTTACAGGCAACCTGGGCCGTCTCGGCATCCTCGCACTCGCCAACACCGACAACATCCGGCCCCGTTCTTACTAAGGTCAGCAGCTTTTTAGCAAATGTCGTTGTACCTGTGTCGCTGAGATTAAAAGAGGTTTGAGTTATATTCGGTAGATTATGAGAAGCTTGTCTTTCAAGCGTGTTTATATGATTAATGAAAGCATCATGATTTCGCAGAAATGCATAAAGTGTTGTTGTTATACCGCTTCTTTGGGGACCACTTATGATAAATACACCCTGCTTTACCTCGTTAAATCTGCTTAACTGTTCGTACTGCTCTGGCATCAAGCCGATTTCGTTTAACCTCGGTAGTTCCTCATGTGATATTTCTTTGAGCCTAACCTGTTCGCCCGCGGTTGACCCGGCCGTGGTTACTTCCCACTCTGTATAATTTTCGCCCCGAGCAACCTTAAAGGTACCTTTTTGTGGTTTTCGTTTTTCCTTAATATCCAAATCTGCAAGCTGCTTGACGAAGCGAATGAAATACTTCATCTGCTCTCTGCCTGTACTTGGCTGTTGAAGCACTGCACCGTCAACATAATAGGCCACCTTATAATCTTGTGGCGTCGGGGAAAAAGCAATACTGCTCGCCCTTCGCCAGAGAGCGTCGCTCAGAATTTCATAAGCTGTCTTATAACCGAAAAAGTCCGGTGTTCGGGGTTCAGGAATTGGAATTTCATTTTTGTTTGCTGTTATAAAAGTATAGCTTTTGAGTTTCGCAAGTTTCTTTTCTTTGCTAACGAGCAGGTTCTTGATGTGGTCAACCGTCAGCACCTTGTCAAAGTCCATAACCATAGAATTGCGATGCTTCACATAAGCCAGAGATGTTGCCCCGACAACTATCAAATAGATTAGCATCCCGGCGAAAAAGATCGGCGTAACCAGCCAGATTATTGTCCCCGCCGCCCCGGCGCCCAGGACAATACCTGTCCAGAAAACCTCTTTTGTCTCGATTGCTTTAGCGTCCTGGAAAACCCACGTAAGCAGCGGCAGCCATCCAAAAAAAATGACCAGAAAAATGAGAAATTTGATTATTGATATGTAGCCGCCGTACCCTATAGCTGCTAATAATAAATCCGGCATAAGATGCTCCGTTAAATCCTACAAAATGCCACTGGCAGTGGTCTTAATACCTTTTAGTGCCATTTTTAGTTCTTCTATATTTGGTGCCTGTTTATATGCGTCCTTTGCGTCGATTGAACCGTCGTTCACCAGTGCACAAAGGTTATATGTAAGGTCCTGCATACCTTCCTGTTGAGAACCCCGTATAACATTTGGCAAATCGGCTTCGCGGCCTTCGGATATTAGTTTTCGGACAGCCGCATTTGAAATTAAAATCTCTACAGCAGGTATCCTGTCAACGCCCTCTATCTGGCATGGTAGTAATACCTGGCTGACAACCGCTTTAATTGCAAGAGCTAAAGTCTGTCTTACAAGGTCTCGTTCGTTTTGCGGGAACAGGTCCAATAGCCGGTGAATACACTGCGAGGCATTTGCCGAATGCATCGTTCCGAAAACAAGATGCCCCGTTTCCACGGCTCTCATTCCGGCGCTGACGGTTTTAGCATCCCTCATCTCGCCAATGAAAACCACATCGGGGTCCTGGCGCATCAAATATGTTAAGGCCTCCTCAAAGTCTTTGACATCAAGCCCGATTTCCCTTTGTGATACTATCGCTCTATCATCTTTAAAAAGATACTCGATAGGGTCTTCGACCGTAATTATATGACACGAGCGAGTGTGGTTTATGTGGTCTATCATCGATGCGATTGTCGTGGTTTTGCCGCAGCCCGTAGGTCCAACTACAAGAATCAGTCCCTGTCTGACCTCACATATCTTTTCCAGTATCGGCGGCAAGTGCAGTTCTTCAAATGGTGGGATATCTGTGTTCACGCGTCGGGCAGCAAGGCTAATCATACCTCGCTGGCGAAATATGTTTGTTCGAAAACGATGTTCACCATCGAGCTCGTGGGCAAAGTCAAGTGTTCCATGCTCCAGGAAGAACTCCTTATGAGCAGGGCTAAGTATCTCGAAGACTAACTCTTCAATTCTTTTTACTGTCATCACCTCGC
>JABAOC010012619.1_pt7 | contig 10698 bp, 10 predicted proteins | sample 7062161 | NCBI WGS metagenome assembly JABAOC01 (sample SAMN14538625, study PRJNA623070) | marine sediment metagenome | biome: marine biome [ENVO:00000428]; feature: marine pelagic biome [ENVO:01000023]; material: deep marine sediment [ENVO:00002113] | place: India: Gulf of Khambhat ...
CCATGACCTCCTCGAACCTCTCCTCCTCGGCCTTGGATAGGGGGACCGGGTTCCACCAGTCCTCCTTGACCCCCTCCCTCAGCCTGAACTCCCTGTAGTCTGCCCCGGGCTCAAGGTACTGGTAGGCCTTGTAGCCCGAGTAGTTCTTTTTCCCTCCCATGACGATCCAGGTAGAATGTTCCCGGCTCTGCTTTTACCGTTTGGGGAGGGAGAACGGCCTTGGGAGCCTTTGGTCGGGGCACGTGGGGATCGGCTCTCGCCTCTTGTGGCGGTTTTCGGGGGATTACTGTGGTAGTTATGTTTGTTTTTCGCGTCGGTGGGTTGTCATAAGGTTTTCAGGTTTTTCATTGTTCCGTGTGAAGGGGGTGGGTCGGGGGTCGTCGGGGTTCAGTTTTCCGTGCCTCGTCTGCTTTGGGGCGTGTTTTTGACGGGGGTTGGGCGCGGGTGGCCCGTTGAGCTGGATGCCGCCTAGAACAGAAGGTGAGTTACAGCCAGCCTTTCGACCACACATATAAAATTTGATGCAATGAACATGAGTTGTAATTTACTATAAGTAGGAATATTTCTAATTTCAATATAATCACCTAATAATTTTAATTATTCAATTGTTTCAATTGGAATTTTTAATTTATTTTTTAATTCATTAAGAGTTTCTATGTTGGTTTTTGATTGGAGTAATAATACCCCTGTGTTTTTTCCGCCATATTGATTTATAAGTTCATTAACGTTAAATATCATATCAATGTTATCTAAGATAACTAAGAACCATCTATTTTTTGCTATTTTCTTAATTCTTCTTTCAATGTCTTTTTCCTGAATTGAAATTTTTGAAGCTCCACTAATTCGAGATGGAATTCTATTTCCACCCCAGCTTATTGTTCCGAAAAGAAGATCATTTGCATAAAGTGTGTGTAAATTATCTGATAAAATTAATAAGATTGTATCAAAAGAAATATTTTTTGATATAGAAAGAAAGGTATCTATAATTTTTGATTTCTCTTCATTTTCCCATTTTCCACTAAAAATTACAATTGAGATAAACAGAATAATAAATGCAATGCCTAATATAGGTAATATTAATGTAGAAATAGCTTGTATTTTTATATTAAAAAATATATCTAAAACATACCATAATAAAGTTAATATTAATGATAGATGACTAATCAAAAACCATAATTTAGAGACATTATAAAATTTAGAAGAATTACTGTATATAATTATTGTGTTAATTAATGAACTTAATCCAAAAGGAACTCCAATTGTAATAATTATTATTCCTGCATAATGCGTAGGTATTTCTAATTTATCAGATAAAACAATTATAAAGGTAGAGAGTGCTAAGGCAATAATAATCATTTTAGTCGAAATATTAAACATATCTTTAATTTGAAAATCATAAAAAACAAATTGAGATTTTTCAGTTACTTCTTCATTACTCATTACCTTTTTTTTAATAGATTTTCAATATAAAATTTATCCCTTAGACATGGGCGAACATATAAATTTGTTAAGATAAGTATAAATAAAATGTCGAACTTAAAAATAGAGAAGAACATTTCATAAATACGACTTTGTCCGAGATGCGATATAGTCCATTCAGCCGGATGCCGCCTAGATCAGAAGGTGGGTTACGGCCGGCACACCGACCGACATCCAGCCAGTAGCTTCTTATCTTCTACCGTCTTGGAATGAACGGTATGCGATGAGGGTAATCAGCGTTGTAACGTTGGGTGTCTCGGATCTAGAAAGGTCCACAGAATTTTACGAGTCGATAGGTTTCGAGAAATCCAATAAGAGCAGCAGCTCAATCACATGGTTTAGAACTGGGGGCACCGTGCTAGCCCTTTACCCCAGGCACCTTCTCGCGGAGGACATCGGGATCCCTGGTACCGGCTCTGGGTTTGGTGGAGCCACGTTTGCTTTGAACCTAAGGAGCAGTGAGTGTGTTGACAGCTTTATCGAAAAGGTCAGGTCAGAAGGTGGTCGGGTGGTGAAGCAACCCCAGCAAGTCTTCTGGGGTGGTTACTCATCCTACTTTGCCGACCCCGACGGACACTACTGGGAGGTAGCCTACAACCCATTCACGCCCGTTGACGAGTCTGGAAATCTCAGGATAGATGAGTAACCTAGACGTCTTCGGTGCAAAGGCTTTCCTCACTCTTCACTCAAGGGATCCATGTCTGGCCATGAAAAAGATGGGTTACGGCCGGGACACCGACCTCCCAATAAACAGTGAGATATGAGTACAAGCATTGCGGGCGCCGTGGAAACCGAAACGAGCTTTTTGAGAATCCCTCCTTCAAGCTAGGAGGGCACGCACTATCCTGATCATCATGTCGATGNNTCGACTCGACGTAGACGAACCTGTGGATGAGGATGTCGACAACCTTGTTGACCTTGGCCTCCCTCCCCTTGAGGGTTAGGCCCTCGTCGGGATGCCTGCTCAAGAGGGCCTCCAGAACCCCGACGACGGGCCTGGCATCGGATTCCATGAGTTCTTCGACCACTATGGACTCGGCCACCTTGTCGTATGATGCCAGGTTTGAGAGCACCTCGCTATCCATGGCGGCAAGGACGAGCCTCTCCTCGCGGTGGACGCCTATCAGGGTCTCCAGGAGCCATTCGAGCCCCTCGTCGAACGAAGACGCCTCGTCTATACGCTCCGTGTCTAGCCTCTCCGCGAACACTTTCTCGTAGTGATCGAATATGCGGCTGCGTATCTCCATGAGGATGGACAGCTTCCCCTCCGGGAAGTGGTAGTAGAGGGTCCCTATGCTCACCCCGGCCTCGTGGGCTATCTCGTTCACGTTGAGGTTAGCGTAGCCCACCTGCTTGAACATCTCGTCTGCGACCTGCAGGATCTTCTTCTTGGCCTTGGACTCCCTCATCGCGTACGTCTGTGTGGCTTCTTCGATTTAGGATTTTCGAATTCGAGTCGAAATCGATAACCTTATATCGCCGACGGCCGTACTCGAATTCGAGTCAAACTCGAAAAAGTGATCGACATGGCCCAGAAGAGCGAACAGAAGGATGAGAAGCCACACTTCTTCGACTTCGCAGCAGAGGCGGGCCTCACGAAACACTTCGGAGGCCTCGGGGCCACGGAGGAGCTCGTCGAGCTGTGCCACGTAGGCGAGGGCAGCCACGTCCTCGACGTGGGATGCGGCGCCGGGCAGACTCCCTGCTACCTGGCGAGGAGGCACGGCTGCAGGGTGGTCGGCGTGGACATCCTCGAGGCGATGATCGAGAGGTCCAGGGAGAGGGCGGAGAGGGAGGGGGTGACGGACAGGGTCGAGTTCAGGGTGGCGGACGCGCAGGACCTCCCCTTCGAGGACGACACCTTCGACGCCGTCATCACCGAGTCCGTCACGGTCTTCCCGGAGGACAAGGAGAGAGCGATCAACGAGTACGCCCGGGTGACGAAGCCCGGGGGATACGTCGGCCTCAACGAAACCACCCTGCTCAAGATGCCGCCACCGCCCGAGGTGGTCGCATGGGCGTCCCAGGACCTGGGCGCCCACGTGAAGCCCCTGACCTCTGAAGGCTGGGCGGAGCTGCTGGAGGGCGCTGGGCTTAAGGAGATAGTCGCGAGGACCTATGAAATCCAGGTGCGAAAAGAGGCGAAGGAGTTGGTCCGACGGTACGGCTACGGGGGGATGCTGCGCAGCATGTACAGAATGCTATCCCTGTACACCAGGAGCCCGGACTACAGGAGGTTCGTGAAGGACGTACGGTCAAAGGGGATTACGCCCGACAACCTCACGGAGTACTTGGGATACGGGATATACGTCGGGAAAAAGTAAACAAGCAAGACTTCTGGGAAAGAGTAGCCTCTACATTTTCTTTAGAGCCTCCACACCTTTGACCTCTAAGGCCTGGAGGGGTAGCTGCACGACAGGCATCGTGGGGCTGTAGTTGGAGCATTAAACTGTTCCCTTACGTCTTTAACTAAAGGACCAAACTTATTCCAGAAATGGAGAACAGGTCTCGAAATCGAATCGTCAACTAAACTAGGATCAACCGACTTTCTCTGCACAAGCACGCCCATACCCTGAGCGCGCCGGCACACCGACCAATCCAAGATCATTTGGTGTCTCGCTAACACAGACATTCCTTAATACAGGGCTATCGCGCGCGACGGAGTGTTTTCCTAAGGCTTCCGCTTCTACCCCCTTCCCACCTAAATCTTGTAGAGGCTTCGTCCCTAAAAAAGGAAAACGAGCTGCACGCGCGCACCGATCCAGAAAAATGACGAGTTACTCTCCCCGACCTCACCCATGAGTCACTCCGCCAGCCAAAAGGGGAAAGGTTAAATATTTCTAACGTAATATATTTCTAACGTTAGAAATAGTTAACAGGGGAGGCTTTGACGGATGCGTCATAACGTGCTGGGTTACCTTACTTTCCTGAGCGCGCTGGCCCTTCTGGGCCCAGTCACCGGGAACTACTACATCCTGGGCTTCCTGGGTTTCCTCGGTTTCATGCCCATTTTGCTCGGGAAGGACGCCGACGAAAGGTTCGACATCAATGTGAACAAGGCTTGTAGGAACGCATTCGTCTACTTCGTGGCGACCAACTCGCTGTTCTCTGTGTACATGGCCATCACGAGGGACCTGAGCATCATGCCGCTGATGCTCGTGGCCGAGTCCCTCGGGAGCATGACGCTTTTCGCGGCGTCCCATGCCTACTACGACAGAAAGGGCGAATGAGGGGCATGAAGACGCGGATAAGGGAGCTCCGGGACGAACTCGGCCTGACTCAGGAGGCTCTAGCCGAGAAGGTCGACGTGACCCGTCAGACGATCCTCTTCATGGAGAAGGGGAAGTACAACCCCTCACTGAGGCTTGCATACAGAGTTTCCAGGGTCCTCGGCAAGCCCATAGAGGAGGTCTTCTCCTTCGAGGACGAGGAAAAGGACCGGTCGTGACCTTCCAAGAACGAACCTGACCCCCCAACATCCCCCATTGGGAACCTATTTCACGAAGCGACGAAGTAATCGGGGGAGGTGAGAAGATTGGCGTATGCGGGGGGAGCGGCGGCAGCGGCGGCTGCCCAGGCTGCGAGCTCATACAGGGTTAAGTTCAGGAGGGAGTTCCTGGAGCTCGTTGACATCGCGAAGCCCAGGGTCGTCTACCACAGGAAGAGGATGCACTTCTTCGCCTTCGACGGCTTCGTGATGTACACCTTCGAGTGCGAGGACAGGGACTTCAACAGGGTCCTAGAGGCGATAGAGTTCTCCAACTACCAGTGGTCCGAGTGAGGAAAAGGGGCCCCGGCTCGGGTTCAGGCGGGGGCATAGCTACCCCATTACGCCCAAATGTCAGGCGCGAAGCTCCTAGCTAAGCATCCGGGCCACCAAACCCCTAACTTCCCATCTTTTGCGTTGGTGCCTCCTGAGGAATGGGTTGACCAGCCCAGCAAGCTCCGCCTTGCAATCGGCGCACCCCACCTCCCCCGAACAGCAGCGACCGGCAAGTTCCGAGAGGCGGCCGTCGGACTCCTCGAAGAGGAAGTAACTATACTGGTAGATGGGGCATGACCCCGGAACGCGTTCGCTCGTCACGGCGTTCATTATCTTCCTCTCGACAGTTTCAGGCGGGTCCGTGGTGTATATGGCGGTCTCGGGAATTGATGAGGACATCTTGGCCTCCCTCCCCAGCCCGGGGAGCATCCTGCAGTGGATCTGGGCTGGCTTGGGGTAACCAAGCTTCTCGGCTACATCCCTTGTCATCCTCCAGTATGGGTCCTGGTCTATTCCCGCAGGGACCAGGCAGGGGACCCTCCCACCGCTCCGCTCGGAGGCGATGAAGCAGGGGGCCGCCTGCATCGCCGAGAAGAACATGATCCCGGGAGAGGAGCCCCCGTCGAATCCGAAGACAGACCTCACCGTGGAGGATGTGATCCTCCTTGCTATCTTCAGGGCTATGGGGTAGACCTCACGGGGGTGCCTAGTGTTCACTATGAACTCCGTTCTGGAGGGTTCGAAACCCAAAGCCATGACGTCACGCGCGTTCTCGAAGACCCAGCGATCAGCCTCAGCCTCGTCGAACCCGGGCAGGAGGAGGAGCCTCTCGTCGTCCGTGAACTGGAAGAAGAGCTCTGCCCCAAAAGCCTCCTGCAGGTGCCTCGTGAAGACCCATGGGACCAGGTGGCCCAGGTGGACTGGCCCGGAGGGCCCCCGTCCGGTGTAAAGGACGAACCTTTCCCCCTCCTCGTAACCGTCGAGGACCAGGTCCAGGTCCCTGTGGCTGAAGAAGACGCCCCTGCGGAGGTGTCTGTGGAGCCCCCCGGTGTGCCTCCCGATCCTTTCCAGCAGGTCCGGGGTCAGTGGCTTGGTGCCGAACCTCTCTATGAGCTCCCCGTAGTCTACCTCCCCCGAGACCTCCCAGGGGGTGACGACCGTCCCTCTCTTCCCCGCCACAATCCTAACGCTTCCCTCCCCCTGGCCCTACGAGGAATTCCTGGAGAACGTCCCTCGCCTCCTCCCTCCTCGCCTGGAAGACCGTGAGGAACCTCTCGACCCTCTCGGCGAGCCTCGCCTTGCACTCACCGCATGCGATGGACCCGGACCTGCACCGCATCTCAAGCTCGTGCAGCTCATCGTCCTCCTCCTCGAAGAGGAAGAAGTAGTAAGCGAAGATGCTGCAGACTGAGGGCTCCCCCCCAAGCTCCCTCTGCTCCTGTACCGTAGCCCTGCCTCCCGTGAAGGCCCCCATCACCTTCTTGGCCGCCTCCTCCGGAGGATCGGTGGTGAATATCGCCGTCTCTGGCTGGCTAGCAGACATCTTCCCCCCCTTCCCAAGGCCTGGGAGGAACTTTGAGTGGATCTGGGCGGGCTTGTAGTACCCAAGCTTCTCCGCGATGTCGCGGGTCATCCTCCAGTACGGGTCCTGGTCTATCGCGGCCGGTATGAGCACGGCCACCATCCTGTCCTCTAGCTCGGACTGGAGGAAGCATGGGACAGCCTGGATGGCGGGGAACCAGATTATCCCTATGTTGTCGCTGTCCGTGAGGCCGAATATCGCCTTTATAGTGGAGTATGTGACCCTCTTCGCGACCTGTAGGCCCAGCCTGTAGAGGAGGTCTATGTTCTCCGTGTCCGATATTATGTGGGTCTTACCGGGCCTGAGGCCTACGGCTATCAGGTCAAGGGAGTTGTCGTATGTGTACCCCATTGTCTGGTCGAGGGTGAGGTCGGGCCTCACGAGGAACTTCTCGTCGTCCGTCATCTGGAAGTAGAGTTCCGCGTCGAAGGCCTCCTGCAGGTACCTTGTGAAGTACCATGGGAGGAGGTGGCCCAGGTGGACGGGGCCGGAGGGCCCCCTCCCCGTGTATAGCCCCACCGGCTCCCCCCTCTCGTATGTGTCGAGCCACCAGTCTAGGTCCCTGTGGCTGAAGAATATCCCCCTGCGAAGCTGCGGGTGGACGTACCCTGCTTGCCTCGCAATCCTCTCGACGAGGTCTTTGGTGAGGGGCCTTGTGCCGAAGCCCTCCATGAGCTTCTGGTAGTCTATCTCCCCCGAGACCTCCCAGGCCGTGACGACCATCCCTTCCTTCTCGTTCTCTCTTTTCATTCCGATCTCCCCGCCGCTCCTCCGGCTTCGCCCATTCCGGGACGGATGGAGAAACCTATGCCAAGAAGACTGATTTTTCCCTTCCGGGTCAGAAGCCGTTTTTTTACAGGGAGTTCGGGGCTTCCCCTGGGGGCGTTCCTCTCTTCCTCCTTCAGGAGGATGTCCAGTCCGAGTGATGCACGCTCATCCCTCTTCACTCCCTTGGCGTATCAAGGCGATCAGGGTCTTAAAAAGTTACTTGTCCCGTCTTAAGTATCAGATCTCCTTGGCCATCACGACGCTGTCGATGTACACGCCGTCCCTCTTGACTGCCTTGGGTATCCGGCCGACTATCTCGTAACCCAGCTTGAGGTAGACTCTCAGGGCCCTGTCGTTTGTGGCGAATACCTCTAGGGTGATGACCTCTATCCCCAGCCTCTTGGCCTGGGCTTCGGCCTCGATCATCATCTCCGTCCCTATTCCCATCCCCCTGTACCCCTCCATGACTGAGATGCCTAGGACCCCAACGTGGCTTGAGAGCCCCTTCCTTGGGCTCACCTGGAGCTGCCCCACGAACCTTCCGTCCACCTCCGCCGCTATGCCTACCACCCCGCCCCTCTCCAGGTCGCTGAGGTATCCGGCGAGCCACTCCACCTCCTGGTCCCTGGTGTACTCCCTGTCCACCGTTATATCTGCGCCCTCCCTCACCAGGGAGTTGATGAACTCTAGCATCTCGTCGAGGTCGGACCACTTGGGGGCCCTCAGGGTGACCTCCCTTCCGTCCTTCGCCGTGAAGCTCCTCAGGAGGGTGCCAGCCTTCAAACAGAACACCAAGACTAGGGGGAGGGGATGGGTATTTCAAAATTGCCTAGCTCAGAGCCCATCATCTGAGGACACCTAGACCCTGGGCGGCTCTGCGCTGAATGGCTGCTTCCTCCAAGCTTCGATGCGGCTGCTTGCTCATCCAGTTTCCCCCTCCCTTCTGGTTCTATGGAGGGGGGTGGTAAATAGATCACCCGCATATATTTTTGGGCATGGAATCTATGAGGATTATATATATTATTTCGCTCTATGGGGAAAGGCGTGTCTTTGATATATTCTAGGTAGGTATATTTACCTCCGACGGGCCTATTTCAGGGGGATGGGTTTGAGCGGAGGCCAGCCGCTGGAGGAGATGAGGAAGCTCCAGCTCACCGGGGGCTCCACGTACATCGTATCCCTGCCCAAGAGCTGGGTGGAGCAGATGGGGCTGAAGAAGGGGAGCCTGGTGAGCATAGCACAGATGGAGGACATGAGCCTCAACATAAAGCCCCAGGGGGCGGAGGGGGAGGAGAAGTCTAGGAGGTTTGTCATCCCCGTCTCCGACGGGGACACCCCGGGCAGCGTCGTGAGGCACATCGTATCTGCCTACCTGGTGGGCTACAACATAATACAGGTGAGGAACCAGAGCAAGAGGATTGACTCGGCACAGAGGTACGCCGTGAAGGACTTCGTCAGGAAGAAGCTGGTGGGGACGGAGATCCTGTCAGACCTCCCCCAGGAGCTCACCCTGCAGGTACTCCTCAGCTACTCGGACCTCTCCGTGAAGGACGCGCTTAGGAGGATGAGCGTCATCGCCGCGTCGATGCACAGGGAAGCCGTGATGGCCCTGGCGACCGAGGACCCCCAGCTAGCCAGGGAGATAATATCTATGGACGACGAGGTGGACAGGTTCAGCTTCTACATCATAAGGCTGCTGAAGGTTGCGGTCTCCGACACCTACGTTCTGAGGGAGAGCGGGATGAGGACTCCCAGGGAGTGCCTAGGCTACAGGCTTATAACAAAGTCCGTGGAGCGGATGGCCGACCACGCGGTGAACATAGCCGAGAACAGGCTGGCCCTAACCCTCTCCCCCCTGGGCGACCAGGTCGTTGGGGAGCTCAGGGCCCTGAGCGAGTCCGCGCTGAGCATCTTCGAGGACGCTGTGGAGGCCCTCTTCGAGGAGGACTACGATGCGGCGGACAGGGTGCTCGAGAGGGCGGACCAGACTAGGGCCATGGAGGCGGAGACGATCCACAAGATAATTAAGTTCTCTCCCCCCGAGGACGTGCCCGCTCTCAGGCTGATAATAGAGAGCATCCTGAGGACTGCTGAGTACGGGAGCGACATAGCGGAGACGGTGCTGAACAAGACGATAGGGGACGAGGTATCTGGGTAGGGAACCTTTTAAGCCCCTGGGCTTGATCAGTGGGGTTGGGGGTCGTGGTCTAGCTTGGTCCAAGATTCGCGGCTCGGGTCCGCGAGGTCCCCGGTTCGAATCCGGGCGACCCCACCAGCTGTGAACGCTACCGCTCATAGCGGTTTCAGGGTTTTTCATCTTTCCGTGTGAATCCTTGGGTTCCGAGGGCTATAGGTTCAGCATTCCGTGCACGGATCTGTGGGGGTTGTCTGAAAAGGTTGCCTTATTGGAGAATGAGCGTTCTCGGGTGTCTGGTTGCTCGCTTGTGATTTTCATGTGCCCGTCCCGGCGAGGAACATGCAGTACTCGTGGTCGATAGGGCCTTCCTTTGTTTCTTTGTTGTCCTTTGTTGTTGGGGGCATTTCTCGCAAGCTATTCCGCATACGCCTATCTTCATTCGGTTTTCGCCGGCTGAGTCGGTAGTGTTTGAACTTGCTTGTATTTTCCTTTTTAATATCTGCCAAAGTGCTGGGCAGGGAATAATTCCACCCGGATAAACGCTACTGAGGTGAATTGAGGGATTTTGTAACGCTCTGGCGGATGTTAGTGTCGAGGTGGAGAAAAGGGGCGCTGCCGAAGGGCGGTCTGAATCGCTGGTTTTGCTTCGACTGATTTCATCGTAAGAGCAAGAACGACAAGACCCTTCTCGCCCCCTGTTATCAACGCCCCCTCGGCCGTTCTGCCAGTTGCTTGTCGTCGTACCTTATCCACCGATGAAGGGCGAAACGTAAGAGAAAGAAGAAACCCACGAGGAATAAGATGCTTAAAATGATCTCTCTATCTTCCATGTCTCTCAGCCATTCTAGTGCGTAACTGGAAAGGATATAAATGGTTTTAATCATTATCTATAATTAAATGATGGTCTCTGCGTCGGTTCCGATGATTAATTTGTACATCGTCGGGTTCTTCGTCGTCCCCTATTTATGG
>JABAOC010000922.1_pt9 | contig 10697 bp, 11 predicted proteins | sample 7062161 | NCBI WGS metagenome assembly JABAOC01 (sample SAMN14538625, study PRJNA623070) | marine sediment metagenome | biome: marine biome [ENVO:00000428]; feature: marine pelagic biome [ENVO:01000023]; material: deep marine sediment [ENVO:00002113] | place: India: Gulf of Khambhat ...
ACGGAAGGATTTCGTGAGGCAATCGAAGACGCGTCCTTGGTAAGCGATCACGTTCGAATCGAGGCGGACAACAAGAAAATAGTTATGGACGCCACTGGAGATATCATGGGCGCCACAATTGAGTTTGAGAAGGGGAGCGACGTGCTTCTAGATTTGGAGGCCAAGGAGGCATCTAAGGCCACCTTCAGCTTGAGCTACCTTTCCGAGATAGTTAAGGCGGCGGTGGCGGCAACGTCAGAAATAGCAATACTAGAGTTCTCAACCGACATGCCCATCAAGCTGGACTTTCAGCAAGAAAAGGAAGGAAAACTAACATTTTACTTAGCTCCTCGGATAGAAGTTGAGTAGAACAGTAAACTGGAGGAAAAGCAGGTACTTACGAAAAGCGACTGGGCTAAGTACGCTCTTATCCCAGGACATTGTGGACCAAGTAAACCGTGGATATGCGGCGACATCATCAACCGTGCAGTCTTCCTTTTTATTTCGCACCAAGTGGGAAAGACTATACAACCGCCCTATTCTATTTCTCCTTGCCTCGCTCTTTTTTATCGACCGACTTTTTTCTCAGGTGATACGTCAAAGGGTTTTTGATAGCCTTGCAAATCGGATCATCCGGATTCATGCAAACGCCATGTGTACGCAAGGTTGCGCAGTTGGGAGGATTGTATACCGTTCCACCACCCTTCTTGCCCGCAAGGTGTTCCACTTGATACCTTGTTAGGTCTTCTCGGAAATCTGTAAAACTTGTGAATAGATTGGTTACGGCCTCTACACTAATGCCTTGATGGAGTAAATATGTAACAAGCGTGAACCTTTCAGTGTGTGATAAATGCGATCCCTTAACTATCCTGTCATAGAGATTTTGGATGCATGGGGGGTATTCAGATTCTTCCGCGAACACGCGGATTTTGTCAATTTCTGCAATGTGGGGTTTTATTTGCAGATATCTGGTCTTGATGTCTTCTATCACATCTTGGGTGATTTGGGGAACTTGTGGTATTTCTTGTTCAGACCTTTTTTCCAAGAAGATTCTAATTTCTTCTTGTAGAAGTCGACATACTTCCCTCTTGCTCACGTCCACTTGACCCTTGAGAATCCGCCGACTAACAAGTTTCCATTTCGACTCATAAACCAACCGCCCTCTCGTCGCATTGTTCAAGTAGTTCACAAAATGAATTGTATAGGGGTGTGGTGCGCGTTTTTGATAATGTTTTATGTCCCATCCAAAGAACTTAGCGGTTTCAAGTATGATTTCATCCTTTTCGCCTAGAAGAAACTTGGACATCTTCTTTGCTTCAAATAAGGCATATCGTTCTCTCAGAGTGTTGTCTTTCGCGCCCGCAACCATCATGACAGCAACCGGGAATGAAGTGATCTCAATATCAAGATTCTTGCTTGGGGTGTCCAGACGCAATTCGAAAGATGCAATTATCCTTTGCTTTGCACGATCCACAATGGGTTTGAGGGTTGACAACTCGGCAAAGCCAATGTCCAATCTCGAAATGTGTTGTTTTGCTTGAGGCAAGAAAGGAAACTCTGCGAGATGCGATTTTCCTATAGGGATGCTATCACCCAAAATCTAGGTCTAAGATCAAACAATTATTCCTTTTGCTTTCCACAGTGCATAAAAGGAGTGTACGACACCATAGCGTCTTCTCGCTCCACCTCACACATAGGTCGCTTCGCCTTAACATCCTTTCTAACAAACGCGCGCGCAGGTATGTCCGCGGAGGATACCATCAATTTTTCCCGCTCAGTCTCTGTCTTCGACGAAAGAATGACCCGCTATCAGGTTGAACACATAGCTGGAAGGAGAGGATCCAGAACAAAGTATATCCCCCCCAAGATGCGACACACTACGCACCCATGCGCGCGTATCTGCCACAGTCCAGAAGAAATATGCAAAAGAATCCGCCATCCGTTAGCCTATTACCGAAGAAAACTGAAAACCATAGGAGCAGAAGCTGTCGTAGAAAAGGTATAGAAAATAGAGAGGAAAGAGCTCTCGCTTTCACAAGTTTGTGATTTTGCTCATACATATTAAGAAACAGTTTTCTTAATCTACATTCTTAATCAATTCTATTTTTACACAATAGTTATAAACAAACTCTCATAAGAAAGTGGAAACAACAAGACGAAGCCATCGGATTAATGAACGAACGTAAGTAGGTTTGGACATGTCGGTTCACGTATGTCAAAAATTCGAGGTCTCTGGCAAAAATCTTGGTGGGAAGATCCGAGTTAGCCAAACGGGGGACAGAGAGATTCAGAACTCACAGAGTGTTGCTGTTTTGCTTCCAACATATTGCGAGGCTGAAAACATTGAGAACGTGATCCGAGAGCTTCAGAAGTCACAACTTAACCTCAAGATTGCCGTCATCGACGATTCCAGTCCTGACGGAACAGCCGACATAGTTAGGTCGCTTCAAGAGGAATATGATAACATTCTCTTGCTTGTTAGACCAGCCAAACTTGGTTTAGGAACGGCCATAACCGATGGTTTTCGAACAGCTCTTTCTCTGGAAGATATACCTGACTATGTAGTCACCATGGATGCAGACTATTCACACAGTCCGGGGGACATACCTAGATTGATACGCGCAGCCAAGGGCGGCTACGGTCTCGTCATTGGAAGTAGGTACTGTGAAGGAGGCAGGATAGTAGGGTGGCATTGTGTCCGGTGGTTAATCAGCCGCATCGCTAACCTCATCGCGTCAACAATCATTGGAACAAAGATACATGACTGTACAAGCGGCTTAAGATGCTATTCAAAACATTACGTTAAAACCGTACTGCCTAATCTTCATAGCCAAACCTATGAAATTCAAATCGAAACAGTCAAGCAGGCTTGGCTACGAGGATTTCATGTCAAGGAAATTCCAATAACTTTTGAGAACAGGAAGCGAGGAAAATCGAAGTTAACGAGAGCTGAATTTCAAGGTTTCTTATCTTACATTATCAAATGTAAAACTGGAGGAGTTGGCTTCTAAGTCAAACTACTAGGCTACATGGAAGTGAATGTTGAGAGAATTAAAGAGTCGGAAGAAGCGAAAAAATCAAGAGTTGCCTTCCTTGGATAAAGTCACCGTTGGAATTTGTGCCTATAACGAAGAGATGCGCGCGCGCGCGTTAAGGGATTTCATGAAAAGGATAATCGAGTTAAGCTGATGCGCGGGCGTATCACTGAGGGTGTATTATATGCGAATAGCCGTACTCGGTGAATATTTTCCGCCAAGAATGGGAAGCGACCGTAGGATATATGAGTTGATGAGACGACTTGTAGGAAAACATGAAGTCATTTTTCTCTTGGTTCCTTCTTTTCGTGAGCTATACGGAATGCTGCCGAAGTCAAAAACCTTTGATTGTCCTGCGGCTCATACCCATATTTATGAAGGCATTATCGCGCATCATATTGAAATTCCAGAAATATTGAAGAAATTATGGGGTAAATCATTAGAGTTGGCATACATATTCAGTATAGTTTTGCTGTTTCCTAGAGTCATTAGAAAACTGATCGCAGTAAATCCTAGAATCATTGTCGTTAATTATCCAAGCATCTACACAGGTATACTTGGATTTTTTGCCGCTAAACTTTTACGAAGACCTTGTGTAGTGGATTTCAACGATTTGATAGCCCAATACACGATACATTTACTGAATTTAAAAAAGTCAGGTTTCGAGGGCAGAACCATAGTATATATCCAGGATTTCATTGTCAGGAACTCCGACGTGGTTATCACCCCCACTAACTTTATTAAAAGGTACGCGGTGGCTCTTGGGGTAAAGGATGAAAATATTTTTGTTATTCCTAATGGTGCCGACTTGCGGGTTTTCCATTCGAGGATGAAATCCAACTACAGATCTATGTTGGATTTAAACGATAAGAAGGTGTGTCTTTATTTCGGTCGTCTTGACGATTGGGCGGGCATCCATATTCTTGCAGAGTTATGCCATCTTTTCGAACAAAAACGATCGGATGTGAAGTTCCTAATAGTAGGCGGAGGAACTAAATGGATGGAGTTTCCGAGGAACGTAGTTAGGATTAAAGAGATCCCGCATCATGACATTCCCAACGTTATTTCTATTGCAGATGTCGTTCTTGTTCCATTTCCAGAAAATGAGATTTCCCACGCGGCAAGTCCATTAAAGCTATTAGAGGCTATGGCAATGGCTAAACCTGTCGTGGGGAGCAGAGTTAGTGGAATTGAGGAGGTTATTCAAAGCGGATACAATGGCTTACTAGCCGATCCAAACAATTTGGAAGATTGGTTTGGGGCAATAAACATGATTCTAGACTCGGAATCATTGTGCATGAAAATAAGCCAAAAAGCTAGAGAAAGCGTCAAAAAATATGACTGGGCCATCTTAGCTTCACAATATGAAAGCGTCTTGTTGAAAATAAAGGAGTGTAATTCCTGAATTACGCTCGCCTACATCGCGAGGCTTGTTCGAAATCGGAGAGGCAAGATAATACACGTGCCCAAGGCTGTTGTATACATAATGGGGGGCCAGTCAATTTTCAGGCGCACGCGATTCTATCCAGTCGTTTGAGAGGTTGAGAACCATTTTTCATAATAAAGCCAAGAAGAGACTAGTGAAAGGTGCCATGAGGCAATAGGCTACCCAAAAGGGGCTTCCTGATATTTGTTGTTGGTCATCTCAAGGTGACTAGGATTTTTCTTTCTGAAATAATTTGCCCATATATAATTCTGTAGCCTTTATCCGTGTAGGAGCAAATTTAAGCAAACTCAGGGTTCTGATTTTGAGTTTAAGCGCACCCAGTTTATTGAGCTGTTTTCTTTTATTGAACGTCTTTCTCAAGGTTCTTAGATTCTCGCAAAAAGCTTGCACACGTGCGCGAAATCTCTGGCTTAAGCGGACATCAGATTTTCTGAAAATAAGCAACTCGACAAGGGGCATCATAGAAAGCTGAAAGAAGAGCGCAGAAATCAGAAAAGGAAATGGAAAATGGGATAAGATAATTCGAAAGTCTGACTTTTGCCTTTCAAGATAGCTCTTCAAGGGTAACTGCCTTTTTGAGTAGGAACCCATATGCCACACTACTGCCGAGGGGTCTAAAACGCACTTATAACCCGCTCTATTAGCCCTTAGGCACCAGTCTATGTCATCCCCACCGAGGAATTCTTCTTCATCTAATAGACTAATCTTATTGATTACTTCCTTTTTGACTAGGAGTACACATCCAGACAGGTAGGCAACATCTGTAATGAGCCTGTTATCAATGGCTGTTTCCGTAAGTTTTTTCCCAAGTCCCTCCGACCATATTATGCCGCTGACTAAATCGAACATGCCGCCAAGGGACCAGATCATATCACTAGGTTCGTAGTAAAGAATAAGTCCGCCTACCATGCCAACAGTGTCATTGGATAAGGCTCTATTAACAAGTATTGAGAGGCTTCTTGGATGTACAATAGCATCGTTGTTATAAAGCAGAATCATTTCACCTCTTGCTTTTCTAATGCCCACATTCATTCCTGCAGCGAATCCAAGATTTTTGTTGTTTCTCACCAAAAGGAACTCCGAAAATTCTTTACGGATAATTTCTATTGATCCGTCAGTAGAATTGTTGTCAATAACGATGACTTCAATGTTAGGGTATTCCAATTTCCTTATGGAGTTTAGACTTTGCCTAATTACCTTTTTTCCGTTCCAATTTAATACAATGATTGACACCAACGGAAGCTTGTGTGACAAGCCTAGAGGCTCCTGATATTAGATATCTATTGTTGAAGATATAAAGACGATTCGCCCAAAAAGTTTTAGCTTGTTTCAAACACAAATACAATCTCAAGACACAGGTGCATATATTGATAAGGTTCATCTAGAATGAAGAAAATTTCCATAATCTTCTACAACCTCCGTAGCCACGAGCTCATCGGACCTACAATAATAGGAATTCTGCTACGGCTCGCCTTAATGCCCTACTTCTCCGACCCCTTCGACTTGGGTACTTACTGTTCCAGTTTGATATGGTTCGCCAATGGTTATAACCCATATGCTGTTTACGCCTCAGTGTATCCTCCCTTTATCTACTTCATCCTCTTCCCTCTTTTCAGCCTAGCCCATTGGATAGGGCTCTCGCCTGGATATAATTATGTTCCCGAGGCAGCAAACACGGGCACAGTTACTGGAATGGTGAGCGCCAACCAAGCTAACCCTTCCTTTCTCGTCTTGTGGAAACTCCCACATCTAAGTTTCGACCTCTTGACCGGGCTTTTGATTTATCGCTTTGTTAAGGAGTTAACCGATAACCCTAGGATGCCTAAATACTCTTTCGTCATGTGGCTTTTTAACCCCCTCACTTTGGCCATTTCCTACTTCCATGGCGCATTCGACGTCATCGTCGCTTTTTTCATCCTCTTAGGGATCTTTCTCATCTATAACCTCAAATACTTTTCAGCAGGGCTCAGCTTTGGATTGGGAACTTTGACTAAACTGTCTCCAATTTACGTGGGGGTCCCTTTAGCAGTAATGATATTATTTAAAGGGGTGTTGAGCGGTCCTCGAACCTATAGCCTCAAAGCCAATGCCTTGGACTTCTCCAAATTTTTGGCCGGGCTTGTCACTTCTCTTCTGTTCTTTGCCCCTGTGCTCATCAAATATTTTCAATTGATGTTTTTTGGCGTAGCTCCAGAGTCTTCTGTGGGCGGCTTGAATCAATGGTTTGCCGCCGTAAATCCTCGACTGAGCTGGCAACCCGCTGAATCTGTTGCAAATTTACTTCAGAAAATACTTCTATTGTATCCCATCGTCATCTTGGTCATCTGTCTTCTCCTTTGTCGATTTCTGAGATGGAATTATGAAAAAAGTAACAAGAACATCCTATTTGCCGCCGTCCTTTTTACTTGCTTGACTTACCTTTTTCTGCCGGTCGTAGTCCAACCACAGTATCTTCTATGGATTTTGCCTCTCTTAGTGGTGCTTTCAACCATTAGGAGCAAGTTCCTTTTACCCTTTAGCATGTTGTCGATTGCTGGGCTTGCCTTTTACCTCTCGATTCAAGGGCCTTACGCTGTCCTTTATCCCCTGGCGATTCATACGCCATTATATACTGCGGAACAGGTAAGCAATAACATCCTCTATTACATGAATCGGCCAGGGGTGATTGCGCCATTCTTAAGGCAAGACTTGTTATTACTCTTCGGAGGAACTGCCTTTCTAGGGCAACTGATGGCAATCTATTATGCTTTCAAAAGCATGGGGGGCGCGGTTCCCGATGATAAAAAATAGATGGCAACTCATACCTATGACGATAATCATTCTTTTACTCATAAGCGAAGCAATTTGGTACGCACCTTATACCCGCCCTAAAGGAGGTTCTCTTCGTATCCAAGGCGTAACCGTTGATGAAACTGGGAATGTCATTATGAATCTCCAGCTGAGCACTGACCTCCCTTTAGACGCTACCATAGTTGTCACTCCCGTGACTGAAGCGCCCAAAGATCTACCTGTCTACATCTTTTACGATAAAGACTATTCCCCCGTAGGTACATCTTGGATATTTAACCAAATGTTGTGGGAACACGTGAAGACTGAGTTTCAGCTGAGGAGTTACTCCGCCAAGGTAAAACTGGCAAATGCCGATGAACTCGAAGGTCTGTTGTCTGCGAAGAGCCCTGCAATTCTGATCATAGCCTCTGGAGCCTTCCCCTCCAACCTCTTATCTTGGGAGAAAAATCTAGTTAAGCCTTGGATAGACTCAGGCGGAATATTGATCTGGTTCGGAGGGGTTCCAGGATACCACATCGCACAAAAAGGGCAAAGTGAAGAAGAGATAAAAAGGGATTTGCCGCAACATCTTTATGAAGAAGGTCCGAAAAGACTTGGAATTGAAGGCTTTTTCGATTTCATGGCAAAAGAAGAACAATCAACAGTCGCTGAGTTTGATTCATCCTTATCCGGAATGCTTGAGACAAGATATAACCTCATAGAGAAAGCTCCGCTTCTACAAAAGGTAATAGGTGTGAATGGCCTCGCTCTAGGAAAGATTGGTGGTCAACTAGAGAATCTTAAATCCTCTATATCAATGATCCCCATTCGCATGGGCAAGATCTTGATCTTTGGTTGTTTCTTAAGGTCAGGCTTGGTTTTAAACGGTCCCGAGCTTTCAGCCCGTGACATCGCTCAAATACTTTGCTCCGGGGTCTTGGAATCTAGTTCTATCTCCAACATATGGTACCGAAGATATCAACTTTCACAAGGAGAAACCAGAGTTGACACTTTGACAATACACATAGAACTCATTAAAACAGGAATAGTCATCTACGGATACGCGTCTCAAGAAAGTAGCAGCTTGTTGTTCCACCGAGAATTTATATTGCCCAAAGCAGGCAAATAAAAGTAGAAAGGTCCATTTGGTAGTTTGGCATGCCAGAAGTGACTTGGACTCATCCATGGCTTTATGATATCCTAAAACTCATCCCAATCAATGTGAAGTCCTTGATTGATATTGGTTGCGGCAGAGGAATCATAGGAGCAATAGTTCGAATTTACCGAGAACCCACCAGATTAGTTGGAATTGACATTTTCAGACCCTACCTAGACTTTTGCCACAAAATGAATGTTTATGACGAACTGTATGAACGAGACTTAAGAAAAACGCATCTCCCATTTGATGAAAAAGAATTCGATGTCGCCGCATGCATAGAAGTAATAGAACACATACCCAAAGAAAATGGATTGAAACTCCTGAAAGAGTTAGAAAGGATAGCCAAAACTGTAATCGTGTCAGCTCCCAAGGTTTTTTTTGTCAAAAGGCTTACGATGACAACCCCTTTCAAAAACATGTTAGTGAATGGCACGTTAAGGATTTCACCAAACAAGGTTATAAAGTTCTAGGGGTGGGAAATTTTATCGTTTTTAGGTGGCACATACCTTACATGTCTTTTTTACTCTCAAAATTTTCGTATATGATACCAACGTTTTCAGATACATTGCTAGCCTATAGGACAACACAGAAACTTCGCGAATAGGCCAAGCGCGCTGCCATCCATAATGACATTAACACCAGCTTAAATATCAATTGACTCTATATCTAAAGCGATGGCATCGAAGCGGAAGAACGAAGATGTTTCCCTTTCGTTTTGTTCGAGGCAAGTTTTCCGAGTACTATGAGAGGCATTCGCATTCTGTTGAGCCTCCTAGATCTCTAGGAGGGCGTGAGTTTGGATTTCTTTTATTCAAGGAGAGAATTATGCTTAGACACAAGGGTTTCAGAAGCGTGGATGCCCTCAGATCTTCCTTGAAGACAATCGTCCCTTCAGACGTCTATTATTCAAGCTCCTATTACGAAAGCCCCGAGGAAGAGATGAAAGAAAAGGGATGGCTGGGGGCCGACTTGATTTTTGACATCGACGCTGATCATATTCCAACTCCATGCGCCAAGGTTCACGATACTTGGGTCTGCAGTAGTTGCGGTGCCGTTGGCAGAGGCGCGTCACCCAAGAAGTGCCCCACTTGTGAGGAACGGAAATTTAATGAAAAAACTTGGCCTTGCGAAGTCTGTCTTGGGTCAGCAAAGACTGAAGCGATAAAGCTAATGGACATTTTGACGAAGGATTTCGGTTTTTCCCCGCAGGAGCTAAAGGTGGGGTTTTCTGGGCATCGGGGCTACCATGTTCAAGTTGAAGGCGAAGAGATTCGAGGGTTAGGTTCCATGGCTCGCAAGGAGATTGTTGATTATGTCTTAGGGATGGGGTTGGAAACCGAATTTCACGGGTTGGGATATAGGGGTGGAGAGGATTCACGGATGCTTCCCGGTCCAGACTTGTATGATTTTGGATGGAGCGGAAGAATAGCTCGGGGAACCTATGACCTTCTCCTCGCAGGAGCGCGAGAAGAATTAGAAGAGGTAGGCTTGACAAAGAGGGTTGTAGATTCCATAGTTCAGCATAAAGAGAAACTTTTGGAAAGCTGGAATGAAAAGGGGCCTTGGGGAATCATAAAGGGCATCGGCAAAGAAGGCTGGCGAAAAATAGCCCAATACGGCGTAGAAAAACAGTCGGCAAAAATCGACACCGTGGTTACCACGGACATCCATCGTCTCATAAGACTCAACAACACTCTACATGGAAAAACGGGTCTGAAAAAAACCGAGGTGCCTGTCACAGGCATGGAGAACTTTGATCCCCTCAAAAGGGCCGTTGCCTTCGATGGAGGCACAGTGACGGTTCTTGTTTCGGACGCTCCCCAATTCAGACTTGGAGACGAAATCTACGGTCCATATAAAGAACAGAAAATTGAGGTCTCCACGGCGGCGGCGTTGATGCTTCTGTGCAAGGGAGTAGCAAAGGTGGTAGAATAGGTTGTACGATGAACTCTACGACGCGTGGAAGAAAGAAAAGGAAAACGCGGAAATTCAAAGACTTCCGAAGAATTTCTACGCCAAAATTGCTGATTACATAAGGAAAATACGAGAAAAAGGTCGAATGTTAGACGAAAAAACAACAAAAGCTAAACTATTGAAGCACGAGTTCAAAAACGTCAAGAACATGGCCAAAGAACTTTTTCGCCTTCGATACGATAAAGCTCTGAAAAAATCTTTAGCTAGGGAAACCCTTCCTAAAGAAATCTTAACCAAAGAAGAAGAAAAGTTCCATGGAGAAATCTTGCCCCTAGCCGAGGCTTACCAATCCTTCTTGAAAAATATTCTTCAAGGCCGCCTTTCCCAGCGTGAA
>JABAOC010004588.1_pt2 | contig 10694 bp, 8 predicted proteins | sample 7062161 | NCBI WGS metagenome assembly JABAOC01 (sample SAMN14538625, study PRJNA623070) | marine sediment metagenome | biome: marine biome [ENVO:00000428]; feature: marine pelagic biome [ENVO:01000023]; material: deep marine sediment [ENVO:00002113] | place: India: Gulf of Khambhat ...
AAAGGGTCAAGCGTCCCCGATTATTCGACCACGAACATTCAGGTTGAGGGGGTTGACGAGGCAGATGTTGTAAAAACTGATGGAGAGTTCATTTATGTTGTATCCAACAACAGTGTGTTCATTCTGAAAGCGTATCCGGTCGAGGAGGCTGAAGTTCTCTCCAAGATAGATCTAAATGGAACCTTTAGGGGACTGTTCATAAACCAGGGTAGGCTGGTGGTCTTCGAGGATGAAGGGTACAGGCTTTACGAACAGTCTTCTTCTGAAACACCTCGAACTTCCATCAAACTGTACGACATCTCAGACCGGACGAATCCAGTTCAAGCAAGAAACGTCTCATTCGACGGCTACTACTTCAACTCGAGGATGATAGGCGATTACGTTTACGCCGTGATAAACGAGCCAGCATACTGCAAGGATGATGAAGTGGCACTACCAAAGATCTATTCCAAAGACGGGGTTGAGGAAATACCCGCCACCGACATCTACTACTCAGACATCCCGGACTACTATTACGCTTACACTACCATGGTTGCCCTGAACGTGCAGAACGACGATCACGAACCCACGATCAAACCATTCTTGCTGGGAGCAACAAGCAATATGTACGTCTCTCTAAACAACATGTACATAGCTTGCCCTGAAAATTACGAGACCCTCATATACAGAATTCACATGGACGAAAACGAAATAGAAATTGAGGCGAGCGGCGAAGTTCCCGGCTACGTGCTGAACCAGTTCTCCATGGATGAACATGAGAGCTACTTTAGGATAGCAACTACAACTCGCCACGTTTCGACAAGTTGGGACGAAGTGTCCTCCCAGAATCACGTGTACGTTCTCGATATGAATCTAGATATTGTTGGAAGGTTAGAAGACCTTGCTCCTGGAGAAACGATTTACTCAGCTAGATTCATGGGCGAAAGATGCTATCTCGTAACCTTCAGAAAGATTGACCCCCTCTTTGTGATAGATTTAGAAGACCCCAGAAGCCCGAGAGTTCTCGGCCAGCTGAAGATAACCGGCTACTCAGACTACCTGCATCCATACGACGAAAACCACATTATCGGCATAGGCAAGGAAACCGAGGCAGCGGAGGAAGGAAACTTCGCATGGTACCAAGGAGTCAAAATATCCCTCTTCGATGTCACCGACGTTGAAAACCCAAAAGAGATAGACAAGTACGAAATAGGCGACAGAGGAACAGACTCCCCCATCCTGACAGATCACAAGGCGCTTCTGTTCGACAAATCGAAAGATCTTCTTGTGATACCTGTTTTGGTTGCGGAGATAGACGAGGAGCAATATCCCAGCGGTGTTCCTCCTCATGCCTACGGAAACCACGTATGGCAAGGGGCTTACGTGTTTGACATATCCCTGGATGAAGGGCTCTTCCTGAAGGGCGGAATCACTCACTTGGAGGATGACACTGGCCTAATGAAAAGTGGCTATTACTTCTCCTCTCCTTACTCTGTGAAAAGATCTCTCTACATAGACAACGTGCTCTACACCCTCTCAGACAAGAAGGTAAAAATGAATAGTCTAGAGGATCTCGAAGAGATTAACGAAGTAGAGTTTCTCTAGACTACAGGTTAAGAAGATTATACCCGAAAACCATCGCACCTAAAAACCTTCGAAAAACATTGAAAAAGTTGCCGGGCATACCGCTGTGGTAGGTAGAATTCGAATTCCAACTCTGACAGTTGAAACTGGACCTAACGTAGCCGCTTGCACACAAAAAAAAGAGAAGTGTTTTTGATGGTGTTTAGCTTTGCTGTTACAAGCCGTAGTAGGCGTCTAAGAAGTTTGTCCAGCCTGTTGTTTGTCCCCAAGCAACTGGTAGGTAAATGTCTCTTCCAAGAGACGCCCAAGAGCCCGTCCAGTAGAGTGCTTTGGACCAGAAGAAATGCAATCCGTTGCAGTTCTTTTGTCTCTTTGCCATCCAGTTGGCTACCACCGCGTTGTTTACAGCGGTTATGACATTCTCTGATGCCGTCACCAACGAAGCAGGAATATTCTTCTCTTCCAAGAGTTGCTCCATGTAGTTGACCATATCCACGAAATACGCTGGCTCTGTGCCCGCCATCTTCTTGGCGCCTCTAAGCGCTGACGTGTATTTTCTCTTTTGGCTGCCTAGGTTCGCGTGCATTTCTGACGTCCAGCTGGTGAAGGCTGTTGTCAAGGCTGATAGCTGGCTTACGTCAACGGTTGAAAGCGTCACGTCGTTGAATCCCTTTAATGGCCCATAGTATTCGCCGTAGTTGGTCACAAGCTCAATTGCGTAGGTTAGGGTGTCTTGCGTTGGATTGTTCACCAAGTCTTGAGCATCGGTGCCATAGGGCCATCCGTCGAGGGGGATGCTTTCCTCTGACCCTACCACGTAATCAGCATGACCGATGAGTTCGTAGTATGCTTCAGCATGAGCCATGTCACACGCGTCAAACCCCACAATGTCGATGAAACCAACGGCGTCCATGATCTGGCCTAGTTTGGGGCAGTCAAGCCAATCTTCGTCACCTTGATCCCAACAAACGGACTCGAAGCCGTTGCCGTGGTCCCAGAAGTCCAACACGTACCTGTTAGCCGGCCAATGAGATTGCGCTGTGGTAATGAAGTTTATGGCTACTTGCGGGTCTCCCAAGTTCTGCTCGGAATAGGTCTCAACTACTGTGTGGGTACCTTGTTCGATGTGGATAAGTTCACTCCCATCCTCGGTGGAAAGATCGACAAGAGCAACAAAATGAACGTCGGCAGTAGAGCCTACGCTTTCTAATGCCTCCAGGTTTGGAGCCCAACTGGGTTCAAGGTCGTTGTCAGCGCATACGTAGATCATGAAAGTCCATTCAGCTGTCTGGGCGGATGCTCCGACCACTAAGAGCGCTTGCATCAAGAACACAAAGACTAATCCTAGGGACAGAAATGTTTTCTTCCTCAAACTTTCCTCTTCCTCTTCTTATCTTGTTTATCATTGCGTCAACTTTTGACACTCAAAACGGGTCTTTCATTACCCTATAAGTATTATATAAAACATTTCACCATTTTTATTATACAAGAATCTTCTATACCAGCCCCACGTGAAAAATTTCGGAAAACGTTGCAAACCAAAAAAAGGGGAGAGTTTTGTGTTGGCTTCGCGACTACACGCCGTGGTAGGCATCTAAGAAGCCTGCCCACCCAGTTGCCGTTCCCCAGGCAACTTCTGCATAGTAGCGTTCCCTCAGGCTCCAAGAGCCTATCCAATAGGTTCTAGTGGCCCAGTAGAAGGTTAATCCTTGGCAGGCCTTCATTCTCTTTCCATTCCATTTGGCTACGATCGCATCGCTTAGAGCGGTCTTAAGATTCTGTGTTGCCATCGCCAACGAGGCGGGGATGCTCTGTTCCATGAGGCTGTCCAAGTAGGTGCCTAAGTCCACGTACCAGTTTGTTTGCCACATTCTCGTGGCGCCTCTGATTGCTGACGTGAGTTTCCTCTTGTGTTGGGGTAGGGCGGCGGTCATCTCTGAGGTCCAGTCGGTGAAGGTTGTGGTAAATGCTGCTAGCTGGCTTGCGTCAAAAGCTGAAAGCATCGCGTAGTCGACGCCCTTCTGAGCGACATAATATTCGCCGTAGTTGGTCACCATCTCAGTTGCGTATCGTTCAGGAGTCCACGTTGGGTTGTCCACCAAGTCTTGAGCAAGCGTGTCGTAGGGATAGCCATCTCCAGGTACGGTTTCTTCTGAGCCTACTAAGTAGCCAACATGATCCAGAAATTCGTAGTACACGTCGATCTGGCCCATGTCGCAAGCGTCAAATGCTACAATGTCGATGAAGCCAACGGCGTCATGGATTTGGGCCAACTTGGGATTGTCAAGCCAATTGTCATCGCCTTCATCCCAGCAGACGTAATCCCAACCGCCGCCGTGGTTCCAATAGTCTAACACGTACTGTTGAGCTGGCCATAGAGATTTCGCTGTGTTAACGAAGTCTATGCACACTTGGGGGTCTCCCAGGTCTAGCTCGGGATACTCCGCAACCACTGTGACGCTCCCTTGCTCGATGTGAACAAGTTGAACCCCCTCTTGTAGGGTCATAAGATCGACAAGAGCAACAAAATGAACGTCAGCGGTGGAGCCTACGCCTGTTAGCTCTGGCACGTTTTTGTCAGGCCAATAGTTTTCCAGATCGTTGTCGCCACATACGTAAATCATGAATGTCCATTCAACTCGTGGAGCTGGGGGTGCCGCTAATGTTCCAGTAACTAGGAGCGCCTGCATCAAAAAAGCTAAGACTAGTCCAAGAGACAGAAATGTTCTTTTCCTCATATTTTTCTCTCCGGTATTAGTATTGTTTTGTCATCGCACCAACGAAATGTTTGGCACTCAAAACGGAGTCTCTGTATTAGAGCTGGTTTTATTTAAAATATTTCCTCGTTTGCGTTATAGAATTATGCTAACTATTGTGGTCTCACGACGTTTTGCAAGCGTGAGCGAGTGTTGCAGAAATTGATCCGTGGCTTCTTGGGCTTCAAATGAAACAGTTAGGGACAAAGGTCTCATCAGGAAACGGCAATTTTGCGTCTGTTGTTAAATTCAAGCCTATCTGACTCAGCGTCTTTTCGCTACCTTCGTTCAGAAGATGAGTAGTGTGCATTTCACAAGCTTTCAATTTGTCCAGCGCATCTAGGCATTTGCGTGCGTTCTCGTCTGATACCGCGCTTGCAGCCATTGCATTGAGTATTTCTTTCACGTCTAGCGATGTGCTGCTTGACCCAATTGTATTCTTCAGTCGCATCATGCTTCGGATTACGCTGGGAGAAATCACGTCAACTTTATCCGGTATTTCGGCAATTACTTTTGTTGCATTCAGAACCGCTGCTGATTCAGCGTAGAGTAGCGGCGAGTTCTTGCCTCGTACAATTACAGTCTTGTCTGAATCCAAAATGATTTCGATTGCTGCACCACAGAATACATCTCTATACCCCTTTCCCTCTTTCTTTCTTTTTCTAGCATCTTCTGCTGCTTCTCTTGCTGGCAGGACAACAGAACGATCCTCAGGCTTAACGCCTGCCTTTTCCATTATTTTGTCCATTCTCTCACATGTATCATATAGAGTATCACCTTCCACAAATTCTGCGCGATACCTGAAATACCGTCTTACAATTTCTTCCTTGCTTGCTTGACCCACCGCATCGTCATTGATTATTCCCTCTTTAACCATGTTGACACCCATGTCAGTTGGTGATTTACATTTAGCCATAGGATCGTCCTTGTCGACTATCTTATCAATTATTCTCTTCATTATCGCGAAATTTTCTACGTCTCTGCTGTAGTTGATCGCCGTTATTCCATATGCTTTTTTGTGGAATGGATCCACAACGTTGTAATCTCCAATGTCAGCGGTTGCTGCTTCATACGCAACATTCACGGGATGGGTAAGGCTGAGATTCCATACTGGAAACGTCTCAAATTTTGCAAACCCTGAATTAATACCTCGCCTTCTGTCATTGTAAATTTGTGCCATACAAAATGCGAATTTGCCGCTGCCTGGTCCAGGTGCAGTGACAACTACAATCTTTTTCTCAGCAGTCACATACTCTTGTTTACCGTATCCTTTGTCACTCACAAGAAAATGCAAGTCTTCAAGGTAGTTTGGTATTTCATAATGGATGAAAACGGGTAGCCCCCTGTTCTGAAGTTTTTGTTTGAATTTTTTCGCTGTCAATGCGTTGTTAAACCTGTTTATCACCACGGCAGAGACATCTAGACCAATCTCGCGAAGATCGTTTATGTCTTTAAGTGCTTGGTCATCATATGTTAACCCGAAATCTCGTCGAATTTTTCTTCCTTCAATGTCCTTCGCACTGATACAATGTATTATTTCAATTTTGTTTCCAAGTCGCCGAAGCATCTGAACCTTCGTGTCAACATCAAAGCCTGGAAGCACACGCGAAGCATGAGAGTCATAACACAACTTGCCGCCGAATTCTAGATACAGTTTTTCGAACATGGAAACGCGGTCGAGTATCTTCTTCACCTGTGCATTCAAGTATTTTTTTGTGTCGAACCCAGTTTTTCTGATTATTTGACTGTCCTCTCCTGTGAAGCCATCAGCGCGCACCATATTTTCCTTGCTGTTACGTCGGCATATCCAATGGCTTACGGTTATTGCCTGCGATGCATAAAAACTGTTTGATAATAGCAAAACCCATGAAAATTGTTTTCGAAAAGCGTACGCGAAAAGCTTTTTTGTGTCTTGACCGAAATTTCATTGGCGTTATGTCAGACAGTTGCATTGTCTGCAAGTCCATTAAGGAGGTCTAGTTATATCTCATAATCGACCTGTCAAGTTTGTTTTCGTAACTGGCGGCGTATTGTCCTCTGTTGGCAAGGGCATCGTCACATCTTCCATTGGAAAGATGCTTCAGGTGCGAGACTTCAAGGTCACAGTGATAAAGATTGACCCGTACGTGAACGTAGACGCGGGAACAATGAACCCCTACATTCACGGGGAAGTCTACGTGACAGATGACGGAGGCGAAACCGATCTAGACCTCGGCGGATATGAAAGATTTCTAAACCTCAACCTGCCCAAAGACAACAACATAACAACTGGCCAAATATATCAAGCCGTCATCAATGAAGAGCGGCGGGGCGATTTCTTAGGGAAATGTGTCCAAATAGTTCCCCATGTAACCAACGAAATCAAGCGTCGAATCCGCTTCGTTGCTAAGCGATCCAAGGTTGACGTTGTCCTAACCGAGTGTGGAGGCACCGTTGGAGACATAGAGGGACTGCCCTTCCTTGAAGCGATCCGTCAGATGCGTTTAGAGGAAGGGTTTGAGAACACACTGTACGTTCACGTTGCCCTCGTTCCGATTTTAGGCGTCACCGGGGAAATGAAGACAAAGCCCCTCCAGCACAGCGTCAACGAGTTACGCCGCATCGGCATTCAACCAGACACAATCGTCGCCCGATGCAGGAAAAAGATCGACTCTGAAGCTCTTCAAAAAATATCGTTGTTTGGTACAATCCCGGAAAGCGCCGTGTTCTGCTCCTACGACGTTTCCTCTACTTATCAGGTTCCACTGATCTTGGATGAGCAAGGCATGGGCGATTACGTTTGCAAAAGGCTACGCTTGCCAGAGAGAAAACCAGAGTGGAACGGCTGGAAAACATTTGTACACGCCTTTGTCAACCCTCGTTTTGAGGTTAAAATAGCGCTGATCGGCAAGTACGCGGGTTTGGTTGACAGCTACGTGAGCATGAACGAGGCGCTAAAACACGGCGGAGCAGCCTGCCACTCCCAAGTTTTGATTGACTACATCGAGGCAGAAACTTTTGAAAGAGAACCGACCAAATTAAACCTTCTCAAAAATCACGACGGAATATTTGTTCCTTACGGCTTCGGCCCCAGAGGGATCGAAGGAAAAATCAAAGCCGTCCGTTTTGCCCGGGAAAACAACGTGCCATTTTTAGGAATCTGCTACGGCTTTCAAATGGCAGTCGTAGAGTTCGCCCGCAACGTTTGCGCATTGGAAGGAGCCAACAGCACCGAAGTCAACCCAGACACACCCCATCCCGTAATCGATCTGATGCCTGAACAGCGAAAAATCGAGTATAAAGGAGCGACAATGCGTCTCGGCGCACACAAAATCGTGGTTAAGAAAGGAACGGTGGCACACAAACTGTATGGTGCTGAGGAGATTTTAGAGCGCCACCGTCACCGATGGGAGGTCAACTCAGACTATTGGAACACTTTGAAGACGCATGGATTGATCTTCTCTGGCCATAGTCCTGACGGTCGAAGAATGGAAATTCTAGAGTTGCCCGAAAAATTCTTTTTCCTCGCTTCCCAATTCCACGGCGAATTCAAAAGCCGCCCCCGCAAACCGGACCCAGAATACTACGGCTTTGTCAAGGCGTGCCTAGACAAAAAACTGGGGAAATCGAAACCGGAATTCTGAACCCATAACTCAATCTTGCGTGCGCAAGAAAATTCTGAAAGAGTGAAACACGATGAGCGAGCGAAACATTGTTCACAGAGAAAAGCGACAAAGGAAACTTCAGTTTCAGCCAAAAATCGTTATCTCAAAATTCGGTGAGGTCTATGCCGATGAGATACCCCGTACGCTCGCGGTCGTGAAGGAGTGTTACAGTCGACTGGCACCCCACGAAGTCGCTTTGGTTGATCTATACTTTTTTGAGCGATCTTCCTCGACCCAGGCTTTCTTGGCAAAAGAATTCAAACAGGTCGGGGTCGTATCGGCTTCCTTTGACGAACTGTTTTTCGCAATGCATGACGCTTGGCGGGGGACATCTCGCATTGTCCTGTGTCTCGAAAAAATGAGAAAACTGCCCAGACTTGTTCAAACTGGAGGAATCCGACATGAGGTGGGACACTCAGTTCTCCACGGTAGCCTAAGCTACTATCTTCTTCCTATTCCCCCAGTGCTGTCGAGACTCTCTAAACGCTTCAATTTCTCCCAAGGGTATGCAATGAACCTGCTCTATCTGATATCCATCGCAGTAAAGGATTACGAAGTATCCCGTCTTCTTCAGGAACGAGGCTACATCAAAGATCAGATAGCCTACTTGAAGCACGTGCTCGCCGTCTCAGAAAGCGACATACTGTCATGGGAAATATCCGGAGGGAACCCTCTAGCGCAGGCCCTATGCTTGATTTCAAGCCTGAAACCCATAGGTTGTGCCATGCCCTTTCTTCCCCAGAAAAAGTCTGGCGCGTCAATCAAACTTCGCGTCACTGAGAGTCTATCTTATCTGCCGGCCAGATACTCCACTTTGCTGTTGAAAACAGCCTTGGAAGTGTTTTCATCACTAGGGGCAGATACTCTGAACAACATCGCCCACGTAACACGGTCGATCACTGAGAACATCGTTGAACCCATGCTTCGAAGATAAGCCAACCCTAAGATTTCAAACCGACGATGAGAAGATTGTTTCGGAGGAACAGGGGTCCGGGGTCTTTTGTTTGATGACAAAACCGATTGGGTTTTCCGCTATGACGTCGTATTTGAGGCTAGGGTGCGTTATCTATCTGCTTACAGATCTCTTCTACAATTCGCACATGTTCATAGCCCATTTTGGGAGTAACCAAGGGCTCTTCGTCGTTGAGGATGCTTTTTACGAAAGATTTGATTATCATTGCATGCGAAGGGCTGAACCCTAGAAGCTTTTTCTGCCTAAGCAACATAGCGAGGTATGAACATCCTATCTTGACTTGGTAAAGGATGTTCTCGCCGAGCCAGAATCCTCGCCCAGGTTTCGTAACAATCAAACTGCTGATAGGATAGATTCCAGCGTGCAGAGTACCGCCAGTGCCATAGATGTCGGCATAAACGTCAACTCTATTGGACCCTGGAGCGTTGAAGCTAATGTGAATTGTTCCAAATTTTCCATCAGCATCCAAAATTACTCTTAGGTCATCAAAGGGCATCCATGGATAGTCTCCTAGTTTCTCAACAAAAACAGACTTCGCTTTCAAGTTTCCCAACATAGCCTGGAGAAGATACACGGGATGGGCGAGGTTTTCCCCAAATCTGCCGCCTGGAAGCTTGTGACACCAATGGTTCTTGTTTGCCACCATATGTTCATCCTTGCTGTGCAGAAGTCCGACGCTCATTCCAATCACTTGTCCGATTGCTCCCGCATTGATTTGTTTCATTGCACGCACCATCGAAGGTTCAAAGAGTTGATTCTGTATCACCAAGAGTTTCGCTGATGACCCATGAAGAGCCTTCATAACTTTGTCTGCCTCCTTAGTCGTCACAGTGAAAGGTTTCTCTACGACGACGTGGCAATCTGCTTCTAGACATTCTATGGCTTGGTCGGCGTGGAACTGCGGCGGAGTACAAACGGAAATCGCAGACAAGTCTTCACTTTTGATCATCTTGGAGAAATCAGTGTAATATGAGGGGATTTTCCATTTTTCAGCCGCTCGCACTGCGGCATCTCTATTCGCGTCGCAGACAGCAGCTGTGGGAATTCCCAAGCCTCTCCACGCGTTGAAGTGAAATTGGGAGGCGTCTCCGCAACCAACTATGCCGACCTTCATTACGGTTGCTTCCTGTGGGCTTTGTTTCACTAGGTCCCGCTTAAAAAAATTTGCTTCCAAGCGCGCGGCGCAGAACCACGATTGAATGCGCTCTGCGTGCAATCTCCTCACATGGTAGCAAGATACGCTAACACAATAGCTATAGAGTTGTTTATCCCGTGCATCAAAGCCGAGGTGGTTGTATTTCCACCGGTCTTCTGCCACACATAGCCTAGAAACAAACCTGCACCAAACGCAGGAAGGATGGAATACAAAGTATTAAGACCATGCAAAAGTCCAAATAGAACAGAGGCAATTAATAGCCCTCTCATTTTCCCAAATGAGTTTTCAAAACCTTTCTGGACAAAACCTCTGAAAGCCAACTCTTCGCAGGGTCCAACTAGAACTAAGGAGAAGATAAGCATTACAATCAATTGAAAAGAGTTTCTGGGAACAACTGCCTCTTCAACGAGCCCTGTCATGGGATCGGGACCAAAAACAACTTCTTCAAAGATAATAATGCCCACACCCAGTAGAAAAAGAGCCACAGCAGCCGCCGAAACGACTGCCAAGATTTTGATGCTTGTCTTTTTCAAGCCTAGTTCCTTTAAACCCGCGCCTTTATACCTCGCGAACAACAGGGTGATTCCCAAAATGATAGTCTC
>JABAOC010020253.1_pt2 | contig 10693 bp, 13 predicted proteins | sample 7062161 | NCBI WGS metagenome assembly JABAOC01 (sample SAMN14538625, study PRJNA623070) | marine sediment metagenome | biome: marine biome [ENVO:00000428]; feature: marine pelagic biome [ENVO:01000023]; material: deep marine sediment [ENVO:00002113] | place: India: Gulf of Khambhat ...
GGTATGCGGCTACATTCCATCCATACTTCCCACCTTCACCATCGACGACATTAAACCGAAAGTTAAAGTGAACCAAGAAAAAGTCGAAGGTCCCTTTTACAGATTTGTCGGCGATCTAGCAGACGAAGGCAAAGGAAAATTATTTGTTTCCCAAACCAAAAACCCACATTTAAGTTCCTATGAAGAATATTTGTGATACAGCCCATGACGCATCCTTGGTATAAAAATGGGGGAAAAGAGACTGCCTACGCCAAGACTAAGCGTGAACCGTACTGCGTGGAACCTTGCAAAAAAACTATGCGATAAAGCTGAAGAGTTTGGGGTTGTTGTCAGAGAAACAAATTCAGGAACGACTTTGGTTGATGCCGGAATTGAAGCGAAAGGAGGGCTTCTTGCAGGTAGAACCATAACAGAGATCTGTCTCGGCGGCTATGGCAAGGCAAAGATTTTCTACAAGCAATATAATAACCTCCAATTTCCATCAATCTTCGTTTTTACGGATCATCCTGCCATAGCAACTTTGGGGTCTCAGTTTGCCGGATGGCAGATCAAAGTTGACAAATACACTGCCATAGCATCTGGCCCAGCGCGGGCGTTGACTCTAAAGCCCAGAGAACTCTACGAAAGGATACAATATAGGGACACATCAGACGTGGCCGTGCTCGTACTTGAAACTGCCAAAGAGCCGCCCGAAGAAGTGATTAGGAAGATTTCTGATGAATGCAAAGTCGAACCAGATCACTTGTATGTAATTTTAGTGCCTACTTCGACCGTGGCTGGATCCGCACAAATTTCTGGAAGAATTGTGGAAACGGGAATGCATAAACTGATGGAATTGGGTTTTGATCCAAAACTGGTTACACACGCCTGTGGATACGCGCCCATAGCACCAGTGCATCCCAAGTTTGCCCAAGCCATGGGGAGAACAAATGATGCAATAATGTACGCTGGAGTCGCATATTATACAGCAAGCTACGACGACGACAAGGAGTTGAGGAAACTAGTAGAGAAGGCGCCGTCTTCAGCCTCCAAAAGCTATGGAAAACCCTTCATACAAATCTTCAAAAAAGCTGGTTACGATTTCTATAAGATTGACCCTGGGCTGTTCGCTCCGGCAGTCTTGGTGGTTAACAATGCTGAAACAGGTAGCATTTTCAAAGCTGGAAAAATTGATGTGAACGTGTTTAAGAGATCAATAGGGCTCCAAACCTAACTCCTAACTTAACTGGTTTTCGTTATGCATGAAGAAAAAGTGGTTGGAAAGGTTATACTTGGGTCACTGAAGGGAAACACGCAAGGTTTAGGAAAAGACATTGTGGCGGCAACGCTTAGAGCGGCAGGATTTCAAGTGGTAGATTTAGGGGTAGACGTTTCACCTGAAAGATTTGTAGATGCGGCTGTCCGAGAGAAGGCAGAGATAATCGGCATCTCCATTTCAGTGAATGAAACTGTTCCCTTTCTGACAGATGTTGTCAACAATTTGAAGAAAAGGAAGCTGAGAGATAAAGTTGGAATTGTCATCGGAGGTCAAGCGGTTTCTGAACAAACCTGTAAGGATTTAGAGGTTGATGCCTATGCTAAGGATGCTTGGGACTGCGTCAAAAAAGTTAGACGCTTACTCAAAATTCGGAAAACCTAACTCTTGGCGAATAATTGTAACAGTTCCCTTACTGCAACCATACGGTGACTTCGATCTCCATTCCATCCTTGAGCCCAAGCGTTTCTCGTAAATTGACCGGAGCTATTATCTCCAAGAGATCATGTGGATATTTTGGGACTTCAGGCACAACCACAGCTCCCCACAGTTTTTCCATTATCAGAGCCTTGAAGCACCGTCCCTCGTGGAAATCTTCTGGAGACTTTATCTTGATGCCCTTCGTTCCGTTCCTCAGCTCCTTAACATCTGTTCCCGGTAACAACTGCAGGTTTAGAGTTCCTGGGTAGGGATTGAACCCGAGCTTCTCTTTAAACTGCTTCTTGGCCCATGGAAGGTTGACGAAGAGACTTCCTGTTCCTCCCCCGCTGAAAACCCTCCCTTTCAGAGTTGTTTTTTTCACCTGAGCCACTTTTCTTCTCCTACAAAAGGGATATTTAATAATACTTGTCTGAACATTCCACGTTTTGTATTAGTTTGATGGTTTGCATTAATAAATTCCTGGGGGCTTATACTATTTCGTTTTTAGTGTTGACTCCATCTTGCGGTACTCGTGCCAAAACTCACGGCTCTTGATACAAAGTAGCCAAGAGGAATAGTGTAGAGGACAATAGTGGCATTGAATAACCCAATGGCCGGAAGCATTGCCGTTAATGCTTCCACGGGCATGCTGAATCCAACGGGAGGGGGATACCGAAGGAAGACCAAGTTCACAATGGACATAACCCCTACTCTAGCAATGCTTCCAAGCACTGTGGAAAAGGTGGTTAGTAAAGTCTCCTGTTGCCTACTAAAATATTTGGCGACGAATCTGTGTATGATATAAATGCCGAGTAGCATACTCAAGACTGCTGCAAGGTTGTAAAGCGGGCCTGTGGGAAGGTCTCCTGGATATACAACCAGCAATATCATTGTGTTAATAATTGATGTTGCGACTCCCACCAGAGGGCCATAGAGTAGAAATGCAGCAACTATTGGTATCTCCCATATCTGGTATTTGAGGAACGGAGCATATGGTGCTGGAAACTTAGCAGGCGACAGGACAAGAGCAACTGAGAGTGCAGTGAATATGGCAATAGCAGCAATTTTTTTGGATTCCATCCATACTCGCCATCTAAAGTTTATAGCGTTTCACGTAGTTAGCTAATTATTTAAGAGTAACTACTCAAAAATGTGTTGACCAGCTCTACGATGGATGTGAAAATAAATAAACAAAGTAATTGTAGAATTGACGGAAGGGATCATATGTCGCCAAACCTCCTCAACGTATTCAGAAGTAGACGCAGCGTCAAAGAATATTCATCTAAAGAAGTTTCAAACGAAGTTATTTTCCGAATTTTAGAAGCGGGCAGATGGGCTCCGTCGGCTCATAATGCACAGCCTTGGCGTTTCATAACGATCCAAGATTCTGCTACAAAACAGAGACTCGCTAAGGCCATGGCGAGTCGCTGGGACAGAGATATGAGCAAAAATGGGGTACCAAAAGAACAGCGCGAAAGTCTCGTAAAAGCTTCTGTTGAACGATTCGAAAATGCACCTATCATCATCATTGTGTGTTTGACCATGGAGAACATGGATGAATATCCAGACGACCGAAGGAAGAAAATTGAATACGTTATAGCGGTTCAAAGTGTTGCGGCGGCTATTGAGAACTTGCTTTTAGCTGCTTGCGGTGAGGGGTTAGGTTCATGTTGGTTTTGTGCACCGCTGTTCTGTCAAGACGTAGTTAGGAAGATTCTGAAAATCCCTCAGCATGTTGATCCCCAAGCGTTGATAACTTTGGGATATCCAGCTGACAAACCGAATCCTCCCCCTAGAAAACCCTTAGAAGAAATTGTACACCAAAACCATTGGAGGCATACAACATGATCACGGCCCTTGCAGGAGGTGTTGGAGCCGCAAGGTTTCTTAAGGGATTGGTGAACGTCGTTCCTGAAAAAGATATAACCGTCATAGTTAACACGGGTGACGACATTGAACTCTATGGTTTACACATCTCCCCAGACCTTGACATAATCATATACACCTTAGCAGGCATTGTTGACAAAGAAAAGGGCTGGGGAATTCGAGGAGACACCTTCCGCTGCCTCGACATGCTGAAAAGATATGGACATGAACCATGGTTTAATTTGGGCGACAAAGACTTCGCCACCCACATCTATAGAACCCACCTTTTGAAACGAGGACTCTCCCTTTCCGAGGCCACCAAAAGACTCTGTCAAAAGTTAGGGTTGGAACCGAAGATTCTGCCAATGACTGACGACAAGTTTGAAACAAAAGTTGTGACAGTTGCGGGTACTATGCACTTTCAAGAATACCTCGTGAAAAGGAGGGCCCAAGATGAGGTAATCGATGTAACATTTGAAGGAGTCGAAAAAGCGCGACCAGCTCCTGGGGTCGTTGATTCAATCTTAAGCTCAGATGCTATCATCATATGTCCCAGCAATCCCATCGTCAGCATAGGCACCATTCTCTCTGTAAAAGGCATCAAAAGTGCGTTGGAAGAAACTGAAGCGAAGGTTGCGGGAATAAGTCCTATAGTCGGAGGCTCTCCAATTAAAGGTCCTGCTGATAAGCTAATGCGAGGCTTGGGATTAGAGGTTTCTGCTTCTGCTGTCGCCGAACTCTATCGAACTTTCCTTGACACATTCGTCATCGATCGAGTGGATCGAGCTGAAAAGGAGCGAATCCAAGGGCTTGGATTAAATGTGATTACAACAAACACTATCATGAGAGACCTAAAAGATAAGGTTCATTTAGCCAGAGTCACTTTAAGGTCTGTCGGAACGAGATGACCAAAGACCAAGTAACTGTTTTCATAATTATTCCGGTCAAAAGGTTGGACAATGCAAAAAGTCGGCTTTCATCTCTGTTAACGGACGACGAAAGAAAACAGTTTTGTCTCAAAATGTTGGAAGACGTGTTAGGAACCGTGAAGTCTACAAAGCACCCCCATGAAACTGCTGTAGTCAGCAATGATCCAACGGTGTCAAAGGTTGCGAAAAACTTCGACGCGGCGTATCTCAAGGAGAGAAAAACGGGGTTAAACAAGTCGGTTTCCGAGGCGGTTGACTGGTGCGTCGAGAGGGGAGCTGCATCTGTCCTCGTTCTTCCTGCTGATATCCCCTTAGTCACGCCTTGGGATTTGGACAGAATATTAATGTTGGGGGAAAAAGCTTCGATGGTTATTTCTCCTTCTAGTAACGGAAAAGGAACAAATGCGTTGTTGCTTACTCCACCCAACGTCAGTCCAACGTTTTATGGACCACATAGCTTTCAACGGCACATCAAAGAAGCAAAAGAAATGAAAATAAGCTGTCGCAGATATAGGTCCCCTGGATTAGCCTTGGACATCGACACGATTGAAGATCTCACATATTTTGTTTCGCTGAAGGCGAAGGAAACCTACGCCTACAAAATGCTAGAAGAAATAGAAGTTACCAACAAACTTGGGATACACCAGCAACGTAGAAAAGGTTAGAACCGTCGAGGCGAGTTGATTTTTTGAAAAGATTTTAATGGGTTAACTTGGTCGTTTAAGGTGAGTGGAGTCCGGGTTATGGCCGACGCGCTTGAGATAAAACTCGAAGACATCAGAGAGTGGTTAGAGCAAGAAACGGTTTTTATAGTTGAACCTCTAAAGGCAGAGGGAAGAAAACTGCTTGATGAAGTTAAAGCCAAACTAGATGATCTCATGGAATCTTCTAACAGATTGTTGGATGAAGCCGAAAGAAAGATGAATGAAGGTAGCCGTAAGACGTATCGTCGAGCTAAGGTCATGCACAAACTCGCTCGGAACGTTTCAGAGATGATTGAAGAAGTCACCATTCCTGATGAGGTTTCCCAAGAAAACCTTGATACGTTGTGTGAAGAACTGGAAAAAACCCTTGCAAAGGTTAGCCGAGAGAGATTGAGATGGTTTCCCGTGATCTCGCCCTTTTTCATAATGAACCGCCGAAGATTCGACGTTGCATTAAAAAGAGCCACAGATTCGCTGAAGGAAGTGCGCTCCTTTTCGTCAGACAAGTATGCAAGGGCTAAGGCTGTGGAAGAGGCTTTTTCTATCATTGACAAGCTCCATCAATCATTGGGCGAACGAGAAGAGGTTGAAAGCCGTAAGAAAAAAATGGAACTGAAAAAAGGAGTTCTTGAAAAGAAGGTAGAGAAAAATCAGCAGAAAATCACAGCAATTCAAGACCAAAGTGAAATAGTTGAACTTTCTCAGATAAATAAAGAAATTGAAGAGCTGAAGGGGGAAGTGAAGCATAGTTTGCGTTATCTTCAGAAACCGTTTCTCAAGTTCCAAAGCCTAGTTCTAAGTTCAAGCTACAGTCTTTTTCTTGATGAAACAAAGAAACTTGGTGAATATTTGAGCAACCCCTTCGAGGCCCTTGCAACTGAGGACGAAGGATATCCCATGCTCAAAAAGATTCTTCAGAAGATGGATGACGCGATTGCTCAAGGAAAACTGAAACTGAAGAAAAGTCGCTTAAGGAAGGCGAAAGATCAAATAAATGACATTCTTCACAAAGACACCTTGCTTTCTCTACATCAAAGCTGCAAAGAGGCCCTATCCAAAAAACAGCAGCTTTCAACATCAGGGATAATAACTGAATCTCGAAACGAACTGGCACAACTTCAAAAAAACCTGAGAGACTTACAGAAACGAAAGGAACTTCTTGCCTCTAGGGGCGCCGTCTTGGAGAGAAAAATCAAAGAAACCTTTGGAAGAATTGAAGACCAGAAAAGAGAGCTAGAAAAAATTGTTTTGGAACTAACCAATCAGAAAGTTCAAGTTTTGTTGTGAGTTAAGCTAGATTAGAGGGAAGAGACAGCTTTTTCTCGTTTTCTCTTAGAGAGTCTGAGTAACAGATCAAAGGCTCCTTTTTCCTCTTCAACAGGCCTTGTTTTGAGAAATCCTTTCCTAACAGCCTTATCGAAGAGTTCTTCGCCTTTTTCGGTGCGGAGGATGGTGAAGGTCCAGCCGTTCAGTCCCAAGCCGCCGACCGAGATGTCGGCGAGTTCAGTGGAGAAATCTGTGCATATATGACAGCTTTTCCGGGTGTATTGTTTTGCTTCTTTCAGCGGAATGACCTTCACTTCCCCGGATTTTGTAGTAACCAAAATCTTTGCTTTGATGTTAATTTTCTCGATGTCACTTAAGTTAACGCCAAGCTCTCCATGAATATGCTTCTCCATCAAGCCTTCATAGGTGAAACTTTCGGTGCACAGTAATCCGATGGCTAATTGTAACGGGTTAACATATTCTAGGAGGAGATCCTCAATTTTTCGTAAGGCGTGAATTTGACAAGGTGTGCCTACAAAGGCTAGTCTCTTTTTGTTTTGGTTGATTCCATCTTGGAAAGCGAGGAGATTTGGCGAGTAAGTGTATCTTGTTCCTGCACACTGCAAAACCTCTTCTGGAGTCGTTACCAGTCTTGGAACAGGATAGAGCGGCTTATCCTGACTTACCCCTGATACGGCAGCGCCATCAACTATTTCCTTTTCTAAAGCATAGGTGAGCAGAGCCGTGACTACTCCTCCATCCTGACAGGCTTGAAGAACCTTCTCTTCGCTAGCTTGGGCGATGACCATACGTCGATAAATGCCAAACTCTTCCTCCGGCTTCCTTTGTCTTCCAAAAATTGATTCTTCTAGGCTTGACTGAGTGTAATCATATTGGGGGCAGACAATCACGCAGATTCCACAGTTTGCGCACTTCTTAATCAGTTTTGGTTTTCCTTCCACATAATCTAAGCAGCCAACGGGACAAACGGAAACACAAGCAGCGCAACCTGCGCATTTTTTGGCGAGAACAACTTTTGCTAAGAGGGTTCCAAAACTCAGCGGTTTCTTAGGTTCCATCGTCTCCTCCCTACCCGATTTAAAGATTTAAAGTTGTAAATCTATCGGATATAAAAACTTACACCTTAAACATATCCTATTTTAAGTAGCCGACAATTTATCTTACCTCCGAAAACTGGTGGAGAAGGTGGCTTTGAGCGTCAAAGATCCATCTAACTTGATCGATATGGCTGCGAAGGCAAGCTCCAACGAGTTTCTTCGGCTTACTCAGGTTTGCATTCAGCTGTTGGCTAGGGAAAGCACACGGGTTGGAGGCTTACGAATAACTGGCAGACTCGTTGAGGTGCCGCCGGTAGGCGATGCAATCATAGTTGGAGACATACATGGAGACCTGGAAAGCCTCACGCACATTTTGGAAAACAGCAGCTTCATGGAGAAGGCGAATGGCGACGAAGACGTTCAGTTGATCTTTCTTGGCGATTATGGAGATCGGGGGTTTTACTCGCCAGAGGTCTATTACGTTGTTTTGAAGCTCAAGGAGTTGTTTCCCGAGAACGTTGTCTTGATGAGGGGGAACCATGAAGGTCCCAACGACCTCCTTGTCTCTCCACACGATCTGCCACTTCATTTGAACAGAAAATTCCGTGAAAGAGGCTCAGAGGTTTATTTGAAGCTCCGCGAGCTTTTCAACAGTCTATACAACGCTGTGCTTATAGATGAGAGATATGTTTTGCTTCATGGCGGCGCCCCAAGCCAAGCCTCCACAGTAGACGACATTGCCTACGCCCATGAGAAGCATCCACGTGAACGTCATCTTGAGGAAATCCTGTGGAGTGATCCGTGGGAGGGCATAAAGGAAACCTATGCCTCCCCCAGAGGAGCTGGCAGACTCTTCGGCGAAAACGTCACAGATAGGCTTCTAAAAATGCTTGGCGTAAAAGCGTTGATTCGAGGACACGAACCAAGTGAAGAGGGATTTAAAACGAACCATAGCGGAAAGGTTCTAACGATATTCTCCAGAAGAGGGCCGCCTTACTACAACGACTACGGCGCTTACTTGTATCTAGATGATATATCCCGAAAAGTGGAAAAGATAAAACAACTTCTGCAAAGTATCCATAAATTTTAGTTGGTGCTTCTTGAGAGTAGAAAACAATTAGTGCGGCTATACTGTATCCTCTAGTCAGCAGAGCCGATGCCAGAGGGATACTATTTGAAAATGGGAATCATGACGAGAAACGAAGATGGGTGGTGCTCCACTCAACTTCGAGAGGCTATGGAAAGACGGAACCTAACGCCCGTGTGTTTCAGTTATCGTCAACTCGTTGCACGGGTCAATTACAAGCCTGACGCCTCCGTGGGGAAAACGAACGTTCTTCAAGACCTAAGTGCCTTGATCACGCGTCCGATTGGACGAGGTTCTCTGGAAGAAATCATTTTTAGGATGGACCTTCTTCACAGGCTTGAACGTTTAGGGATGTTGATAATAAACCCGCCTTTGTCCATTGAGCGTTCGGTGGACAAGTATTATGCCCTTGCTCTCTTGGAGGAGCGTGGATTGCCGGTTCCACGTACGGCGGTGACTGAAAGTCATGAAGAAGCTTTGAAATGTTTCCACGAGTTGGGCGGAGACGTCGTTATAAAACCCTTGTTCGGGTCGAGAGGAATTGGATCCACCAGAATTTCTGATCCGGATGTAGCCGCAAGGGTTTTCAGAACGATTTCCTTCTACCACGGCGTTCTTTACCTCCAAGAGTTTATCCCACACGGGGTTTCTGACATCCGTGCGTTTGTTGTAGGCGACCGGGTCATAGCTTCTATGAATCGAATAGCAGAAACTTGGAAAACCAACGTGAGCCTCGGCGCGAAACCAGTGTCAATCAACCTCGATGAGGAACTAGAGAATCTCGCTGTGAAAGCAGCAGAGGTTATTGGCTGTAAGGTGACTGGTGTAGATATCTTGGAGGGACCGAAAGGACCAGTAGTGGTTGAACTGAACAGTCAGCCGGGATGGAGGGGATTACAATCAGTCACAGAAATAAACATCGCCGACGAAATTATTGGATATATTCTGTCTGAATTGAAGGCTTAGGAGAATCCAGCAATGCGGAAGACTCAAATTTCACGAATAGACGTTTCCACTCAAACCCTTGAAGAGAGGACAGACTTTCTGGCAGAGGAGACTCCTCTTCATATATTCCTAAATCAAACCCACTACGTGACAATCCTCTGCTCTCCCGGCCAATTGAAAGAACTGGCGATAGGACATCTCCTGTCAGAAGGAGTCTTAAAGTCAATAGATGAAATACATGAAACGCGCTTAGAAAAGGATGGAAAATGTCTAGTGAGGTTAAAGCCTGGCATCGACGCTGAAAAACGAATCTCTATCTCGCAACCCTTCGCGCGTTTGATTGTCTCAGCCTGCGGCTCCCCAGACTATTGGCCTCTCTCAAAACTCATCGACAGGCTTAGTCTTGTCAAGTTGAACGTAGGTTTAACTGTGGAAGCAAGAGTCGTTTTGGAGTCAGTGAAGCGGCTCAACGTACTCGCTGAAAAATTCAGAAGAACAGGCGGGGTTCACGCAGCAGCACTGTACTCCGCAAGCGGCGAATTAGTAGCTTTATCAGAGGATGTGGGACGCCACAACGCCGTGGACAAAGTTATCGGCGATGGAACAACGAAGAAACTGGATTTTGAAAAGCTTTTTCTAGCCTTGAGCGGAAGACTCACCGGCGACATTGTATTGAAGGCGGCTCGAATGAGGATTCCTATAATTGCCTCGATGGCGGCAGCCATTAACTCCGGGGTAGAGGCTGCCCGACTCACGAGAATAACTTTGATTGGTTTCGTTAGAGGCAAACGAATGAACGTTTATACGTATCCAGAGAGGATCGTCTACGTCTCGCAAAAAGCCTTTCACTAACAAACATGCAGTAAACTGGTTTGGACGAGGTTGTTGTTGAGAAATTCGGCATTGATTCTTGCTGGCGGCTTCTCTAGAAGGTTTGGCCAAGAAAAGGGTTTGATCGATTTAGCTGGCAAGCCCCTCATCCTTCATGTGGTCGACAGGGTATATAAAATAGTCAATGAAACAGTGGTTGTTGTTAATTCAAAAGTCAAAAAGGGGAAATTCGAAAGCCTGTTGGGTAATATTGCAAACGTGGTTGTCGACAAACAAGAAGCTCAAAGTCCCCTTGTAGGAGCCTTAACCGGTTTCGAAAGTGCAAAAGGTGA
>JABAOC010005265.1_pt2 | contig 10692 bp, 8 predicted proteins | sample 7062161 | NCBI WGS metagenome assembly JABAOC01 (sample SAMN14538625, study PRJNA623070) | marine sediment metagenome | biome: marine biome [ENVO:00000428]; feature: marine pelagic biome [ENVO:01000023]; material: deep marine sediment [ENVO:00002113] | place: India: Gulf of Khambhat ...
TCGGCGTTCGGTGGCGGATTCACGCCCTGGAGCGGGGTGAGTGAGAGGGCCGGTCCAGCGTGGCCGGACTCCACAAAGGGTTGGCACAGGCAAACTTGTTGGCCCGTGGGGTCCGGAGGGACCGGCCCCATCGAAGCCGCACCGTCAGAGGAGTTGGCAACGTCCCAAATCCTTGAGATGGGCCTGATACAGGCTATTCAGATGGGTGGCAGCGGCAAGGCCGACGGCTTTGCCGACGGTGAATGGATAAGCCATCGCCAAGCTGCGCTTGGGGACCCCAAACGCGATACATCGCGTTTGGGAACCCTTGACGCCGCCGCCCGGAGACACGAAATTCTCAATTGCAATCGATATGAGAAGCCGAGATCCTTCCAGAACCCTCAGCCTTTTTCATGGTGCACGCATCTGTGCGCCGGCAATCAGCGCCCGGAGCGGTCGGTCCGACCCCGGCAGACCGGCATCCTGGACAATCCGATGACGGCAGGTGAAGAAATGCCAATCTGCGGACAATTGAAACGCGGCCGGTCTCTCACGTCAGCCGACGCTCAGGCGGCTCAGGTCTTCGCCACTCGAGATTGGACCATGTCCCGGGCTCTTTTCCGCCAGGCTTCCGCGCCGCTCGCCTTGAAGTACTCGAACGACTCGTCATCCACGAGCTCGCCCAGCAGGGCCTTGCGGTCGGTGGCAACGAGGACCTCCTCGATGATTTCCTGGCGTACCCGTTCGAGCTCGGCGAGGAATCGCCCGTGCTCTTCCGTGAACAGGGTTTCGAGCTTCTTCCGGAGATGGCCGGCGTAGGCGGGGGCGTAGCCCTCCGTCCCGATGGCGATCTGTAGATCGCCGCGCTTCACGACTGCCGGCACGAAGAAATCGCAAAGCAGGGGATCATCGACCACGTTGCAGAGAATCTCCAGCTCCTGGCAATCCTGATAGACCTGCCCGTTGATCTTTTGGTCGTTTGTCGCGGCGATGACGAGAACGGCCTCGGCGATGTACTGTTTCGAGTACCGGGAGCGAATCAGTTCCGCCCCGTGCCGGGTGCACAGCGCGGTCATCGCGTCACTGGGTCTGTGGGCCACGACGACCAGTCTCGCGCCGGCGCCCAGAAGCGCCTCGGCCTTGCGGACCGCCACCGCGCCGCCACCGACCAGCACCGCTCGCCGGCCACCGAGCTCGAGAAATATCGGATACTTGGCCATAGTAGCCATTATAGTGGAGCGGCAGACAGAGCGATATGAATTTCCAAAATGTTTTGAGAGAAGCGCCGACATGATATACACTCCAGTTGGGTTTGCGTCATCAGCGAACAGAGTGATGGATTGCAGCGCGATTGGCCGGTCACAAGCATGCCGTCGCACACGACTACCGACCGAAGTGTCTGTCGGGTGATGGTTTCATGGAGTCATGGGAGATCGATGAGTGAAGAGGTTGCGTGTACCGCTGAGCGAGGCCGACGTGCGTCAACTGAGAGCGGGCGACGAGGTTGCTATCGATGGGACGGTCTTCACGGCCCGTGATATGGCTCATAAACGCCTCTGCGATGCCGTTGAGCGTGGGCAATCGTTGCCGATATCGCTGGAAGGGTCGATTCTCTATTTTGTCGGCCCGACGCCGGCTCGGCCGGGACGAGTTATCGGCTCGGCCGGCCCGACGACTTCCGCCCGCATGGACCCCTTTAGCCCCAGGCTCATTGCCTGCGGACTGCGGGGGATGATTGGAAAGGGATATCGCGGCCAGGAGGTCCGGCAGGCGCTCAGACAGTACGGGGCCGTGCACTNNTCAGGCGCTCAGACAGTACGGGGCCGTGCATTTCTCCACGCTCGGCGGGGCGGGCGCTTTGCTGAGCCGGCATATCGTCCGGGCTGAGGTGGCCGCCTACGGAGATTTGGGGACCGAGGCCATCCGAAGGTTGGAGGTTATTGATTTCCCCGCCATCGTGGCTTATGATGCCACCGGCGGCAGTGTTTACGATTCTGGAGAATAGCATGAAAACCGCGCTGCTCGGGCTTTCACAGTCCGGCAAAAGCACGATTTTTTCGGCCCTCAGCGGCAAGGCGATACCTCCCTTGGGGCTCAACGTAGTGGAAGAGGCGATTGTGCCCGTGCCTGACGAACGCCTGCTGTGGCTGGAGAAGCTCCATGGACGGAAAAAGCGGGTCCACGCGACGGTGGATGTCCTGGACCTGCCCGGTTTCAGTTTCACGAGCGAGCACGGACGGGCGGCGGCCCGGCGGCTGATCGGGCAGATACGGACGGTGGATATGTTGGTCCTCGTCGTCCGGGCGTTCGAGAACCCGGCAGTGCCGCCTTACCAGGGCAGCGTCGACCCGAAGCGGGACTTGGCCGAGCTGCAAACGGAGTTGTTGCTGTCCGACCTGGAGCTGGTCACGACGCGGGCCGAGAAGCTGGAGAAACAGGTGCTCAAGCCGACGAAGACCCAGGCCCAGGACAAGGCGGAACTGGCTCTGCACAAGAAGCTGGGGGAGGCCATCGAGGCCGAAAAGCCCATCAGCTCGGTTATCCAGACCGAGGATGAGCTTGCCGTGGTCAAGTCCCTGGGATTTCTGACGCTCAAACCCGTGGCGGTCGTTGTCAACGTGGGCGAGAACGAGCTCGACAAGTCGTTCGACCTTGGCGCGGTGATGGGCGGGACGGTGCCCGTGGTCACGATGTGTGCGAAGCTGGAGCACGAGCTGGCCCAATTGGACGAAGACAGCCGGGCTGTATTCATGTCGGACCTGGGGATCACGGAATCCGCGGTTCAGAAGTTCGTCAAGATCTGCTATTCGGCGCTGGGCCTGATCAGCTTTCTGACCATAGGCGACGATGAGGTGCGGGCCTGGCCGATCCGCCAGGGCACGATTGCCTGGGACGCGGCGGGCAAGGTCCATTCCGATATCAAGCGGGGCTTCATCCGCGCCGAGACGATGGCATTTGAGGACTTGCGACAACTGGGCGATGAGAAGGCCGTCAAAGCCGCGGGCAAGATGCGACTCGAAGGCAAAGAGTACGTTGTCAAAGACGGCGACGTGATCAACTTCAGGTTCAACGTCTGACAGGAGAATTTTGCAGCTTATGAAAGCGGCTGTGCTGACGGGCATCCGTCAAATGGAGGTCCGGGAAGTACCCGATCCGAAGATCGAGAAAGACACCGATGTGCTGTTAAGAATCGAGAAGGTCGGCGTCTGCGGGTCGGATGTCCACTACTTCGAAACGGGCCGGATCGGGTCGCAGGTGGTCCAATTCCCTTTTATCGTGGGTCACGAATGCGCCGCGACCGTGGCGGCCGTGGGAAAGGCCGTGGAGCGGGTCCGGGTGGGCGAGCCGGTGGTCGTTGAGCCTGCCGTCTCGTGTCACGCCTGTGACCAGTGCAACCAGGGTAGGGAGAATACCTGCTCCAATCTGCGGTTTCTCGGCACGCCGGGGCAGGGGAACGGGTGTCTCAGCGAATACATCGTCATGCCCGAGGAGTGCTGCCTGCCCACCCGGGGCAAGCTCACGGTTGAGCAGGGCGTCCTGTGTGAGCCTCTGGCCATCGCCGTCTATTCGGTCAGGCAGTCCCGGCTGCCCGCGGCGGCCGACGTGGCGATTCTCGGGGCCGGTCCGATCGGTCTGAGCTGCATGGTCTGTGCGAGGGCCGAGGGGGTGCAGAACTGCTACGTGACGGAGAAGATCGACGAGCGCGTGGAGGTGGCGAGAAAGGGCGGCGCGACCTGGGTCGGCAATCCGCTGAAAGAGGACGTCGTAGCCACAATTCTCAGCCGCCGGCCGCTGGGGATGGACGTGGCGTTTGAGTGTGCCGGCCAGCAGGAGACGATGGACCAGGCTATTGACCTGCTTAGGCCGGGCGGCAAGCTGATACTGGTTGGCATTCCGCGCGAAGATCGTATCTCCTTCGCCATCGACAAGATACGGCGGAAGGAGGTCACCATTATCAACATCCGGCGGCAGAACCGCTGCACGCAGACCGCCATGGACCTCCTGGCAACGGGGAAAGTCAAGGCGGACTTCATGGTGACCCATCGTTTCCAGCTCGATCGGGTCCGGGACGCTTTCGAGTTGGTCGCCGGTTATGAGGACGGGGTCGTCAAGGCGATGATCGAGATGTGATGGGCGACGAGCACTTCGAGAAGGCGAGTATCGTCAGCATCGGCAATGAGCTGCTGAACGGGCGGACGGCCGATACGAATGCTGCGTATATCGCCACGCAACTTCGAAGCGTAAACCTGCCGGTAGTCAGCATTTACGGCGTGGCTGATGAGGTGGCGGCGATTGAGCGCGCGCTCGGTCTGGCGGCGAGCGAGGCGGATGTGATCGTGACCACAGGAGGACTGGGGCCGACCGATGATGATCTGACGCGTCAGGCATTTGCCGGCTTCTTCGGCGTGGAGCTGGTGCGGCGGGACGATCTGCTGTCGAAACTGCAGCAGTTCTTTCAGCGACGGGGCGTCGAAATGCCGCAGAGGAACGTCGTCCAGGCTTATGTGCCGCAGGGAGCGACGGCCATCGAGAATAAGATGGGGACAGCGCCCGGCCTCCGGGCCGAGAGGGATGGAAAGCTGTTCTTCGCCCTGCCGGGTGTGCCGGGTGAGATGCGTCATATGTTCGCGGCCGCGGTTTTACCCGAGCTGCGCCCGCTGGCGCGCGGGCAGGCTGTGGTCGTCAGAAGACTTCGCTGCTTCGGGGTCGGCGAGTCCACCATTGCCGGGCTCATCGGTGACGTCATGGAGCGGGGAAGAAATCCCCTGGTCAACTGCACCGTCCATGCCGGCGTAATCACGCTGGAAATCGTGGCTACGGCGGCCGATCAGGGCGGGGCCGAGGGCATGGCCGGAGAGCAAGAGCGTCTTCTGCACGAAATGCTCGGCGACCTGGTCTATGGGGTCGGGGACCAGACCTTGGCGGAGGTAGTGGGCGAGGGCCTGGCACGCATGGGCAGGACCCTGGCCGTCGCGGAGTCCTGTACAGGCGGCCTGCTGGCGAAAATCATTACGGATATTCCTGGTTCGAGCCGCTATTTTACCTGTGGATGGGTCACCTACAGCAACGAGGCCAAGCGTCGGGAACTGGATGTACCCCCCGAAATGGTCGATAAACACGGAGCGGTCAGTGAGCAGGTGGCACGGGCCATGGCTCAGGGCGCGCGACGTAAGGCAGGTGTAGATTATGCAATCAGCATAACCGGTATAGCAGGCCCCGGTGGCGGCAGTGAACTCAAGCCGGTCGGGCTTGTATATATTGCCGTGGATAGCCGGGAGGGAACCGATACGTCGCGCCACATTTTCGTATCTGATCGAAGCTCCGTGCGATTGCGTGCCGCACAGACCGCGTTGAACATGCTGCGGCTGAGACTGAGGATTTGACAGGTCTGCTCCAGGGTGCTATAATAAAGGTGTTTCTGCATAATATGAGCCTGATCTTCACTTTGCAGAATTCCCGATAATAACGGGGAACCGGTGGTAGGAGCACTTGAGGTTCGTATGACCAAACAACGCATGCACTTAGGGGAAATCCTCTACAAGGCAGGGCTGGTCGAGAAGCAGGCGTTGATCAGTGCCATCAAGACCGCCAGGTCGAGCAATAAGCGCCTCGGCCAGGTCTTGCTCGACTTGGGCCTGATCAACGAGGATATTCTGGCCAAAGCCATCGCGAAGCAGTTTGGACTCAAATACGTGAACCTCGATGATGTCACCATCCCCACGGACGCCGTGAAAATCGTGCCGGAAGACCTCATCAAACGGCACAATATCCTGCCCCTGAGCATGACCAATGGGCGGCTCAAGCTGATTATCAGCGACCCGATGGACCTGGACATGATGGACTCGGTTCGGCTGCGGCTCAATACGGAGTTGGAATGTTATGTGGCGAATCCCAAGAAGATACGCGCCTACATCGACGAGTCCCTGGCAGACAAGGGACCCGCGCCGGAGGACGACAGGCTCAAGCACAGTATCGACGCGACCGCACAGGAACTGGCCGAGGCGGGGCATGAGTTGCAGGCCGAGGCCATGCGAATTCAGGGGGGTGTGGACGGCGACGACGGTCCCGTCATTCGACTGGTGAACCTGATTATCGACACGGCTTACCATGCGCGGGCGAGCGATATTCATATCGAGCCGATGGCGGATCGGGTTCGCATCCGGTACCGGATCGACGGTGTCTGCCTGGAAAAGGACTCGATCCCCAAGAACATGCAGGCCCCGCTGGTGGCGCGCTTCAAAATCCTGTCGGGCATGGACATTGCCGAGAAGCGGCTGCCCCAGGACGGCCGTATCAAGCGGACCATCGCCGGCTCGGATATCGATTTCCGTGTCTCATCCCTGCCCGGGGTCCACGGGCCGAGTGTCGTGCTGCGTATTCTGCGGCCCGATGCCGTGAACATCGGCATTGAGTCGCTGGGGTTCGAGCAGGACAATTACGAGCAGTTCCAGCAAATCATCAAAAGACCCAACGGCATTTTTCTGGTTACCGGACCTACCGGCAGCGGCAAGACGACGACCCTGTATGCGGCGTTACAGGAGCTGAACAAGCCGGACAAGAAAATCATCACCGCCGAGGACCCTGTCGAATACAACTTTGCCGGCATGAACCAGTGTCAGGTCAAAGAGGACATCGGCCTGACGTTCGACAAAATCCTCCGGGCCATGCTGCGGCAAGCGCCGAATATCATCCTCGTTGGCGAAATCCGCGACAGTGAAGTGGCCGACACCGCCGTCCAAGCGGCCCTGACGGGACACCTGGTATTCAGCACTCTGCACACCAATGACGCCTGCAGCGCGATCACCCGTCTGATCGACATGGGCGTCAAGCCGTTCCTCGTGGCCAGTTCCATCCAAGCGATCATGGCCCAGCGGCTCGTGCGCGTCATCTGCAAGAAGTGTAAGGCGGTGGACGAGAACGTCAATCCACAGCATCTGCGGCTTCTTGGGATCGACCCGGAGGAGGCGAAGAAGCGCACGTTCTACAAGGGGACCGGCTGCAAGGCCTGCCAGAATACGGGCTACAAGGGCCGGCTGGGCATCTTTGAGATGGTCGAGATGAACAACGAACTGCGGGAACTGGCGTACAAGAGGTCCGCGACGGCCGAGTTGCGGGAGGCAGCGCAGGCCAGCGGCATGCGGACTCTGGCTGAGGATGGTGTGATAAAGGTGTTCAAGGGCATATCGACGGCTGAGGAGGTTTCCCGCACCGCCCAGGTCGAAGGGCTCTCGCTTGAAGCATAGTTGGCTCAGTATCAGTAGGGGATACAGATGGCAACAACGTTGAACATGGATAGAATTCTCCATGCCTGCGTCTCGCAGGGAGCGTCGGATATTCATATCAGCGTAGGGCGGCCGCCGGTGCTGCGTATCGATGGCCATCTGAGGTCGCTGGAGACGAAGGTTTTGGAGCCTGATGATGCAGCGGCCCTGATGAAGAGCATCACGCCCGAGCGCTGCCAGCAGGAATTGCAGGAGGAGGGGGGAACCGACTTCGGCTTCGCCTATGGCGACGCTGCCCGCTTCCGTGTGTCCGTATTCAGGCAAAAGGGCAATGTTTCCATCGTGCTGCGGCAAATCCCGAGCAAGATCCTCACTTTCGAGGAGATCGGTCTGCCGAAGATTTGTGCGGCTTTGTGCCGCCGGCCCCGTGGGATGTTCCTGGTTACCGGACCCACGGGTAGCGGCAAAACGACGACGCTTGCGACCATGATCAACTACATCAATGAGAACTTTGACCGCCATATCGTGACGGTTGAAGACCCTATCGAGTATTACCATGTCCACAAGAAGTCCATCATCAATCAGCGTGAAGTGGGCGTCGACGTGCCGAGCTTCGCCGAAGCCCTCCGACGCGTGCTGCGTATGGACCCGGACGTGATTCTCGTCGGGGAGTTGCGTGACCTTGAAACCATCGAAGCGGCTGTGCGTGCCGCCGAGACTGGACACCTGGTTTTCAGTACGGTCCACACGACCAGCGCTGCCGGCACGGTCACCCGAATTATCGACGTGTTCCCCACGGATCAGCAGGAGCAGATCCGCATCCAGTTGAGCGGCAACCTCATCGCCGTGCTCAGCCAGGCCCTTTGCCCGCTGGCGGCGGGCCGAGGCCGGATAGCGGCCTATGAGTTCATGGTCGTCACGCCCGCCATCGCGAACCTGATACGAGAGAACAAGACCTACCGTATTGACTCCAGTATTCAAACCGGCAAGAAACTGGGCATGCAACTGCTCGACGAGCACCTCTGGCAGCTCTACGACATCGGCAAAATCACGCTTGAAGAGATGCTCGACAAGGGGCGTCAGCCCGGGGCCTTGCAGGAGAAGGCCATGGCTAAGATGGCTGGAGCCAAGGGCAAGTTAAGGAAGAGGGCCGACGAAACAGCAAAGGAGTTGGAGGATCTCGGTCCGATTCTAAAGACGTAGAGCCTGCGGGGTATTCTTGTGAAGACAGGTCTGAGCCGCAGGGCGGGTGGACATGGTGTGTCTGCTGAAATCCAGAGAGTGTGAGAGGTTCTTGTGGTTGGCCGGTGTCTTAGTAACCAGATGTCGAATACCTAATTTTTTTAACGACGGCTATTTACTTTGTTATAATGGGGTCGTATTGGGTTATAGGGTCTTTGAGGGTCTACCGCGATGGGCAAGATGAAGGCAGTCGAAAAGCTCCCTCCAGTCGAACAGTTGCGTGGCCGACCGCTGGGGAGAATTCTGATGAAGATGGGCGTTCTGAGCCGGGACAAGGTTCATGAGTGCCTTGAGATTCAGAAGAAGCGAGGCGGGGACGTTCGCATCGGGCAGATATTCCTCGAATTGGGGTTGGTGGACGAGACGGAACTCCAGGTCGCTTTGGCGGCCAAGCGCGGGATGGAATACACCAGTATCGACGGGCTGGACATACCGAAGGATGTCATCGAAAAAGTGCCGGCTCAGATGGCGAAAACCTATCATATCGTTCCACTCGAGTACAATAAGGAGAAGAATGAGCTGACGGTTGCGCTGGACAACGTGGACAATTTTCGGGCGACCGATGACCTCCGCACGTTGATGGGCTTCAACGTGACGGCAAAGATGACCGATCGCGACGGCCTGGAGGGAGCGCTGACCAAATATTATGAGACCAGCCAGGACGAGAACATTACCGAGTTGATTGATGAGATTCAATCCGATGCGTTCCTGGCGGAATTCGACGGCCGGAACCAGAGTATCGACCTTGACGAGCTGAAGGAACTGTCTGAGTCGAACCCGGTGAAGAAACTGCTGAACCTGGTTTTGCTGCAGGCAATCAGAGACAAGGCGTCGGACATTCATTTCGAGCCTTTCGAGACCGAATACAAGATGCGCTATCGCATCGACGGCATCCTGTACGAGATGATTCCGCCGCCGAAGTACATCGCGGCGGCGTTGAGCTCTCGCATCAAGGTCATGGCGAGCCTGGACATCGCGGAGCGGCGTCTGCCGCAGGACGGCCGAATCTCCCTGACCGTGCAGGGGAATCCGGTGGATTTGCGCGTCAGCGTCCTGCCTACCATGTTCGGGGAAAGCGTCGTCTTGCGGGTGCTGGATCGCAGCCAGGTGAGCTTCGATCTGGGAAAGCTGGGGCTCAGGCCGGACGACATCAAGACCTTCCGGCAGCTCATCAGCAAACCGAACGGAATCATCATCGTCACAGGCCCGACCGGTTGCGGCAAGACAACGACGCTCTACTCGGCCCTGAGCGAGCTGAATACCATCGACGTCAAGATCATCACCACCGAGGACCCGGTAGAATACGATATGGATGGCATGATTCAGGTCCAGATGAAGCCGGATATCGGGCTGACGTTTGCGCGGTGTCTGCGTTCCATCCTGCGTCAGGACCCGGACATCATCCTCGTCGGCGAGATTCGCGACCTCGAGACGGCGGAAATCGCGGCGCAGGCGTCGCTGACCGGTCATATTGTGTTCACGACCCTGCACACGAACGATGCTCCCAGCTCGATTGCCCGTCTGCTGGACCTGGGCGTCGAGCCGTTCCTCCTGACCGCGACGATCGAGGGAATCGTGGCCCAAAGGCTGGTGCGGAGGATATGTCTGAATTGCAAAACGGCGTTCGCGCCCGATGAAGCGCAGCTCAGGGACCTGAGGCTGACGGAAGAGGAGATCAAGGGCAAGGAGTTTTACTATGGACGTGGTTGCAGTCGCTGCAACGGGACCGGTTACCGGGGCCGGGTCGGCATCTTCGAGGTCATGGTGTTCAACGACGAGATTCGTGATCTGGTGATGAATCGCGCTTCGACGAACGTGTTGCGCATGGCGGCCCAGAAGGCGGGGATGAAGCAACTGCGTGATAATGGCCTGGCAGCCATATTCGACGGCGTCACCACCATCGACGAGATTGCCAGAGAAACGATTATGGAAGGCTGAGCGGATGGGCCGGAGGGTTGTACAGGGGAACCGATGACGTGAAAGTGAGGTAAGAGAAAATGCCTGTCTTTCAGTATGTGGCGCTGGATTCCCAGGGCGTCGAAATCAAGGACGAGATCGAGGCCCTCAGCGAGAAAGAAGCGATCAGCAAGATTCGCAACATGGGGTATTTCCCCACGAAGGTCCGCTCCAAAGCGACGGCGCGGGCGGGGGGCAGGGTCGGGGCGGCCCGAGCGAAGAAACGGCGGGGGGCCAACGCCAAGGTCAAGGTCAAGTACATCACGCAGTTTGCCCGGCAGCTTTCGACACT
>JABAOC010005009.1_pt10 | contig 10691 bp, 12 predicted proteins | sample 7062161 | NCBI WGS metagenome assembly JABAOC01 (sample SAMN14538625, study PRJNA623070) | marine sediment metagenome | biome: marine biome [ENVO:00000428]; feature: marine pelagic biome [ENVO:01000023]; material: deep marine sediment [ENVO:00002113] | place: India: Gulf of Khambhat ...
TCGGGCTGAAGCTCGGAGTAATTCTCCCAAAAATTCTCAATCTCCTTTTTAGTGTGGGGTGATAAATCTTTTAATTCTTTAATTTGGGAGAAACGCGGATCGTTGACCGGAACAGCGACAATTTTGTCGTCCTGCTCACCCGTGTCATCAATCCGGATGACGCCAATCGGGCGACATTCAATCACGCACCCCGGGAAGGTGGAAAAACTAGAGAGAACTAAGATATCCAGGGGGTCTTTGTCTTTATCATTCCAGGTTTGAGGAATGATGCCATATTCAAAAGGAAAGAAAACCGCTTCATAAAGAACTCTGTCTAAATGAAAATAGCCGAGGTGGTGGTCATATTCGTATTTATTTGAACTGCCCTTGGGAATTTCTACTAAACAGTTGACTTTTTTTGGCACCCCATCACCAATCTGGACTAGATGGAATAGGTTTTTATTGTTCATGATGTCTCGTTTGCTTGATTTAAATAATTAAAGTATTTGGTTCATTTAATTAAACTAGATGTCCAGGTTGGCCGTTTTTGCTCTGGTCTGAATAAATCTCTTTCTTGGGGGAACTTCTGTCCCCATTAAGGTGGTAAAAACCTGATCCGCTTTTTGGGCATCTTCGATGGTTACTTTTTTGAGAATTCTTCTGGTTGGGTTCATCGTTGTCTCCCAAAGTTGTTCTGGGTTCATTTCACCCAGGCCCTTATATCTTTGGACGGTAATTTTTTTCTTGCCCTTGCCACGCGTCGCCACGATTTCTTCTTTCCCCTCTTCATTATAAGCATAAAAACTCTCTTTGCCAATCTGAACTCGATAGAGAGGGGGCATGGCAATGTAGAGATAGCCGTTTTCGATTACTTGATGTAAATGGCGATAAAAGAAGGTTAAAAGAAGGGTGACGATGTGTTGGCCATCGACGTCGGCGTCGCACATGATGATAATCCGGTGATAGCGTAACTTTTTGGGGTTGATCGTTTCGCCAATCCCCATTCCCAAAGCAACGATGAGGTCTTTGAGTTCTTCAAATTTGATGATTTTATCCAGATGGGCTCGTTCGGTGTTAAGGATTTTCCCTCCCAGGGGTAAGATGGCTTGAAAGCGGCGGTCTCTTCCCTGTTTGGCCGAGCCACCGGCCGAATCACCCTCAACGATATAAAGCTCAGAACTATTCGGATCCCTTTCTTGGCAATCTGCCAGCTTGCCCGGCAGGCCTAACCCAGTCAGTTCTCCCTTTCTAATGACTGCTTCCTTGGCGGCTCTAGCGGCCAAGCGAGCCCGAGCTGCCAAAGCAATTTTTTCAATAATTCTTCGTCCGTCAGAGGGATGTTCTTCAAAATAAGTATCGAGACCGTCCTTGACAATGGTGGCGACTAATCCCTGGGCCTCGGGGTTATTAAGTTTTGCCTTGGTCTGGGACTCAAATTGGATTTTGCTAATGGGGATTTTGACCGCAATCACGGCGGTTAAACCTTCCATGGTGTCGTTGCCGACGAAGCCGTTGCCGTCCTTAATGGCGCCGGATTTTTTAGCATAGTCATTAATCGCCCGGGTAAGGGCCATCTTGAATCCGGTTAAATGAGTTCCCCCGTCTCGGGTGTTGATGACATTGACGAATGATTGGAGGCTGTCGGAATAGCCATCGTTGTATTGAAGAGCGACTTCGACATCCATGCCGTTATCTTGGCCCTGGACATAGATGACATTGTGGATTGATTTTTTATTCCGGTTGAGATGCTTGACTAGAGAGCGAAGTCCTCCCTCGAAGTAGAAATTTTTCTTGAGATTATTTCTTTCGTCATGAAGATAGAATTTGAGTCCGGGAATTAGGTAGGCTCTTTCTCTGATGGTTTGCTCGATCAATTGGTAATCAAAGGTAATGTCTTTAAAAACCTTCTTATCCGGAGTAAAAGTGGTGACCGTGCCGGTGTCCTTAGCCTTGCCGATAATATCTACCCTGGTCATGGGTTTACCCCGTTTGTATTCTTGAACGTAGGCTTTTCCCTGACGGTGAACTTCTACTCTCAGGGCTTGAGAGAGGGCGTTGACCACGGAAACACCCACGCCGTGTAATCCTCCCGAGGCTTTATAAACGCTGTCGTCAAATTTGGCGCCGGCGTGAAGCTTGGTCATGGCCACTTCTAGCCCAGAAAGACCAGATTTATGTTTGTCTACGGGAATGCCCCGGCCATCGTCGCGCACTTCAGCGCTGCCGTCTTTTTTTAAAGTCACCCAGATATTTTGGGCAAATCCGGCTAAAGATTCATCAATTGAGTTGTCGATGACCTCGGTGAGGAGATGGTGAAACCCTTTTTTGTCTGTCGAACCGATGTACATTCCGGGGCGCTTTCTCACCGGTTCTAAGCCTTCAAGGACCTTTATTTGGGCCGCTGTGTAAGTAGAGAGAATGTCTTTATCTTTTTTGCTTTTGGTCTTTTTTCTTACCATTTTCAGACATAAAATTGGCAGGGAAGAAATTGAGGTTTAGTCCCCTACCAGGACACCCTAATTTTATCAATTTTTCTTGGGCAATGCAAGCCTAAGAGAGATGGGGATAAGAGAGGAATAGGTTTTCGATCGCCAGATGGAAATTGACGTTGGCGACCAACATTTTTCTTACCTGTTCCGTGTTTTTGATCGCTTTTTCGATCTGCCCCAGTCCAAGCTGGTTGATAAACTGAGGCCTTTTCTTTTTAACTCCGGTTTTGGTCAATAAGTAGTGGCGCCAGAGATAGAGTAAACTTTCGGTCAATTTTAAGGCCTGATGTTTGTCCTTAGCCAAGTCTAAACTTAATTTAATCCGTTCCCCTACCCTAAGGGACAAAAGGCGTTTTAAAATTTGACCGAGCTCTTTTATTTCTTCATCAGCTAAAAAAATTTGGCTTTTGGCCGGTAGACGGATAATCTTTACGCGGGAGATTATCGTGGGCAGCAGGTCAACCGACTGGTTAGCGAGGAGAATAATTAATGAGTTTTCCGGTGGCTCTTCGATGGTTTTGAGGAGGGAATTTTGGGCAGGTAGAGTCAATTTTTCTGCCTCAGCAATCAGGCCGATTTTGATTTGGGCTTGGTAGGGTTTGAGGCTGAGGAATTTCTTGAGGGCCCGAACTTGATTGATGCCGATGGAGTTGGTTGACTGAATCATTAAAAAATCCACCGGCGGTTTTTTTAAATCAATCGGTTGGGAGAAAAAAGGCTTAGCTAGCTTCTGCGCCTCCTGGATTCTTTCCTCGGGCGAGCCCCCGATGATTAATTGAGCGGGAATTTCCATTTCTGGTTTGACATTCTAGCAAAAAACAGGCTAAGATAGAAGGGATGGCTCAGCCTGCCCCAAAAGCAGCCACGCAAAAGGCGCCCGCCAAAAAGCCGGCGTCTACTCTTCTGGCCATTCTCGTCAATAAGAAAATACTTTCTCCAGAGCAAGTGGAAAAAGTGAGGGTAGAACAGGCCAATACGGGGAGGGAGATTAAAGAGTTAATTTTAGAGCATAACCTTGCCTCGCTTGAAGACCTGGCTAAAGCAGAAGCCCAACTCCACAACATCCCTTTTGTTGATCTCAGAGAAATGGCCGCCTCCCCTATTGCTCTAGGAAAGTTACCCCGGGCCGTTTCTGAGCGCTATCAGATTTTCCCCTTTGCTTATGATGCTAGTAACAACCAACTTTCTTTGGCGATGGCCAGTCCCACCGATCTTCAGGCCATCGAATTTGCCGAGAAGAAAGCCAAGGCTAAAATAAAGCCCTTTATGTCTACTTTAGAGGCGATTCAAAAAGCGATTGCCATTAGTTATGAAGAAAGTCTTTCGACCGAAGTTAAAGCGGCCTTGAAGGAAACGGCGGGGCCAGTGAAGGGCGTGCCGGTGGATATCACCAAATTAGGCGAGATAATTCGGGAAGCCCCCATCGCCAAGATTGTTTCCACGCTGTTAGAATTTGCCGTTAAGGGTAGAGCTTCAGACATTCACATTGAGCCCGAAGAGGAAAAAACGAGGGTTCGGTACCGGATTGACGGGATTATGATTGAAAAGCTGGTTTTGCCTAAGAAGGTTCATGAAGGCCTGATTTCGAGGGTCAAAATCCTTTCCGGAATGAAGATTGATGAAAAGCGTCTGCCCCAGGACGGCCGCTTTTCTTTTAAAGCCGATGGTCAGGAGGTTGATCTTCGGGTTTCTTGTTTACCAACCGTCCATGGTGAAAAAATTGTCATGCGACTTTTGAAAAAAGGAGGCGGGGTGCTCTCTTTGCCCGAATTGGGCTTGAGAGGTTTAGCTCTGAAAAACTTTCAGGAAGCGATTATTCGTCCTCATGGGATTATTATTGTTTGCGGCCCGACTGGATCAGGGAAAACAACCACCCTTTATTCAGGCATGACAAAGATTAATACCCCCAAAGTAAATATCATTACTTTGGAAGATCCCGTTGAGTACGAAATCCCGGGAGTTAATCAGGTTCAAGTGAATCCGGCGGCAGGCCTGACTTTTGCCACCGGACTAAGAGGCTTTGTTCGACAAGATCCGGATATTATTATGGTCGGCGAGATTCGAGATAAAGAGACGACCGGTCTGGCGGTCCAGGCGGCCCTGACGGGTCACTTGGTTTTTTCCACTCTCCACACTAACGATGCCGCCGGAGCGATTCCCCGCCTGATTGACTTGGGAGCCGAGCCTTTTCTTTTAGCTTCATCAATGATTTGCATTATCGCCCAACGAGTGGTGAGGAGAATTTGTCTTGACTGCAAAGAGGAATATCCCGCTCCCCCGGAAGTGGTGGCGGACTTTAAGAACATCTTGGGCAGTCTTTATAATCAGGGTGATAAACCGAAATTGTATCGAGGTAAGAAATGCACCAAATGCAACAACACTGGCTATCTGGGCCGAATTGGTATTTTTGAGGTCATTCCGGTGACGGAGAAGATTGGCCGCCTGACGATGGAGCGGGCAGCGGCGGTCACGATTGAAAAACAAGCGATTGAAGAAGGGATGATTACGATGAAACAAGATGGCTACTTGAAAGTTCTTGAAGGAATTACTACTATAGAAGAGGTTCTGAGAGTCGCTCAGGAATAAAATGGAAATAAGAGACCTGCTCGAAATTGCTATTAACCGAAAAGCTTCGGACCTTCATTTGATTACTGCCGCTCCGCCGATTTTGAGAGTTAATGGTCACCTTGACCCAATTTCTGGACAGGAACCCTTGACTAAAGAACAAGTGGAAGCGTTGGTTTTCTCCATGGTTAATGAAGAGCAGAAGGAAATTTTACTGGTCAATAAAGAGATTGACTTTTCATTTGCCTATGGTGATCGAGCTCGTTTTAGGGCCAACGCCTATCACCAAAAAGGGGCCCTGGCGATTGCCCTCCGTTTAATTCCCATGAGCATTCCCGCGATTGAAGAGCTCAATCTTCCTAAAATTTGTCATGTTTTTGCTGAGCTGAAGCAGGGCTTCATTTTGGTGGTTGGCCCTACCGGGCACGGCAAATCAACGACGATTGCTTCGATTATTAAGGAGATTAACGAAACTCGGGCCGAGCATATCGTCACCATTGAAGACCCGATTGAATACGTTTTTCAGCACAATAAGTCGATTATTTCCCAGCGAGAGATAAAAGGAGACACCCACTCTTGGCCTATTGCCCTGCGCTCTTGTTTGAGAGAAGACCCCAACGTGGTTCTCATTGGCGAGATGAGGGATTTGGAGACGATGTCGATGGCTTTGACTATTGCCGAGACCGGCCACTTGGTTTTTTCCACTCTTCACACGAATTCTGCCGCCCAATCAGTTGACCGAATCATTGACGTCTTTCCCGAACACCAGCAGGAGCAGGTGAGAATGCAACTTTCGGCCACCCTTGAGGCGGTTGTTTCTCAGCGGCTTCTTCCCTGCTTGGATGGAGGCAGGGTGCCGGCCACCGAGATTTTAGTGGCCACTCCTGCCGTCAAAACTTCGATTCGAGAAGGAAAAACCCACATGATTGATAATATCATCCAGACCTCTGTAGAGATGGGGATGAAGACCTTAGAGATGGATTTGGCGAAGCTGGTGAAGGCAGGCAAAATCAGCCTTGATGTCGCCCAAACGTATGCCTTCCGACCCGAGGATCTCATGAAACTCACTCGGGGGCGGGGTGGGACAAAATGAAAAAGTTTAATTATAAAGCTAAGGATAAAGAAGGAAAGACGGTCAAGGGGGTGGTCGAGGCTCGGGATGAGAAACAGGCGGCGAAGATTCTTCAGGAGAAAGGCTTTCTCGTTATTTCCATCAAACCCTTCAGAAAAAGCTTGGCGGCTCAAGCCGGGCCGATTATTAGCCGAATAACGACGACCGATCTGGTCAATTTTACCCGTCAATTATCCACCATGGCCACGGCTGGGCTGCAGTTGACGACGGCCTTAGAGATTTTAGAGAATCAGGCCAGGCCTTCGATGGCGAAAGTGGTGGCGGAAATAAGGCGAGAAGTTGAGGCAGGAGGGACCTTGGCTAAAGCGATGGAAAAATATCCACATGTTTTTGATCAGGTTTACATTGCCTTGATTAAGGCCGGAGAAACCGCTGGCTCGTTGGATAAGGTTTTGGCTCGGTTGGCCGACAATCTCGAGAAAAAGAGAGAGTTTCAGCGAAAGATAAAAGGGGCGATGATTTACCCGGCGATATTGTCGTCGTCGGCATGTGCGCCGTGGGGGCGATTATGATTCTTTTTGTCATTCCCCGAATGATGAGTATTTATGAAGAGTTCCAGGCGGAACTGCCTGTGGCTACTAAAATTCTTTTGTCGATTTCTACCTTTGTCACCAAATATTGGTACCTTGCTTTGGTTTTGTTGGTCGGTCTAGGTGTCGGTGTAAAGGTTCTTAGCCGAAGTCCTCAATTTAGGGCCCAAGTTGATAACCTTACCTTTCGCCTGCCCATCTGGGGTAAGCTGAAGCAGCAAACGATGCTCACCGAGTTCACCCGCACTTTGAGCCTGCTGGTAGGCGCCGGCGTCCTGATTGTGGACGCCTTAAAAATCACTTTGCATGCTTTCGCCAGTCCCCTTTATCGCAATTCGCTTGAGGAGGCGACGAGGAAAGTGGAAAAAGGTATTCCCTTGGCCACCGCCCTGGGCCAGGAGGAGCTCTTCCCGCCGATTCTTTCTCAGATGATTGCCGTCGGGGAAGAAACGGGCAAGATTGACGAGGTTTTAAAGAAAGTTTCCGTTTATTTTGAGCAAGAGGCGGAGATGACCATCAAAGGATTGACAACCGCAATTGAGCCTCTTATCATGGTTATGTTAGGGATCGGCGTTGGTTTTATGATCATCGCCGTGATTATGCCGATTTACAATTTGGCTAGCCAATTTTAGAAAGGAGGTGAGAAAAGAAGAATGAAACAATACCTGCCTAGGGGGTTTACGATGATCGAGCTGTTGATCGTCATTGCCGTGATTGGTATTTTGGCCATCGCCGTTTTGGCGGCGATTAACCCGATTGAGCAGATTAACCGAGGTCGGGACACGGGTAGCCGTTCTGACGCTGAGCAATTGATCGGAGCGATTGATCGCTTCTATGCCGCCCATGGTTATTATCCTTGGATGGAAAGTCCGAATGACACTGATGGTGAAGCCATTACTTGGTCTATGGTTGATACCGTCGCTGACACCCCCGGCTGTCTTATTCTTGATAAGCTGGGACCGGGAACAGCCTCGTGTACTGGAGATGAGGAGGTAAAATTGAGCTTTATCAATAGGCTGACCGATACGTCTTACAACGATCTCTGGATTTACAACCGGGGCACCGCTGGAGACAGTGTCTACGCTTGTTTTATGCCGAAATCGGGCTCTTTTTCAACTGATGCCACTGAGCGGTGTGCGGCGACATTACCGCCTGACTATCCTGGCTCGGCCTGCGCTAATACCACTGAATGTGGACCAGATGGAAATTGTTCCTGCCTGCCATAAGGAGGTTTGAAAATCTGATAATTTAAAGCTCGGCCGAGATTGTGTTATAGTGAACTTATGGCAGGTGTTTTGGTGGGGATAATTTTTTTTGTTTTGGGCTCCTGTGTCGGTAGCTTTCTCAATGTTGTCGTTTATCGCCTCAATCATGGTCTTTCTCCCCTGAAAGGACGCTCCTTTTGCCCTAAATGCAAGAAAAAGATTCTTTGGCGAGATAATCTGCCTCTTTTTTCTTTCCTTCTTCTTAAGGGGCGCTGTCGTTCCTGCCACTCCCCCATTAGTTGGCAATATCCCTTGGTGGAATTGGCCACGGGCAGCTTGACCTTATTGATGGTTTATTTTTCTTTTCTTTATTTAGGGGCTAGTTGGCTTGGGGTCATCTACTATCTCTTGATTACCTATGCCCTCATTGCTCTTTTTGTTTCCGATTTCCTTTACCAAACCATTCCTGACGAAATTGTTTATTCGGCCACTGCTTTGGCGCTTCTTTGGTCTGTCTTTGCTCATCAATGGCCTTCGCTTCTGGCGGGAGTTGGCGCCGCCGGCTTCTTTTTGTTGCTGGCTGTCGTTACCCGAGGGAAAGGCATGGGGATGGGCGATGTTAAATTGGCTGGCTTAATGGGACTTTTTTTAGGTTTTCCTGAGATAGTCGTCGCCCTTGCTCTTGCTTTCTTGACAGGGGCGTTTGCGGGTGTCATACTGATTTTAATAGGCAAAAAGCGCTTTGGGGAGCACATTCCCTTTGGTCCTTTTTTAGTGAACGCTACTTGGATTAGCTTATTTTGGGGCCTAGCAATATGGCAATTTTACGTCGAAAGGGCTTTAGTTTAATAGAGTTAATGATTGTGGTTGCCTTTATTGCCATTTTGATTATTATTGGCCTCTTTGCTTATTATCGCCAGCTGGCAAGGGGCAGGGATGGGCGGCGGAAGGCAGATTTGGCTACTTGGCAGAATCTTCTTGAGGACTATGTTAATGACGAGGTCTGTTACCCTGAGGGTTTGATTTGCGGTGTCGTCCAGCCTGGAACTACTTTATCAGGCTATGTGACCGAGGTCCCCTGTGACCCCATTAACAACACTCAGTTTAATTATCTTTTTACTTACGAAACGGGGGCGGGCTGTCGGAAGTGGTATAAAATCTACTCTAAATTAGAAAACGAAAGCGACCCGATTATCGCCCGGGTGGGTTGTGAGGGAGGCTGTGGGCCGTCAAACAATTATAATTACTGGGTGGGCAGTGCCAATGTGGCTGATGTCAATCCCCTGCCTGGTGAGTTTTGGCCTGACATACCCGGTGGGCCGGAGCCGACCCCTTCGCCTCCGCCAGGAGAAACACCTTCGCCTCTGCCAACGCCCTCTCCCTCTCCGTCTGGATCCCCTTTTCCAAATGGCTCTCCCCCTCCGGTGTTACCTCCCAGCGAGGTTTGTATGAGTGATGGTGAGCCAGTTTGCCTTTTTGCCGGCTGTGGTCCGGGTGAATGTTGCGGCTCTTGTTGCGATTACAATGAATATCGTTGTGATAAAGAAATTAATAAGTGCGTTTATGATCCGCTATGCGAATAAAGAAGAAGTCAGGTTTTACCTTAATTGAATTACTTGTCGTCATTGCCATTTTGGGAATTCTGGCCGCGATTGGCTTAAGAAGCTTTCGCAGTTCCCAAATCAAGGGTCGTGACGCTCAGCGAAAGCATGATTTGGGTCAGCTCCAGCGGGCCCTCGAGGCCTATTACAATGATAAAGGCCTTTACCCCCTCCCGGGTGAGCTGCCTGGGCCAGGGATAGAATGGCAAGACCTCGATACAGGCACGCTCTATATTAAGTCCATGCCGGCGGATCCCTCTGGCCAGAGCTACCTTTACGAAAGCACCGCTGGGGTTAATTACAAGATTTTTGCCTATTTGGAAAATCAGAAAGATAGAGACATCGAAGACTGCGTCGTTACCATGGGAAAAGACTGCAGCGCCCCTGGCCCTTGTAATTATGGTGTTTCTAGTGCTAATGTAAAAGTATGCGAATAAAAAAAGGCTTTACCTTAATAGAGCTCTTAGTGGTCATTTCCATCATTGGCATGCTGACGGCTCTGATTGTGGTGAACTTTAATGCCGCCCGGGAGAGAGCCAGAGACGCTCAAAGGAAGTCTGACTTGGTCCAAGTCAAAAAAGCCTTGAGAATGTATTACAACGATCAAGACCCGACCGTCTATCCCGAGGACGATGGGGGCAAGATTTTGGCCTGTGGTGACCCACCGACGACCACTTTTGATTGGGGGACGGAGTTTGTCTGCGGCGAAATGACTTACGTTAAGAAATTGCCCAATGATCCTTTAAACAAACCGGGAGAGGTAGACTCTCCCAGTTATAATTACCGCCAAGAGGACGACGGACAGGATTTTTGCCTATGGGCAGAACTAGAGAATAAAGCCGATGGTGATATCGAAAAGTCAAAAAACCAATGCGCCAGTGTCTGTGGTTTTGGTGATGAGTATGTCTATGCAACTTGCGCGGATTAGTGATTTATTTTTATTTAGCAAGGGGGTGAAAATGAGGAAAAGAGGTTTCACTTTAATCGAATTATTAGTCGTCATTTCCATTATTGGTATTTTGGCCGGAATGACGATGGTGAGTTACACCGGTGCCCAAAAACAAACCCGGGATACCGAGAGACGAAGTGATTTAGCCCAGTATCGAAACGGTTTGGCTAATTTTGCCACCAGCAACGCCGGCCTTTATCCCTGCACTAATGGGGTTCAGACCATTAGTGAAGGGGCGGGA
>JABAOC010024267.1_pt1 | contig 10687 bp, 10 predicted proteins | sample 7062161 | NCBI WGS metagenome assembly JABAOC01 (sample SAMN14538625, study PRJNA623070) | marine sediment metagenome | biome: marine biome [ENVO:00000428]; feature: marine pelagic biome [ENVO:01000023]; material: deep marine sediment [ENVO:00002113] | place: India: Gulf of Khambhat ...
TGCTTGGGCAGTAGGCATTATGTATACTTGGAAGTCAAACCAGATAGGTTCCAGTCTGGGTTCAACGAAAGGAGATGGAGATGAGAGACCAAAGAATGGTTACCCTGGCGAAGAATCTGGCCACCTATTCTCTGGACTTGAAGCCGGGAGAGAGGGTGTGGATCGAAAGCCGGGGTTTCCCGGTCCTGGAGATGGTCAAGGAGATGATCACACAGGTTACGAAGAAAGGGGCGGTGCCTTTCTGGTATTACAATGACGACAGCCTTACCCGGCGATGGCTTCTGGATTGCACTGAGGACCAGATCAAGAAGTTTGCCGAGTTTCAGCTCTCCATGATGAAGATGACTAATGCTTTCGTCTCCTTTCGGGGCGGAGATAATGCTTTCGATCTGGGAGACGTTCCTGAGGAGACGATGAAGCAGTTCATGAGCCTCTATTACGGACCGGTTCATCTGGAGCAACGGGTCAAGCACACCAAGTGGGTGGTACTGCGCTATCCCACCAACTCCTTCGCTCAATTGGCTGAGACTTCTCAGGAGGGCTTCGAGGATTTCTATTTCGAGGTGTGCAACCTGGATTACTCCAAGATGTCGAGGGCCATGGACCCCCTGTGCGAGCTGATGAGCAAAACCGACAAGGTGCGGCTGGTGGGGCCGGGCACCGACCTCTCGTTTTCCATAAAGGGTATTCCCAATAAGAAGTGCGACGGCAAGCTGAACATCCCAGACGGGGAGGTCTTCACCGCCCCGGTCAAGACTTCGGTGAATGGAAAGATCACCTTCAATACACCTTCCCTGAAGGATGGGGTTCTTCATGACGGCATCAGCTTCGAGTTTGAGGGCGGCAAAATCATGGATGCCAAAGCCACAGTGAATCAGGAAAAGATGAACAAGCTTTTGGACACCGACGAAGGAGCAAGATACGTAGGCGAATTCGCCATAGGAGTGAATCCCGCCATAAAGAAGTCGCTCAAGGACACGCTGTTTGATGAAAAGATCTTCGGGAGCATTCACCTTACTCCTGGCCAGGCATACGAGGAGGCGGACAACGGGAACAAATCGGCGATTCACTGGGACCTGGTTCTGATCCAGACGAAGGAGTATGGCGGAGGGGAGATGTACTTCGATGACGTCCTGGTTCGGAAGGACGGTTTGTTCGTGCACCCGAAACTGAAGGACGTTCTGAGTGAAGAGGCTCTGAAAGGTTAGTCCGGAGAACCCGGACAGTGTGCTTGCCGCAGCGGCGTCAGGAATCGCAAACGGGAAAACCGGATTGCCAGTATTAAGATGATCGATTTGTTTGGCGGCACTGGAATGAGACTGAAACCGCAAGGGAAGAGGAGGCGAAATTTATGAAGTGCAAAGTTGACCCGGATCTCTGCAACGGCGACGAGATCTGCGTTCAGGTCTGCCCTGAAGTGTTCGAGATGGAGGACGACAAGGCTGTGGTGAAGATGGACGAGATTCCCGAGAACCTGCAGGATTCCGTTAGGGAGGCGGCCGATTCCTGCCCGTCCGAAGCCATCATCATCGAGGAGTAGCCGAGACCCTCAAGCGCGACGCGAAAACATAAGGCTGTAAAAGAATGGTCCACCTTGCGCCAAGACGGCCGGGGTGGGCTTTTTCTTTTCTTGCCCCGAAAAAACTTCAGTCTCGATTACTGCTTGTCGGTCGCTTCGGTCAGCAGCGTGACGTTGCTTTTGGTAAAGAAGCCGTCAAAATCTCCATACCGATGGATGTATTCGTTCACCAGCAGCGTGTGCTGAGACTGCTCGGAGAAAGTCTGCTTTAGACCCTCCTGTGGCGACCCTACCAGATCGATCAGAAAACCCAATCCATCTTCTTTAAGCGCAGAGAATGTCTGTTCGATGTTCTCCGACTGGAAGGCCATGTGATGCACCCTGGTGCCGTGGTTGTGTATGAACTTCTCAGTCGGGCCAGAAACCTCGTCGCTTACATAGGGTGCAATCCCTGAGGTGAAGACCATGGCGAAATCCTCAGCGGAAAGCCGGGCCACATTGGTGATGGAGTTGAACAGCTTTACATAGATGGCGAAATCGAAGCTGTAATTGGTCAGCTCCATAAACTCGATTATGGCAGCATCGCGGTCTTCCGCTTTGACCCGGGTCGCCGTGTGATCGAGTCTTCCTATGCTCTTGAGGTGATCTTTCTCCGGTTTCTCAATTCTCCAGTCAAGAGCTTTACTTCCCTCGGTCGCATAATCGCCTGGTTTGTCTTTCCACTGGATAAACCCGATGGAGTTGCCGGTGAGACTTGAAGGTATGGTTTGCATAAGAGAGTAATTCCTGGTGCGGAGTGCGTCATCTGTAAGAAAGTTTACACCTCTCGACTTCTGGAGGGTAGAATACTCCTCGATACCCTTGATTCTGAAAACGAAGGTCTCCAGGCGAGTGTTAGGAAAATGTTTTGATTTGGGGAAGGAGTTAAATGGCGCGAAAGGGTTATGGTTTCCTGTCCTTGATCTCACCAAGAAATCAGCCGAGCCCGGTGCCTTCAACACACAGGTTCGGTAGTTCGAATCCTGGAAGGCTTGGGTGAATCTGAGTCCGGTGTACCTGAGAAGCTCCTCCACAGCAGCCTTCTGTCTGTCCGGCTCGGTGTTTATGATCACGCATTCCAGCCCGCCGACCAGATCGTCAAGTCCCAGCCGCTTTCTTTCCCGCAGAACAAGAGGGATTCTCTCTTTTAGATAATCGTCGCTGTTTTTGAAATCATAAACATGAGGCGGTCCGTGATGACACCTGGGGCATTTGCCATGGTCGGACTGGTCAAACACCTTCATGCATTTTGAACATATAAGCTTGCCCATGTTTCAGTTTCTCCTCGCTCAGGTCTGAAGATCGCCCGAGTAAGGCGTAGTTCACCACGCGTCGGGCCGAAAGACGCATCACCGTCAATCGACAGACGAAACGCTGGCAACTGAAGTAGACCGGATCACAGGGAGAATTCGCTAAAATGCCGAACCGGCCCCCTGTTCTTTTTCTATATCCGCAGGCGGCGGTTGTTTGATCTTGCAAGTGTTGATCTTGAAGGGCAGGTACAGACCGCACCGGCCCACCAGGCCGGTGAGGAAAAGTAACACGCCGATCAACCCCCACCAGCTGTTGAATACTATTCCCAGTATGATGACAATGATGCCAACGATCAACCTGATGATCCTATCGGTGGTTCCAACGTTTTGTCTCATGAAACTGACCTCCTGGCGTTATGCGTTTTACCGTTTTTCGGACGAGAAGGTAACAGATCTTAGTCTGCACTCTTCGTCCCGAGAGGATGAAAAGGCCACCCCGACCAAGCTGCGTCACTCGGTGTGAATTCCCTCAGTTCGATTATATGCCAAGTCTATTGATGAGGCAAGAGATTTCTTGTGTCGATTGAGAAGAGATGATCAGCTGGTAAAGGCAGTATCTGGATCCGGTTCCGGCAAAAAAAGGGGGTTCCCCTGCCTGGTTGGAACACGAGAACCCCCGAACGTTTTCTCTCAGTTGAGCTACACCTATTTGACTATTTCCTCCAGCAGCTCCTGAGCCTGCATATTGACAAGAGTGGCCTTCTGGATCTGGATGCTGCCTGGGTCGAAGGACCGCGGGTCCGCCGGCACAAAATTCAGGTTGAGAATAGGTCCGGCTCCGGGCTGAATAGAGTCTAACCCCTCTACATCAACCAACCCCACGGTCAGCCTACCCCGCTCCAGGTTGTAGTACAGTCCCATCGCCTCTGTTCTGTAGCTGAGAAAAGGAGGCAAAAGCGAGACCTGGTCCGGATCGAAGGTGATGACCAGCTCGACGGCGGCCACCGGCTGGTCGAAGCTGGCCGAAACTGGCATTTGGCTCACCCTGGAGACATGGTCGTAGCGTACCGCTGAGAAACCAACTTCTGCGACTCCGGGAGGCGCGGCTGCTCCCGCTCCTTCTTTCGGTTCAACGCAGCCAGGTTCCGGAGCTGCTCCTCCCCTCAGAAGGTACTTGATCTCATAAACCAAGTCGACCACGTTTATGAAGCAGTCCGCGTTGACGTCTGTGGACCTCATGGACACCGGAGCAGGCCCCATGTAAGCCATATAGTCGATGAAGTAAGGGGGATCCAGCAAATCCACGTACCCGTCATAATTGAAATCTCCGGGGAGACATCGGATCTGCGGAGGCGGTCCGCCTCGATAGAGGAAGTTGAGCAGCCATACCAGATCGGACAGCCCGATAAAGCAGTCGCCGTTTATATCACCTGCGGACGGGGGATTTGACGGTGGCCCTCCCTGAAACAGATAGTTTACTATGAAGACCGCGTCGGAAACGTCTAGGATGCCGTCTCCATTAGCGTCCCCGGGCATGGTCGAAGGCGCCACATCGTAGGGCAGAACGGTTATCTCCACCGAATCGGTGTCGGTGCTGTCCCGGCCGTCATCCACGTGGAACACCACGGCGTACGGAGAGTTCAACGTGTCGTCCGGCGCGGTGGTCCACTGGAAGTAGCAAACCACTGGAGATACTCTGGGATAACAGGGGAAATCACCAACGCCCGACTTGGTCAAGGTAAGAGTGTCCACCGTATCGGCATCGACGGCGACGACGGGGAAGGCCACCTGCAGACCGCCGTAGACCGTCTGCGGTCCGGGAACGGTCAGCTCGGGTTTACGATTGAAAGAGGAGGTTACATACAAAAGCACCGTCGTGCTGTCGACCGTCTGCCTGGTCTGTTCCGTCCCGATCATCAGCAGCTCATAGGAGCCCAGAGGCGTGAGCGAGTCTGCGACAATGGTGAGGGTAGATGTGTCGGTGGGAATAACCACCGGAGGATCGAAGTAGTGGGTAGCCCCGCTGGGGAGCCCCTCCGCGGTCAGGGTGCAGGGGGAGTCGAATCCAAAAAACGACGTCAGAATCACCGAGTACTCGGTGGAGTCACCTTGCTTCACCCACTGGGTATCGGGCTCCGCATCGATCTCGAAATAGGAGGTATAAATGATCGAGAAGAAATCGTCGCTCTGGTCGGATGGATCTCCGTCTTCTGAGTCCGACACCTTTACCAGACACATATCCGAGGTGGTATCGGGAATCAGCCAGGCGTGGACACCGTCATTGGGAGTGTTGTTGACGATGGTACTCCAGCTACTACCACCATCGGCGGAGAACTCTATATCGACATTCTCTCCGTAGAAGTTCTCCGACACCCAGGTTACGTCGCGAGTCTCATCCACCAGCCAGACCTCCCCGCCGTTGGGCGAGGTGACCCGAATCTGAGGACCGCCAATCCAGAAGCAGTAGGGCAGGTTATCTCTGGGCGTATAGAGCTGGCCGTCAGACCGGCTGAACGACAGGTGGGAAGCGGGAGGCCAGAAGGTGGAGTCAATGCAGACATGCATGGTGTCCTCCACCCTGAGAGTCATCGTTGCCAGCAGAACTCTATCACCTTCCCACCACCTCTGGTTCTCCGCCGCTGTGGGGACCAAGGTAAGCCAGAAATTGGAACCATCCTCCAGATTCAATATTACCAGATCCCATCCTCTGTTGCTGAAATCTCCCTCCAGCTGTGCCATGCGGTTGGCATAGAGCGTGTCAGGTCCGTCCAGGATGTGCCGGAATATGCTCCTCTCGAAGTCGGGAGCCAGATAAATCATCTGGGTGCCATTCCACCAGCTGCTGGCACTGCAATAAGCCGCGGGGTTGGTATGCGTGAATGTTAGGGGAACCACGAAACCCGCAATGGAATCTAGGGGTTCAGTCTGGTCGTGAGTTACCAAGATCGGGAAACGGACGAAATAAGGTCCGGGTCCCCCGACCTCACAATCCAGACACAGCACGTTGAGAGTGTCACATTCTCCGTTGTCGAACGGATCCTCCGGACACTGGCCCCAGGATTGGGTGAAAAGCCCGAACACCAGCAAGGTCATTCCGCACAGAAACAAACTTCTTCTCTTCATTCGTCGGCTCCTTGCTTAATATAGGTTGAAATAAAGGCGCTGCATTCGAATCCGATGGCTGTTCTCCGGCACGTCTTCGGCGTTCTCTGAAGTACCGACCGCCCCATCTTGGGCGGGACCGGCGAACATGAAAGCTCGTTCAATCCTCCTTATGGTCTGCTCTTGTAGGATTTCCAGAAAAGCCCTCGAGTAAATAGCATCTTAAATACAGATTCAAAGGCTGACTCTGCCGAGCCAAGGGTGTGCGGCCGCTGCTTACGGATACATGCTCGTTCCCCAGTACCACGCGTCCCCTGGCAGGGGATCCGGTCCGCGCTTGTAGAGATAGTTCAGCAGGTACAGCACGTCCTCGATGTCGATGTAATTGTCCGGCTCGTTCATATCCGACGTTATCGGATGAAGCGGCCAAGGACCACCCTTGTATATGAAGTTGAGCAAATATACGGCATCGCTAATGTCGCGAAATTGATCAAAGGTGGCATCTCCGGGCCAGTAGGCCACGACGGGAAACTCACCTTCCAGGAACTGTGGCCGGTACCCCCGAGGCTCCGTGGTGGCGAAGAACATATGGTTGATAGGACCGATGAAGACCGAATCAAGCTGGACAATCCCGGTCATATCGGTCAGTGTAAAGCAGAGTGATGTGAACAGCCCTTGAGTCGGAGGAATGGGAGGGTCATACAGCGGAATCAGACCGACCATAAGCTCCTGGGTAGCGCTGTCCACCGGCGGCATTACCAGCCTGATGGAATCGGGAAATACGACTTCCCGGTAAGTGATTGAATCAAAATGTACCGGGCCGGACCATGCAAGAGGCAGCGTCATGGCTCCCACCGAGTCATCGTTAGAGACGCGAACGTGAGCGTAGAACAAACCCGGGCCGGCGGGTAGAGGATAATAGGCATAGTCCGGATAGAAGGAGACAGTGTCCGCGACTTCCGGATCATTGGGATCCTGCCCACAGGTCAGATGAAACTGGCCCTGCTGGTATTGAGGGGTATAGGTGACGGAATCCTCCCTGGTGAACAGAAGATGCTCCTCAGGGTGCGGCGAGTTGGCCACAGTGTCGATGAGAAGAAACCCGGTATCGCTGGTGGAGAAATAGAACTTTACCAGCATGCCTCTCCCCTCGGCTATGGGCTGCTGCCCGTCTACCGATGCGGTCACCAGGACCTTCTGGCCGGGGTTGTCTATATTCACCTGCTTGTTGTAAAGATAGTTGATTCTGCTTCCGAAGAAGCTGGCAGAATCGAGCTGAGCCGGTCCGGTCCAGGTGAGAGGAACCTGCAGGCCGATAAACGGCGTATCGTTCCTGAAATAGAGCGGAATCACCGCCTGCCCGCCCTCCGGTGGGCAGGGAACCAGAAGGTCCCTTGATCTGAACAGGACCGAGTCAGGCCCGTAAGGATCGTTAGGATCCTGATCGGCAACACTCAAACCGGTCAGGAATACGTAAGATATGCACATCGACAAGACCAGGATCAATATGGCTCGCCTCATTTTCTCCTCCCGCAGCTACGATAAATGGATTTTGGGCCGATTGATTGAGTCTCTCATCAAGTTCCTATTTGTAGGAGGGTTTACTCCCCCTTGAAAAAACAGCCACCTTAATATAACACAAACATTCCGACAGTCAATAAAAATCTGCACAGTTTTCACACACTGAGTCGCTCGTCGACAATCCCGTGGCTTACTCAGACTTTTAACCAGGCCTCCACATAACTCTAATATTACATTCAATTTAGCAGTTTGCTTCGGACTGATCTTCCCGATTGCCGATCTCGAACCGAATCAAGGCACATCCCATCCTCGAGGCGGAAGTGGTCCAAGGACCGTACGGGGCTGGTCCCGCGTCTGGGGTTTAGTTTAGTCATTCCTATCGCAAGATGAAGAACTCTCCTGTTCCGAGAGATCTCAAGAAGTTTCGCCTTGATCGCCACTTAGAATGCATCCCGGAGCCCTTGCGATAATCGCCCCTTGAACCACTCGCGTAGTGCCCTCTGCGCTGGCAGGCCAGCAACGGCGCTGTCACAGAGTTCGATGACCGTCCGGAGGCAGTTCATGAATCGCCCCTGCCAGCTTGCAGTTTGTGTGAACAAGATTGCACAGGATGAGACGATTCGACTTGACCTCCGGGCTGCATTTTGTGATAATATATGCATACCCGTTGTGTGAGAACCCATAACCTTTGGGATGAGTTGAGGTTTCGGGATTGCGGGGCGAGGCTGGATTCGGACCTCTGGCCCCGCCCTCCCACAAGGAAACAGGCGACCTGCGGCATATATTTTGCTCTTTCCGTCTGATGAAACGTGGAGCCAAGGAGAGGCAAACTAGCGAATAACAGGGGAGGAGCGATGGAACAGAATTGGGGTGCTTTGGTGACGGTGGTTCTGGTCGCCGCCGTGCTGGCAATGGCCTTTCTGTTTCCGGCCAACCCCCAGAGGCGCAAAGAATAGGGAATCGTGAAAGCCAAAGGAGATGAGGCTCAGGATATGGACAAGAGCGTAGAATACAAGAAGTTTCGGCTCCTGAAAGACCTGGCGCAGAAAGCCAACTCCTCGGCGGAGATCAACCAGATACTCCAGGCGGCGCTGGACGGGCTTCTCGAGATTCTCCAACTGCAGTGTGCTTCAGCCACCGTGTGGGACGAGAAGACCAAAAAGGTCACCAGCCAGGTGGCTTCCGGAGCCATAGACAAGGTGAAGATCCTGCGCGACTTCGATGCGCGAGTGCTGCAGGCCATGAAACAGCAGATTCGCATGGAGTCCATCTACGCCACCTTTGACAGCGACGGGCCGCACAGCATCTTTTCCTATCCCATAAAGAGGGATGGCCGCACGGTGGGTGCAATCGCCGGAGTGGTGGAGGGCTACAAGAGCCTCAGCCAGGATGAAGAACTGCTTGAAGCGGTCAGCCACCAGCTGGGAATGGCCGTCACCAAAGCGTGCTTGTGGTCGGAGAGAATCGGAGGAGAAATCCAGGAGGATGTGGTCAAGTCCGAGAGATTGAAAGCCATGGTCGAAACCGCAGTCACCATTAACCACGAGATAAACAATCCACTGGCCGCGGTCCTGGGGTACGTCCAGCTTATACTGAGCAGCCCGGGAGACTTAAACCAGGATACCATCGACAAGCTGAGAAAGGTCGAGACCGGTGCCCTGAGGATAAAAGAGGTGACCAATCGACTTCTGAAGATCGTGGAGCCGGTCGTAGTGAAGTATGCCGGAGACATTCGAATGGTCGATCTGGATCAATCGAAGATCGAGGAAGATGAAGAATAGAGCACAAGGGGCATTTACATAAATGCGAGAAGCCCTCCGGTTCGGAGGGCTTTTTTTGTGGTTCAGGTGCACGTGGTTGACATTCCGATGTCGGCACCGGACTTACTGGCGTTACTGAACTTACTGACGCTTATTTTAGAAAAATCATCATCCGTGATCACGTGTTCACCATTATCCCATTTCTGCCCAGAGGCATAGACATATGGATCCATGAGTTGATTGTGGCGAAAAAGGTGATCGAGGAAACTTGGTTCTTTGGGTGTGAATGTTCTCTCCTCCATATGAGTCTCCCTAATAAGAGGAAGGTATCTGGATCAGCATCGGAATTCTGGTGAGATTGTCTTTCGGGCAGGGGTCCCAGACGGGCACGTCCGTGCAACCCCCCGCCCGAACCGGAAGGATTCAGTCTTTGTAGCCGCACCCGTACGGGTGCGAAATCGAGATGCCTAAAACCATCAACTTGCGCCCGTACGGACTGCAACTCACCCCCTTTATCCCCCTCTCTTAGTAAGAGAGGGGGTCTGGGGGTGAGTTCAAACCCTTGACTCACCTTCACCCCCGCCTTTGGCGGGATCTTCGACCTGCGTCCCTCCCAGACGGGGCGCCGCCTCCCGTCAAGAGAGAGGAAAATGTTTCTTCCCTCCCTTGTCAGTTTCCTTCTTCGATCTCGTGGTCAAACAGCTCCCCGAAGAAGAGCCGCATAGCTTCCCAGGAACGCTTGTCAGCCTTTTCGTCGTAAGCTGCACCGGTGGATGGATCATCGCCCGAATTTGGGTTGGAGAAGCTGTGAACAGCGCCACCATAGCTCACCATCTGCCAGTCGACCTTGGCTTGCCGCATCTCCTGCTGAAAAGCCGCCACGTCCTTTTCCGACACAAGAGGATCATCCGCACCGTGTAGCACCAGAACCTTGGCCTTTGTGTTCTTTGCATCTTCAGGGTTTGGCGTATCCAGGTTGCCGTGAAACGAGACCACGCCGGCAATCTCCACGTCGCTGCGAGCCAGCTCAAGAACCGTGCCCCCTCCAAAACAGTATCCGATGGCAGCCACCCGCTTGGCATCCACCAAGGGTTGGCTCAGCAGCACGTCCAAACCTGCCTGGGCGCGCGAGCGCATGAGCCCGCGATCCTTCCTGTAAATGGAAGCCTGTGCCGATGCCTCTTTGGAATCCTTCGGCCGGATGCCCTTTCCGTACATGTCTATGGCAAAGGCGACGTAGCCAAGCTCTGCCAGTTGATCGGCGCGCATCTTGGCATAGGGACCAAGCCCCATCCAATCGTGCACCACCAGGACGCCGGGGCGAGTTCCCTCGATGGCATCGTCGTAAACGAGATAGCCTTCCAAAGCAACGTCGCCGTGCGTGTACTGGATCGTTTCTTTGTGCAATTCAGCATGGACGCTAAAGGGCAGCAGCCAAAGGATCAAGATCACCAGAACTGAAAGTGCGGTCTTCATTCTCTCCCCCTATGCTG
>JABAOC010000922.1_pt3 | contig 10684 bp, 13 predicted proteins | sample 7062161 | NCBI WGS metagenome assembly JABAOC01 (sample SAMN14538625, study PRJNA623070) | marine sediment metagenome | biome: marine biome [ENVO:00000428]; feature: marine pelagic biome [ENVO:01000023]; material: deep marine sediment [ENVO:00002113] | place: India: Gulf of Khambhat ...
CTGACAACTTAAGAGTCTCTGAGATGGGCATGGCGTTTTTGGCGTCTATCCTCCGTCTCAGAATTTTCCTTATTCTCTTGAAGCGATCTTGAAAGTATTCTAAGTATTCCTCAACGGATCCTGTTGAACAGATTTTATCCGTTGGATCGTCAATCACTTTTATGTTAGAATCCACGTCTTTTGCATACGCGGGGAAGACTTTCCGTCCTTCAAGGATAGATGGGTGAGAGACAGCAGGAAACGTCTTCTCTTCTTCAGGGAGGGTTTCTTTCGCCATCTCCTCCAGAAAACTTCGATTTATGAATAGCGGTTTGTCAGGCATTCCCTCGATTTTTCTGATGGTTTGTTCCATCAAACTAAGGGGGTCCCCTGTTTTGGAAATTGTGTTTAAAAACTCAAAGGCTTCTTTGTTCAATTGATAGCCAGCTGCTATCGTGAAGGAAACGGCTCTTTGAAGCTTCCCGCCTTCACTCACAACTTCAGCCTCCTCCAGTCATCTTTCTTTGGGGCAACAACATAACCTTCTTCTTCGTCTACTGGTAATTCTGTTTTTTCCTTGCGCGCGCGCATCCAGTTGGTCTTTTCTCCATTCCAGCCTGGTCTATACTTGTTGAGATGTTTTTCTACATTTATGATAATCTCTGCCTAGCCTATGATAGTACGTTTTTATTTGGATGAGTTAATATTTCTGTTGGGGATTCATACTATGGACCTCCGCAAGATTCAAAGAACGAGTAGCGGATCCTTTTTCGTTTCCCTCCCTAAAGATTGGGCTGATCGAAACGGACTTGACCGCGGATCTATTGTCTCTGTAACTAAGACGACTGATGGGCAGCTCACTATTAATCCAAAGTATGGCGTGGAGCGGGCTCCTCAGGTGGCGGTTATTAAGCCTACTCCACTTCTGGATCGTGAAATCGTTGAGAAATTTTTGCTCGGCTACGACATCATTCAAGTTGCAGCCAAGGAAAGAATAAGCCCTATCGATCGTGAACGAGTCAAACAGGCGTCAGGCCGTTTGGTTGGTCTGGAGATTGTTGAGGAGAACTACTCCAAGATCATTATGCAATGTCTCTTGGAACCCTCCACTTTCCCGCCCCAAAAAATCCTTCGGCGTGAATATTCTATTGCTTCAGGAATGCATCGTGATGCTGTGACTGCCCTGGTTGAGGGCGACGTACATCTGGCAAAAAACGTTGTTGCGAGAGACAACGAAGTTAACCGTTTATATTTTCTTTTGGTGCGAGTTCTTCGGACAGTGATTCAAAATCCGGGTTTGAGTGAAAAACTCGGGATTCTTCCCATTGATTGTTTGGACTACCGTTTAACAGCAAGTTTAGTTGAGTCGATAGGCGATCAATCTGTCTGCATCGGTGAAAAGGTAATCAAATTGGGAGGCGCAAAGATACCTGACAACATCTCGCAACTTTTCCTAAGATTTCACACAATTGCGTATGAATCTCACGAAAATGCCATAAACGCCGTGTTTTCTCGCGATGTTTCTATTGCAGAATCTGTGCGGTCTGAGGGAGAGAGGGTTGCGGCGATGTTTCATGAAATTGAAACAATCGCTCGTGGCCAGCCTGCGGAAGTTGGTGCTCACATTCTTGCCGTCGCTTCTTCAGTAAATCGAATTTACGACAACAGTCTAGACATAGCTGACCTTGTCATGCCAAAGCTTCTGTAAGAATCGGCTTCAATTAGTCGTTCCTAAGGACAGATGAGAAACGGTTACGCTACAAAATCCTTTGCAACAAACTCTCCAATAGTTATTCTTGGAATCCTCCATAAAGACAAGCTTTCATGGTTCAAGTAGTGAAAGTTAACCCTTCTCGAAATCTTCTACTATTTCGTTCACGGACTTTATTTCTGCATTGTAGACGTCTTTGAGGTATTTCAATCCTTCTTGATGATCTTTTTGGGTGAAGGCTTCCACGCCGTCGCTGGGGATTATTATTTTATAGCCTCTGAAAAATGCGTCAGCAGAAGTGTGTCTGACACATATGTGGGTGTGCAATCCGCCCAAGATAACTGCGTCCACTCCCTTGCCTCCGTAGAGACTTCGGAGAAGTGGCTCAAGGCCAGTCTCGTAAAAGCCGCTGTAGGCTCTCTTTTCAACGACAAAATCTTCTTCTCTCGGCGCTAGTTCTGGAATAACCTGAGCGCCGGGCGTTCCCTTTATGGCGTGGTCGCCCCACTTGCGAACAACTTCAAAATCATGTTTGTAGTGGGCATCGTTGGAATATATCACTGCCACACCATGCTTTCTAGCTGCTTGAATAAGTCTCTTGAGGTTTGGAACTATTCGTGCGGCGCGTTCGGTTTTTAAATCGCCAGTTACGAAGTCGTTCAACACGTCAACGATTATAACTGCCTTATTCCTCATGTTTTCACCGTTCTGGTTGCATGATTTTGCTCGCTTATTTAGGTTACGTTTTTAGGCAAGGCAACTGCCACTAGTGTTACTTTGCTCCTATGCGCGCGCGCAATTCTCAATTTCTTGACGGAGGATAGTGAAAGGGAGTCTTTTGAGAAAATTGGGGCGCAGGCCTGTTTCAAGAAAGACGGTGGCCTTCTGGAACGCAAATGAAGACTGACGCGCCACTGCGGGTAGAGCACTTTTATTAATGGCAACAGTCTCTAACAAAATTAGGCGCCGGGGTGACAGAGCGGTAATGTGCCGGCCTCGAGATGTATAAATATGGGGTCCAGAAGACAGCCGGTGGCGCTTTGCGCCTCAAGGGTTCAAATGGAGGCTTGGTTCCTCCTGAAAATCCCTTCCCCGGCGCCATTGCGATACAAGTGCTAGTCTCTAGACGTTTCTTGGCTTAGCTATTATTTCTTTGATTTGAAGTTCGAAAAAGCGAGATGCTGTTGCTGGCTTTATGACCAGAGCGGTGTCGGCTCCTCTACCAGTTCCTCCTATGGCTATGATCTCTCTATCCACTGAGATGAGACCGGCGTCAGCAGCCATAATGGTAATCTCGACGCAAACTTTTGTTCCTTCACCAAACAACCTAAGTGTATGCGCCATGATCTCTAAAGGCATAACAGTTCCAAACTTCTTTCGGATGGCCCTTTCCACCCCGCTAAGCGCATGGGTTGCAGTCAAAAGCTTACCCCCCCTCTCCAGAATCTTCACACGATTTTCTTTCTTCAGTTCCCACACTCCGGGCTCCCGAAAGCCTACGTGATGGGAAACCACCACTACGTTGAAACCTTTGAAAATTCTGGATGTCTTCACTCCAGTTTCGCCTGTGGTGGAGGCAACCACGATATCGCTTATTCCCTCAGCTTGAGCGTAATTCTTTGCTAATTCGAGGACGGCTTTTGTATTCTGTTTTCCAGGAGTCTCAAAATAGGCGTTTTTTCGTTCAACCAACATCATACCAAACTCCCCGCACGCGCATAAGTTTTCCTCAACAGCGTTCATAAACGAGTCTTTTTCAAGGGCTTTCTTTTAAGTTTGGTCCCGCAGACCTCGCAAGACTCAAGCTTGTGATCTGAAGGGTATTTCCGGTAGCATGCTGGGCAATATAGAATCCAGTTAAAGCGAAACCTTATCCCGTAAGTCATAAGCGAAGTGAAGTTTGCGCCAATTTGGTTAGCTACATTTTGGATAGAGTAGTCGTCTGTAACAATAAATGGATGTAAACCCTCCCTTTTCAACTCTAAAGCAAGAGCCAAAACCTGCAGATCCGCCTCAGAGAGATAACGCATATCTCCAACCATCCTTGAGGCTTCTCTAATCTCTTGGACAGAAGAACTTCTGGGCTTCCTAACCATCAACCGCCTGTTCTCCACCGCGGCGTTAAATCGCGTCCAAGGCATGGAGTTTGGAGCAAGTTCCTTCCTAACCGCGGGAACAGAGTATTGCGTCTCGGTGATTGAGAGGGGATCGAAACCCGAGATGAAAGCGGAGGTGTCTAAAACTATGGCTCTCTGGGTCAGGTATTTTCACCTCTGGAGAAGAGAAGTCTACCTTTCAGGCGAGGGCAAGAGTTGTATTCGAATCGAACATTGGCAGATTTATGTTCAGACTTTGTGATCGTCATGCTCAGATGCATGGGCTTGGTTCTACTTTTATGAGGGCAGTTTACTACGATGGGCGCGCGCATCGCAACACGTGCAATTACATTCACTGAGTGGAACAGTTCCATTCCTCCAACAGCAACAATAACATTTACTGCTTAAGCCGATTTAAGAAGAATGGAGAAGCTGACTATTTTACACTGGCTTGTTGTTCTGGGACTGTCAAATGTATCTAGGCGATAACTTATTAACCATGAACTACGTCAAAGTTTGCTGTTGGGAGAGGCGGAAGGGATGAGTAAACCCATGGAGTTGGGAGCCCTAAGAGTTGGGAGTTACATAATTATCGACAGTGAACCATGCCGTATCATGAATTACACCAAATCAAAGCCAGGGAAACACGGTTCTGCAAAGGCTCGGATTGTTGCCGTAGGCGTTTTTGACGAGGCAAAAAGAACTCTTGTGAAACCGGTGAATGCACAGGTAGAAGTGCCGATCATCGAGAAGAGAGGCGGGCAAGTTATAGCATTGTTGCCAACGGCTGTTCAGGTGATGGATCTAGAAACCTACGAAATACTTGAGGCGCCCTTGCCTGAAGAGGAAATAAGATCTAAACTTGCCTCAGGTGTCGAGGTTGAGTACTGGCGAATTTTGGGCAGAACAAGAATAATGCGAACGAAAGGTTAGCTTGTCGAAATTTTCTGTATTTGCAACCATCTTTTAAAACGTTAATCTTTACTCTTTAATCATTAAAGTGTCTGAAACTAGGGGTGAAGGATTGAAGCATTTAAAACAGATGCAGCTGAGGCGGGGCTTGACCGTAGGTGAACTGGTCCATGAGATGAAAGAATGTGGCGTACTTGGCGCTGGAAAAATCGGTAGGGCGGCCGAGCTGGCAGCTGAAATGTTTGGAGGCAAGGACTACACGGTGTTCCTAACCATGGCTGGACCTATGGTTCCGGGAGGAATGAGAAGAATTGTTGGCGACTTGATCAATCAAGGATATGTGAAAGTAGTTGTATCAACAGGGGCTAACATGGTGCACGATATTGTGGAGGCTCTCGGCTACAAACATTCAGTAGGCACCTTCCTTGCTGAAGATAAGGAGCTTAGAGCCAAAGACATTGGGAGAATAGGCGACATTTACATCGAACAAAAGGCGTTCAGAAGCCTAGAAGAATGGATGCACAAAACACTGGAGAACATACCGGAAGAAAAAAGGAGACACATATCCACAGCAGAGCTTCTGTTTGAGTTAGGTAAAGAAATTCAAGACCCAGAATCCATCCTCGCAATCGCAGCAAAGAAACGAGTTCCGATCATAAGTCCAGCCTTCGTAGATTCTATAGCAGGCTTCCACCTCTGGATGTTTGGTCAAGACAAAAAGATAGGATTAGATCCGATTCTCGACGTTAACAAGCTAATGGACAAGGTTTATGACGCCAAAAAGGCAGGCATCATCATACTCGGGGGAGGCTGGCCTAAGCACTTCGCCCTGTTCGCCAACACATTCCGAGAAGGCGTCGACTGTGCAATTCAAATCACAATGGACAGGCCAGAGCCGGGGGGCCTAAGCGGTGCCACCTTGGAGGAGGCGATTAGTTGGGGAAAAGTGAAGCCTGGGGGAAAATCTGTGACTGTCATCTGCGATGCGACAATAGCCTTTCCTTTGGTTGTAGCTGCCGCTCTCGAAAGTCTCGGAAAGATTCATTAAGAGGTTGAAGTGAGTTTTGATGAAGCCGATGATGCAAGAAGAGCCGTCGGATTTGTGAAGACCTTTTATGAGGGCTGAGGCTTCCCGAGCTATTCAACTTTAATTTCGTAGCTTCGTTTTCTCGGAAAGCGTATCTCAAGAATGCCACGTTTGAAGGAGATTTTCATACGTTTGGTGTCAACGGGGACTGGTATGCGGGGTTGGCAACGAAGCAGGGAGAATTCTCCCTCTCGATGGGTGATGCCGAAATCGTCAAAACGCATCTTTCTTTTCATTTTCGCCGTGATCTCGATAAGGTCTTCGCTCAATGCTTCAACCTTTACAGACTCGTGTTCGGCGTTGGGAAGGTCGGTGGTGATTACAACTTCTGTGGGGGTGACGAAAACGTTGGTTAGAGGTTCAAGACAACAGGTTTCTGTGTTATAGGTGGGGTGTTCAGCGAAAGACTCCATCAGTTCGTCCGCCAAGACCTCGAATTCTTCCATGTATTCACTCATTACGTCAAAAATTGATCGTTTTCTCCGTCTCTCATACATCAGAGTTCTCTCCTAAACGTATAGTGGAAGGTCGTACTCCTGCGACTTTTTCATACGTGTCATTTCTTGCTGAGTTCGCTTCATTATGTCCCTTGCCTTCAATCGAATTTCCTCTCCCTTCTCAAGTAGTTTAGAAATATCTATCTTAATTTCGGTAATTTTTGAGAGTTCCTTGAGCACCGTAGCTGCTGCCTCCGGATCGGGGTAATTATAGAATGATTGAGCCAAGAGGCCTATAGCTGGAATCTCCTTCTCGGAACTGTATCGCATGGTAAGGGCCTGAGGGCCGACCATGTAACCTTCCTTCAGTATGCTCAGTCCTTTTTTGCTCAGCGTGTCAAGAAGCTTTTTGGTGGAAGCGGCACCATAAACCTTAGGTTCCGTAATGACTTGCCTATTTTCTATGGGGATCCCTCCCATCGACACCATCATCTTGATCTTTTTTGTTTGCCCCCAATCGACAAGTTTCCGCATGACTGTGTGAAGGGCTTCCGCAGGAACCGCCAGCTCAGAAATTACGGCGATGAAGTTTTTGTTTCCGTAGATTCGCAGCGGGGCATGAGGGAGCCCTTCGTGTAGGACGACGACTGGAGGAAGAAGGTCTGAGTCCATGTAGGCAATCTCTTCTAGATCAAGTTCAGATATCAAGTATGAAGTTGCTATGAGACCGACGAGACCGACATCAGGAAGCCCATAAAGCATCGTAGCTCCAGAAGGTGTAGGTTTCTTCTCCACAATCCTAACTAATTCCGACAAAGATCATTCCTCCAACTAAATCTCGTTGACTAAGAAAAAAGAGTTATGGTGACAAACTAAATATCTATTAAAGGGCGAATCTAGTTCTAAGTTGGAGAAAGACTATGGCTCTGGAACGCCTTGGATCCTCGCTGTACGAGGCCATAAGGAAGGTTTTCAAAGCTCCTGTTATGGATGAGGAAACCGTTAAGGAGCTGGTTCGTGATATCCAAAGAGCATTGCTCCAAGCAGACGTCAACGTAAAGCTGGTTCTCGAAATCTCCAAGAGAATAGAGGATAGGGCACTGAAAGAGAAGGTTCCGCCAGGAATATCCAGGAAAGAACACGTAACAAAGGTGGTCTACGAAGAGTTAACACGTTTTCTAGGCGAAAAGCCAGTCCCGTTGAGAATAGAACCCGGGAAGAGAAAAGTCCTCATGCTCGTGGGAATCCAAGGCTCAGGCAAGACTACCGCCGCCGCAAAGCTAGCAAAACACTTCCAAAAGAGAGGATTAAAAACAGCGCTGATCTGCACAGACACTTATAGACCCGGAGCCTACGCTCAACTACAACAACTAGCAAGGCGGGCAAACGTTCCAGTATACGGAGATCCAAAGACAAAGGAATCTTCAAAAATCGCCTCGAGAGGGTTGAAGAGATTCAGCGGTCATGATGTTGTCATTATCGACACCGCAGGCCGACATAAAGAGGAGAAGAGTCTAATCGAAGAAATGAAGAAAATGGAAAAAACCATAAAACCAGACGAAGTCATTCTGGTCATCGATGGAACCATTGGGCAACAAGCCTCCGTGCAAGCGAAAGCATTTCACGAAGCCACACCCATAGGATCCATTTTAGTGGCAAAACTTGACGGCTCTGCACGGGGAGGAGGCGCCCTTTCAGCGGTTTCTGCCATCGGAGCGCCCATAAAATTCATCGGCACCGGCGAAAAAATCGGTGACATTGAACCTTTTGTTCCATCCAGATTTGTCGGCCGACTATTAGGCATGGGAGACCTACAGAGTCTAATTGAAAAAGTACGCGAAGCAGAAGTAAAGGTGCCTGAAAGAAAAATGCGCGCCTTTCTAAGTGGAAGGTTCACCCTCACAGACATGTACGAACAATTCGAATCCATGAAAAGCATGGGACCGCTGAGACATCTCCTGAAAATGATTCCGGGTATGACATATAACGTACCTGAAGAGATGATGGAGATGGCTGAGGACACCCTTAAGAAATGGCGAGTAATCATTCAGTCCATGACTCCGCAAGAGAGAGAGAAGCCCAAGACTCTCTCAGCATCCAGAATTCGAAGGGTGGCTCGAGGATCAGGCACCAAAGAAAAGGAAGTGAAGGAGCTACTGGAACGATACAACATGTTGAGAAAGATGATGAAAACCATAAGAAGGAAAAGGTTTCCGTTTTTTGGAAAGGGGCTTCCCCTAGGCCAATGAGGAATCGGGAACTCAATTAGATGCATGTTGAGAAAAGAGGAAAACTCTTATGGGGATGCTCAAAAAGGCGCAAAAAATGCTTGAGAAGCATTCCCTTTGCAACCACTGCTTAGGGAGACAATTCGCTCTATTAGGCTACGGACTGGACGATCAGAAACGAGGCGAGGCTCTCAAACTCCTCTTAACTATGAAGGGGCATCAGCTAGCACTATCTAGGAAGAGAGCTGGTTTTTCACTCCTCAAAACCTTGGCGACAAATGGAGCTTTCGACATGGCCGCTGAGATACTGAGCAAGATGAGAAAAAGGAAGGGGAAAAAACAGGAATGTTACCTATGTCAGGGGCGATTTAGACACCTACCCGGCTTGGTGAACAGCGCATTGGAGAAACTGAAGGCCTACGAGCACAACACATTTCTCGTTGGCGTGGAATTGCCAACTAACGTGGAGGAAAGGGAAGACGAGTTCAAGGCTGAGTTTGAGGTGAGACATGGAGAAAACATGCGGAACGAGTTTAGTCGCGACATCGGAAAGAAAATCTACGAGATCACAAAAAAGTCAGCTGAATACAAAAAACCGGATGTCGTGGTGCTCGTCGACCCCTTTACGGGGCAAGTCAATCTTCAAGCGAACCCGCTCTACATGAAAGGAAGATACAAAAAACTAGTTCGCGGAATACCCCAATCAAAATGGATTTGCAGAAAATGTAGAGGAAAGGGATGCCCAAGGTGCAACTGGACCGGAAAAATGTATGCTGATTCAGTTGAGGAAATCATTGCAGAACCAACGTTAGAAAAAACAGGGGGAGAGGATATTTCATTGCACGCGGCTGGACGAGAAGACGTAGATGCTCGCATGCTGGGACGAGGAAGACCCTTCGTTGTGGAGGTCAAAAAGCCTAAAAGGCGGTTCGTAGATTTACGGGATCTCACGTATGCAATCAACAAACAGGCAGATGGTAAGGTCGAGGTTTCAAATCTTCGTTTCGCCAGCAAAGATGATATTAGAAGATTGAAGAAGGCAGAGTCATCCAATAAAGTTTATAAGGCAATCGTTGGGTTTGATAGAAACGTTTCGGATGACGAGCTGAAGTCTGTAGAGAAAACCCTCACAAACGCTGTTGTTCGCCAACAAACGCCCCTGCGTGTTTTGCATAGAAGAGCAGATCTCGTTCGGGAAAAGTACATATATGAGACGAAAATAAAGAGGTTGACGCCGAAACGTGCAGAAATGAAGATACGTTGTCAAGGGGGGCTCTACATCAAAGAGTTGATAACCGGAGATGAAGGTCGAACAGACCCCTGTGTGGCCAAGATCATTGACGCTGCGGCTGAACCTGTCGAGTTAGACGTCTTGGACGTCGTTATGAGGGAATCCTGAAAATGGGAAGGAAAGCGAAAGGATATCGCAGGAAAACTCGTCCCCTTTTGAGGAGAAAACCTCGGGAACGGGGAAAAACCGGACTCAGCAAGACGCTTTACCAGTATGCACCAGGACAGAAAGTCGTGGTCAAAATTGATCCCAGCGTCCATAAGGGCATGCCTCATCGGAGGTATCATGGAAGAATCGGCGTAATAGCTAATAAGAAAGGCGGGAGTTATGTAGTGAACGTCACTCAGGGGAAGGCTGTTAAAGAGATAATTGTTCGCCCCGAGCATATAGTACCACACGTAGAGGGATGAGTGTGTCAAGAAAAGCCTCAAAGAAACGACCCCTCACGATTCCGCAGGTAAAAGAAACCCTGGAGGCTATCGGTGAAGAACGATTAGACCAATTCCAGAGAAGGTCGCTTGACTACGCGGCAAAGTTTTCCAAAGTCGATCCTAGCATGGCAGAAACCCTTGTCAACAAGCTCGTGGAGCAGTTTGAATTGGAAGAAGAAGAGGCTGTTCAAATAATAAACTGCATGCCAGAAAGCATCCAAGAAATCAGGGTGTTTTTGGCTAGTGGTCGCAAAATAATGGAAACTTCTAAGCTGGAAAGAATATTGGCTTTTTTGGGCGAGCATAGAAAAAGGGAATAAGTACTTTTCTAAACTATTTATTATCAGCTCCGGCGGGGAAAGAATGGAGAAAAGATACGAAGAATACGCTTACGTTCTCGACTATCTTCCTCATGGAAGACCTGGAACCCGGCCAGGGTACCGAGCAGGCGCGCTGGTTCAAGTCGTTGGAGAAGAATACTTCACCCTCCTTGAAGCAATTGCGAAAGAAGG
>JABAOC010014190.1_pt1 | contig 10684 bp, 8 predicted proteins | sample 7062161 | NCBI WGS metagenome assembly JABAOC01 (sample SAMN14538625, study PRJNA623070) | marine sediment metagenome | biome: marine biome [ENVO:00000428]; feature: marine pelagic biome [ENVO:01000023]; material: deep marine sediment [ENVO:00002113] | place: India: Gulf of Khambhat ...
CGTTTCTTTTCAAGCTGAATATTCAATCCCAATCCTCTTATTTCATTGCACAACACGTCAAAGCTCAAAGGTGTTCCGGCTTCAAGGGTGTTTTGTCCTTTGACCATTGATTCATATATTTTTGTTCGGCCCTCCACATCATCACTTTTGACGGTAAGCATTTCCTGCAGCGTATAAGCGGCGCCGTAGCCTTCCAAAGCCCAGACTTCCATTTCACCGAACCTTTGTCCGCCGGTTCTGGCCTTTCCGCCTAACGGCTGCTGTGTAATCAGACTATACGGCCCGGTTGCTCTGGCGTGAATCTTGTCATCAACAAGATGATGCAGCTTCATCATATAGATATATCCGATGGTTGCGGACTGGTCAAAGGGCTCGCCCGTCCTGCCATCATACAATTGCGTCTTCAAGCTTTTCGGCACGTTCACAAAAAACTCATCAGCCGGCGGCACCTGCCTTTGTTCTTCGAGCTCGGCTCTTCGTTTGCTAACAAGCTCGCTTGCTTCTGCAGTCAATGTTTGGATGTCATCTTCGGTAGCACCATCGAAGACCGGCGTAATAGCATTAAAGCCGAGCACCTTTGCCACCCAGCCAAGATGCGTTTCGAGAATCTGGCCGACATTCATTCGGCTCGGGACGCCAAGAGGATTCAGCAATATGTCAAGAGTCGTGCCATCTTCGAGAAACGGCATATCCTCCTCGGGCATAATCTTGGCGATAACACCCTTGTTGCCGTGGCGTCCGGCCATTTTGTCGCCAATTGACAATGTCCTTTTAATTGCGACGTAAACTTTTACCATTTGCAGCACGCCGCTTGGCAGCTCATCGCCGTGTTTCAAACTATCAATCCTGTGCTTCTTTTCTTCCTGAATTTCAATAATCTTGGCCCAGAATTTGACCTTGATTTTCTCGACATTGTCCCGGAGCGAGGCGGGTTTGACCCACTTGATATTAAAGTTTTCTATCTGTTCATAAATAACCTCATCATCGCTGCTGGCGCCGACTTTCTGACGTGTGGACGGATCGACGATATTGACGTCGAATTTCTTGTGGATAGCATCAATCATTTGCCTGAATATCACACATTCTTTGGCTTTCATTTGCTTTTCATATTCTTTTATCTGGGCCGCCAGCTCTTTCTTCTGTTCTTCCGTGCCGGCACCACGCCTGGTGAATCGCTCCGCTTTTATTACTACTCCTTCATATCCGCTGGGCAATTCGAGCGAGTCATTTTTGACATCTTCCCCGGCTCTGCCGAAAATGGCGTGCAGCAGTTTTTCTTCAGGCGTCAACTCCGTTTTGCTTTTTGGCACCACTTTACCTACGAGAATATCACCGGGGCAGACCCTCGTTCCTTCCCGCACTACTCCGTGTTCATCAAGATTCCGTAGAGCTCTTTCACTAACATTGGGAATATCACAGGTAAATTCCTCTTTGCCGAGGCGTGTCTCGCGCACTTCGGCTGTAAATTCGTCGATGTGAATGCTCGTAAAGCTGTCGTCCTTACATAGTTTTTCGCTGACGATAATAGCATCCTCAAAGTTAAAGCCGTCAAAAGAGACGAATCCCACAAGAACATTTTTGCCGAGCGACAGGACACCATCGGCAGTACCCCCGCCGTCCGCTATGACCTGGCCTGCCTTGACCTTATCTCCAAGCTGAACTATAGGCCTTTGATTAAGACACGTTCTTTCATTTAATCCAATAAATTTAGCCAGATTATATTCATCCGTATGGTTAATAACTATATCGGTTGCGTCGACATTGGTAACTACACCGCTGTTTGTGGCACGGACGACCATGCTTGAGTTCTGGCCAACTACTGCTTCCATACCGGTACCAACCAAAGGTGGTTCGGTCCTTAGCAACGGAACTGCCTGTCGCTGCATGTTTGAACCCATCAATGCCCTGTTTGCATCATCGTGTTCAAGAAACGGGATAAGTGAAGCCGAAATCCCAACAATTTGTTTGGGTGAAATATCAATATAGTCTACTTCGTCGCTGGAGACATGGGCCAATTCACCACTCTTTCTTGCAAGTACAAAACCCTTTCTGATTTTGTTGCTCTTGGGATCGATGGCGCTTGGGGGTGCAAATATCGCTTTCATTTCCTGATCGGCACGCAGGCAATCGACGCTGTCAGTGACCTTGCCGTTCTTGATTTTAGTATACGGTGTAAGTAGAAATCCATATTCATCAATCGAAGCGAATATTGCCAATGAAGCAATCAGGCCGATATTCGTGCCCTCGGGAGTTTCAATCGGACAAATTCTGCCATAATGGCTGATATGAACGTCACGAACTTCAAAGCCTGCCCGTCTTCTATTGAGTCCGCCTGGCCCAAGAGCGGATAGACGTCTCTCATGAGTCAACTGGCTCAAAGCATTAGTCTGGTCAACAACCTGACTCAACTCACCACGACCGAAGAAATAGTTGATACTGCTCGAAACGCTCTTGGAATTCACCAAATCTGCAATGCGCAAGGTCTGTTCAACGTCTCTTTTCATGCTCATCCGTTCCTGGACGGTCCGACGCAGCTTAAGCAGCCCCTTTCTAATTTCATCAGCAGCAAGCTCGTCTATCGTTCGCAACCGTCTGTTGCCCAGATGGTCGATGTCGTCAACTTCGCCCTCATTATTGCGCAAACCTGTTATGTACTTCATCGTATTGAAAAAGTCTTCAGGCCGAAGTGTCATTTCATTTTCGTCAATATTCTGGTCAAATTTACGATTTATCCTGAACCTGCCAACTTTCCCGAGACGGTAGCGATTCGAATCGAAGAATTTCTCTGTAAAGAAGGTTTTCGCCTTCTCTTTATTGGGTGGATTGCCGGGTCTTAATCTCATATAAAACTTCAACAAAGCCTGTTCGTGGTTTTGGCAATCATCCTCAGCAATGGTGTTTAAGATGAGAGTATCTCGAGCATCCTCAATAACTTCTATAGTAATTGATTCTTTCGACTTTTTGGCTTTTGTTTGTTTCTTAGAACTTTTCACTTTGGGCGTTGCATATGCTGCCTGAATTAAAGAAACCTTATCACTGATTTGATCGCCGGCTTTGACTATAATTTCACCGGATTCTTTGTCCGCGATCTGTTCGACGGCCCACATTGTCGGCTTAAGTTCATTAGTCGGCACCTTTTTTGTTGGATAAAATAAGCGCAGAATTTGTTCCGTCGTACTGTAGGCAGGATCCATAGCCCGCAGAAAAATCGTTGCCGGTATCTTGCTGGACTGGTCAATCCTGACAACCAAAGTGTCTTTGTTTGAAACACCTATCTCTATCCAGCTGCCCCTTTCTGGTATGACTCTACCACCATGCAGTACCCTATCGCCTTCTTTGCTTTCGATAAGAAAATCAACACCTGGACTCCGGTGCAATTGGCTTACTATGACACGCACCGCACCATTGATAATGAACTCACCACCGCCTATCATAACCGGCATTTCACCAAGATACATTGCCTGCTCAGCCAAATCTTCACCTTCCTTGCTGCGCAATCTGCACCAGATTTTCAGCGGGTAGCCGTAGGTCAGCCGTAACTGCCGGCACTGCATAGGTGTATAATGCGGCTTTTCCAGCTCGTAGTAGAGATATTCCAGAAGCATCTTCTTATCATAGCTTTCGATAGGAAACGTCTCCTGGAAAAGGGCTTCGAGTCCGACACACTTTCTTTTCGTTGGTGCCACGTCTCTTTGCAAAAAGCTATCGTAACTGTTTCTCTGTATTGCCACTAAATCCGGAATCTTAACGGCGTCGCGTACTCCGCCAAAAACACGAGTGATTTGGCCTGCAATAATCTCACGCATTACTAATCTCCAGCATTAAATGCCCAAAACGCTCAGAAGGAGTAACCTTACCTCGCGGCCCAAACTTCAATGTACCACAAGGATCGGCGCATAGTTTTGCCCCTACTTACGCTAATTCGACTACTGCACCAACAGCTTCGAGCTTCTTTTGGGCTGCTTCAGCATCTTCCTTACTAAGGCCCTCCTTGACCGGCTTGGGAACGTTGTCAACAAGGTCTTTGGCTTCTTTCAATCCCAATCCCGTCAAAGCCCTTACTTCCTTGATAACCTGAATCTTCTTATCTCCGAACTCTTTGAGGATTACGTCAAAACTGCTTTTCTCCTCTTGTTCCTCGGCCTGACCTTGAGCGGCAGGGCCTGCCATCACAACAGCACCGCCTGCAGCCGGTTCGATACCATATTCTTCCTTGAGATAGTCGCCTAACTCCTTGGCTTGCATCAATGTCAGACCGACTATTTTATCGCCAATCTTCTTAATGTCGCTGCTCCATTTTTTTGCCTGCTCTTCCTTCGCTTTTTTTACCTCTTTAGCAGGTTTTTCTTCTTTTGCTTCTTTCTTCTCTGTAGTTTCTTTCGCTTGTTCTTCTGCCATTTCTATTAACTCCTGTTACATAGCGCCTGGTGGTAGCCGAAACTACGCCGTTTCGTTTAACCCCTTTCCAAAAGACGGGGACAACCACCCAGGCAATTTCGTATTTAGTTTTACGCCGCCTGCTTCTCGCTTCCTTTTGCGATCTTCTCTACACAACCTGCAATCACTCCCGCAGGTGCACCAACGATTGCAGACAATCTGTCCGCCACGCAACCGACTGTGTCAAGTTGACAATTTCACTCATCAATTCCGTTCGTGTTGGCATCTTCGAAAGTTTCTCTGCCGCCTTAGCATCTAAAGCCGAGCCGTCGAGAAAGGCTCCCTTAATCTCCATTGACGGAACCTTTTTGGTCCAATCGACCATCTCTTTCGCAACATCAACGATACTATCACCACCGTAGGCGATAGCGCAGGGACCGCTGAAAAGCATTGCCGCATGTTCCATCTTTTGATTGCACAACGCTTTCTTAAACAACGAGTTCTTAACTACTGATAATCTGATATTTTTTTCTTTAAGCTCACCTCGCATTATATTATTGTCTACTCCCCCCACGCCTTTAGTATTGACAATCAAAAAATCTTTGATGTTCTCATTGACAATTTTATTTTCCAGCTCTGACTGTAGCAACTCTTTTACGTACTTGCTCATTTTTTATATCCCGCATTTGGCGCCATGTTATCGATAATTCAATAATCATCAATTAGTAATCAACTGTTATGCCGGGGCTCATTGTCGCAGATATACACACTTTCTTGATGTACGTACCTTTGGCCGCGGCCGGTTTGATCTTCTTTATATGCGAAACAAACGCCTCGAAATTTTCCACCAGTTTTTGTGTATCAAAGCTTTGTTTTCCAATTACTACGTGGACATTACCGCCGGGATCATTTCTAAACTCGACCTTGCCTGCTGCAAATTCAGCTACCGCGGTTGCAACATCCATAGTTATAGTGCCGTTTTTGGGCGATGGCATCTTCCCCTGGGGCCCGAGCACGCGGCCGAGCTTACCTACTTTACCCATAACTTTTGGGGAGGCAATAGCCACATCAAAGTCCGTCCAGCCATCTGTAACTTTTTTTATCAGCTCATCGCAGCCGGCTTCAACAGCACCGGCATTTCGAGCAGCCTCAATATCCGAATCTTCACAGAAAGCTATGACCTTTTTCTGCTTACCTATTCCATTAGGCAGGGAAATTGAGCCTCGCACCAACTGGTCGGCCTGTTTCGGATCGATGCCTAACTGCAGCACGCATTCTATGCTCTGGTCAAATTTCACAGACTTAAATGATTTAACTTTTTCGACAGCTTCGGTTAAGCCGACAGCCCCTTTGTTTAGTTGCTGAGATTCTTGTTTGTATCTTTTGCTTCTAACTCGCATAGCTCATATCTCGTATCATGTACAAGTTCTTTTAGTCGATTATCTCCACACCCATACTTTGGGCGGTACCTCTTATAATTTTTTCCGCCTGATCCAGGTCATACGCGTTCAAATCCTTGAACTTGGTCTCAGCGATTTTGCGCACCTGCTCAGCGCTGATTTTTCCGACTTTCTCTCTATTCGGGATGCCGCTGCCCTTTGCGATTTCAGCCGCCTGTTTCAGCAACACCGCGGCCGGGGGGCTCTTGACTTCAAAAGTGAAACTTTTGTCCGCAAAGACGGTTATCACGACCGGTACGACCGTTCCGTTCAGGCTTTTAGTCCGCTCGTTGAATTGCGAAACGAATTGGCCTATGTTTACCCCGTGTTGGCCTAATGCAGGACCGACCGGGGGAGCTGGCGTTGCTTGTCCGCCCTTTGCCTGCAATTTAATTTTTGTTACTACTTCTTTCGCCATAATCTCATATCTCTTGCTTTATTTATTGAGGACTAAGTTATGAATCACGCTTTCTCAATCTGCCAATACTCAATGTCCAACGGCGTACTTCGACCGAAAATCGAAACAATTACCTTAACAATCCCCCGCTCTGGATCAATCGAATCGACAACGCCTTCAAAGTTTTCAAACGCTCCTTCTCTAATCTTAATCATATCACCCTTCTTGAACTCGACTCTGATGCTTGGTGCTGCCTCAGGCTTTTCAGCCTCATCAAGCATCTTTGCCACCTCCGTATCCCGCATCGCAGTTGGAAATCCTTCCGTGCCAATAAAATCTCCAACACCAGACGTCCCTTTGATCATAAACCAGGCTTTTTCCGGCACCCTGCCATCCTCTGTCGACTCCATTTCCATAAAAACATAGCCACGATACTTGGGTTTTGTCTGGACCATCTGCTTACTGCCGCGGATACGTTTAATCCTGTCAATCGGAACTTCTATCCTTCCAATTATATCCGTCAAACCATCCTTTTTAACCTTCTGGATAAGCGCTTCTTTGACTTGAACTTCCTTATTTGACGCAACTCGCAAAACGTACCACTGCATATTAACACCTTAAATTATACCCGTTTCGAGATACGATTTAGCTCAGAAGCCACGTAAACAATGTTCTAAAACCAATATCTGTAGTTCCAAGAAGTACCGCCATCGAAATGACAACCACAATAACTATAAATGTCGATACAGCTATTTCCTGTCTGGTCGACCAGCTAACCTTTTTCATTTCGCCTTCAGCGGCGATTAAAAAATCAGCAAATGAAGGTTTATTAACCAACCAGAAAATCAAAAGGGCCAGGATAACAAACAAGCCGGCAGGCACCATAGTCTCGACCCATAATCCCAAGTCGCCGGCCTGCAATTTTTTGTAAAGCTGCAAACAACCCAAGCCTGCAACTATCGCTATGGCAAAAGCACTGCAGAGCCTTGTATATTTGCCCTGACCACGTTTGTAAATATCAAAAACCATATCGACCTCATATCACTAACAGAAGCGAATCTACCAGTTTCTCATCTCACCTCATTCTTCAAAACAGGCCAGGAGGGAATCGAACCCCCAACCTTCGGTTTTGGAGACCGACGCTCTGCCAGTTGAGCTACTGGCCTACTCAATTGACCATTTGTTATTTTTTATTGATTATCTGCAATTGCTTATACACCAAAATATGTACTCTTTAGCATTCAATTACTTGCGTCGTATCTTGTGAACTGTATGCTTACGTTCATTTTTACAGAATTTTTTGAGCTTTATCTTCGGCGTACCTTCCGCTACACTAACGCTTGTGCGATAGTTTCTGTTGCTGCACTGGCTACATTCAAGCCAGACATACTCCCTTTTGCTCTTCTTTTTAGCCATAAGATTCGTCCCAACCAAGCAGGGCTAATTACTAATTATCTGGTTACATTCAAATACTCGCCTGGATACATTTGGCTGGTTTTAGCACCCTTTTTTTGACGCTCACAGATTCCAGATAGTTATTTAGATAGACTTTACGCAATAATCTTCGTTACCACACCAGCCCCGACTGTCCGGCCGCCCTCACGAATAGCAAAGCGAAGGCCTTCTTCCATAGCGATTGGGGCAATAATCTCCACGTCCATCGCAATGTTATCACCAGGCATACACATCTCTGCACTCTTGCCATCCCTACTCATTAACGCATGAACCGAACCGGTTATATCGGTCGTTCTGAAGTAAAATTGTGGCTTGTATCCTGCGAAGAACGGCGTATGGCGACCGCCTTCCTCCTTGGTTAGAACATAGACTTCAGCATGAAACCTGGTATGTGGCGTAATACTGCCGGGTGCTGCGACAACCTGCCCACGTTCCAAATCTTTCTTTTCAACGCCTCTTAAAAGCACACCGATGTTATCACCGGCCTGGCCTTCATCAAGCGTTTTATTAAACATTTCCACCCCGGTAACAACAGTCTTGCGTGTTTCTTTTGCAAGCCCAACGATTTCAATCTCCTCGCCGGTGTGAATTTTACCGCGCTCCACGCGGCCTGTTCCGACCGTACCACGGCCTTTAATACTGAAAACATCCTCGACCGGCATAAGAAACGGCTTGTCAACATCACGCTCAGGAAGCGGGAAATAATCGTCGACCGCCACCATCAGCTCGTCAACACATTTGCAGGCTTCATCATCCTTGCCTTCGCTTTCCATTGCCGCCAGGGCTGATCCTCGGATGATAGGAATATCGTCGCCGGGGAATTCATACTTGTTCAACAGGTCTCTTGTCTCGAGTTCAACCAAATCAATCAGTTCAGGATCATCCACCTGGTCCACCTTGTTCAGAAAGACTACGATATTCGGCACATTAACCTGACGGGCAAGAAGAATATGCTCGCGAGTCTGTGGCATAGGCCCATCGCCGGCTGCCACTACCAGAATAGCTCCGTCCATTTGGGCTGCTCCGGTAATCATATTCTTGATATAATCGGCGTGTCCCGGACAATCCACGTGAGCATAATGACGATTAGCCGTCTCATACTCTACGTGCGCAGTATTTATTGTAACGCCGCGCTCTTTTTCTTCCGGAGCATTGTCGATATCTTCAAACTTTTTGATATTGCCTCCACCGGCCAAATGCGCCAGCCGCATCGTTATTGCAGCCGTCAACGTTGTTTTACCATGGTCAATATGACCAATAGTACCAATATTAATATGTGGTTTTGTCCGCTCAAATACCGCCTTAGCCATCTTAATATAAACCTCCAATGTGCTGGGTTAGTATTTAATTACTCCCTAATTTTGTATTAATCTGCTTATCAACCTTTATAATTAACTCAAAGCCATGATTACTCTTTTCCTCCTTGCATCCAAAAACTCTGGCTCAAGTTCTTTTGATGCCGGAAAAGCTATCTCGGCTTGACCTGCTTGCATTTAGCTGCTGATGGGGCTTGAACCCATGACCTCGTCCTTACCAAGGACGCGCTCTACCACTGAGCTACAGCAGCAATATCCAAACCACCAGGTTATAATTGCCCCGGCCAATCGAATAAAAAACTACTCTTTTACCCGGCTAAAAGCCGAAAAATATAAACAATATCCCTTTGTTCCTGTCGTATTTATATATACTGATAGCGCAGGAATCCATTCCTATACAAATAGTATGCTAATGTAAACTACGTAATTTATCGAAATGGCAACAGAACTGCAAACATAAAAAATGAAAAAAAATGAAAAAATATAAAAAATTTTTCATTTTTCCCCAAAATTTCCATCAAAATCCCTTCGCAGCACTGACGCAATCCCAAAATACTCACCATCAACTGTTATTTAGAAGATAATAATACTCTTGTAATAAGGAGAAGGCTTGATGTCCCAACATTTGTAGTGTATTACATATGGCCAGAAGGTCGCTACGTTCGTTTGCGTGCAGGCCAAGAGAGGTCCGAATCGTTGTCGCTTAAACTTCCCGTTCGTCACAGGCGGCTGTTTACACCAAGCCTGGAGAAACAGGGTGTAACATATGCACGGCGATTAGTTATCGAACTCGGCTACCACACTAAAGATCTTGCTCAGATCATATTGGATTACAAGAATTCTCCAGAAGATCCTAATGTGTACAATGAAGCAATAATAACTCCTCTTGGCTCCCTCTACAAAGGAGAGAGCGTCTTACAAATTAGGATTGATGGGGCTTATATTCCATACGAAGAAATGTGGGTGGGATATTATGATACTAAGACCGACGAATAGAAACTCAAGAATTCTAATAAGAGCTACACCAAAAAAGCCTCAGGCACGAAATGCGACAAGTAAAGCGCCTTTAATACCCCAAAAAACGAATTTAATCAGAAATGGCACCAATCTTTATTATTATTAAGCCTTATTGGCTCCGGGTACCTCTTTTGGTTTTTCCGTCTCTTCGCTTTTCCCAAGGCGGCTCATCCGGTTTTTAAGCCATTTTTGCCATTGTGGCCTGGCACCGGGAAATTTCACTTCGCTCAGAGCCTTTAAAACCATATCGGGCTCTGCTCCAGACGGCTTACTCAAAAACTCATCAAGCGAACCAAGAACGTCAGGACTCAAATCTTCTTTTACTAAACATTCTCCAACCAATTCAACGGCACGATCTACTTTTTTACCTCTCAAGGACGCATCCAACAAATTAGGCAGAATTGTATCTTTCTCCGTTGCGGTCGAGGCAGCTTTGTACTGTCTGTCTAAATACTCAGCCGCCCTCTCAAACTGATCTGTTGTATAATAAAGACCGGCCAGCTTCCGGATAACACTTTCGAGTATTTTCGGCTCGGTTGCGGCCTTTGCTTCTGCCTTCTTAAGAAAAGCAATTTTCTGCTCATTAGTCAGCTTTGTTTTACTATCTTGTGAGAATAATCTGTTCATCCACTCATCCATTGTGGTCGAGTCCAAACCATCGAAAATCTTAAGCATCGCCTGCC
>JABAOC010032994.1_pt3 | contig 10684 bp, 12 predicted proteins | sample 7062161 | NCBI WGS metagenome assembly JABAOC01 (sample SAMN14538625, study PRJNA623070) | marine sediment metagenome | biome: marine biome [ENVO:00000428]; feature: marine pelagic biome [ENVO:01000023]; material: deep marine sediment [ENVO:00002113] | place: India: Gulf of Khambhat ...
TCGTCGCGACGCCCGATCTCGTTGAGGGCATCGAGCGCCTCCATAATCGCTGGAAGCGTCGGGATGCCGACGAAATCGATGACCTCGCTGCTGCCGGCGCCGGTCGAGCCCTGCATGCCGTCGAGCTCGACGAAGTCGAAGCCGTCCTTGACCGCGATCTTGATGTCGTCGCGCACGCGTCCGGCGCCGAGCTTGACGCTCACCGGCAGCCGATAGCCCGTGGCTTCGCGGAACTCTTCGATCTTGATGACCAGATCGTCGGCGCCGAGGATATCGGGATGCCGTGACGGCGAGCGCAGGTCGATGCCCGCCGGAATGCCGCGGATCTCGGCGAGCTCCTTGGTGACTTTCTTCGCCATCAGCTGACCGCCGAGACCGGGCTTGGCCCCCTGGGAGATGTAGATCTCGAGTCCGTCGGCGCGCTTCATGTCGTGGATGTTCCAGCCCAGCCGCCCGCCCAGGCACTGGAAGATCAGCTGCTCGGCGGCGTCGCGCTGCGCGTTGCTCATTCCGCCCTCACCGGTGTTCTCGGCGATCTTCGACATCGCCGATGCCATGGCGATGGCCTGCTTGGTGGAACGGCTGAGCGCGCCGTAGCTCATGGGCGCGATCATCACGGGCATGCTGAGCTTCAGGGGCTGCGCTCCTTTCAAGCCGCCGATCTCGGTATACATACGTACCTTGGACACCACATCCGGATCGCGTCCCGCCTCGGAAAGATCTTTCTTGAAGGCCAGGTCCGAGAGATGCGGCAGGGGCCGCGCGCCGCCGTAGCCGCGGATGCGATAGCGGCCGCTCTGGGATTTGATGTGAATGTCTTCCTGGACTTTGGCGTTCCAGTACTGGGATTTCCCCGAGAAGCTGAAAAAAGGGATGCTGCGCATCTGCTTCTCGGCGCTGCCATAGCGCAGCTTCTTTCCCGCATTGACGATCTTTTTGAACGTGCCGCGGTGGCGCAGCTCGTAACGATCCAGGAACTCGAGAATCGAATCCTGCTCGTCGCCGTCGAGACCGGCCTCTTCGGCATCGGAGCCGAGGGACTGGACGTCCCCGGCAATGTAGATGGTGCCGCCCGTCATGTCCTCGCCGACGCGCTCGCCGGAGTTGCAGAGGATGATGATGCGTCCGCCGTACATCATATAGCCGGCCATGAAATTGGCATTGCCGGCGCAGAGCAGGGTGCCTTCCTTCATCACCTGGCCGGCGCGCGAGCCGATGTTGCCATGGACGACAAGCTCGGCGCCGCGAATGCCGACGCCTGCGATGGCGCCGGCGTTGCCTCGCACCACCACCGAGCCGCTGTACATGTTGTCACCGAGGCCCCAGCCGACGTTGTTGTCGACTTCGAAGTGCGCGCGATCGGTGAGTCCCGCGCAGAAGTAACCCGCCGAGCCGCGAATGTGCACGTTGATTGCGTCGGTGAGCCCTACGCCGATGTGATGGCGCGCGTCGGGATTGAGGACGGTGACGTCCTCACCCGCGGCTCCGCACTCGCGGATGCGCTCGTTGGCCTCGCGTACCGGGATCCTGGCTAGATCGATCGTGACCACGTGTTGAAGGTTCCCGGCGGCGGCTCCATGGTGCTGAGCGCCTGTCCCGGGAACAGACGGTTCAACGATACTTCTTCGGAGGCGACGGCAATGAGATCGTCGGTCTCGTACATGATCATCGGCTTGGCGGCGAGGCGATCCTTGGCATAGCCGATCTCGTCCTTGGTGGAGACGAGAAAGGAGAACGTTCCGTCGAGGTCGTCGATGGATGTCGAGAGCGCATCCTTGAGCGAGATGCCCTGGGACATCTTGTCGGCCAGGTAAACGGCAATGAGCTCGCTGTCGTTATCGGTGGTGAACTCGAAACCGCGCTGCTCCAGTCGCCGGCGCATCTTCCAGTAGTTGGTGATCTGACCGTTGTGAACGATGGCGACATCGGCGAAGCCGGTAGCCCAGAAGGGATGCGACGCCTCGGGCTTGACGTCGGATTCGGTAGCCAGGCGCACGTGACCGAGACCGTGGCTGCCGCGGAACGCGTGCACGTGATAGCGATCGTCGACGTCGTGGGCGCCGCCCACGTCTTTGACGATCTCGAGGCTCGATCCGATGGAGATGACCTTGGCGGCATGCTCCATGGCGTAGGCGAATGTCTGGATGTCGCCGGTGTAGCTCACGGTGCAGCGGTAGTTGTTGCCGATCCGCTCCTCCTCGACGAGCGCTGCGCCGTGCTCGACAAAGCGCGCCTTGATACGCTCGACGGCGTCTTCGGCCTCGTCGCCTTCGCCGACGAAGAAGCGCAGACGCAGGCGATCCTCGACGGCCGCGCCGTAGAGGGCGAAGCCCGTGGAGTCGGGTCCCCGGTGCTGGCAGCCATCGAGCATGTCGATGAGCGCCTGCCCGGTGTTACCCTGGCTGTCCCTTGTCTTGTACATGATTCCGGCTATTCCACACATGCTGCCTCCTCGGCGGGGGTTCCGGCCGTCGCGGCGTGGCCGCACCCGCGAGCCCGTTGAGCGTAATACCGCGGCCCGCCCCGATCAACCCAGAAGAGAAAAAATTTACTCTGAGGAATGACGGCCCTCACGACTCGGGGCCGCGGGGCTCGACGATGACGGCCAGGAAGCGAATCGGCAGCTTCACCAGCTCCTCGGGGCCGTGGGGGGCGTCGGCGTCGAAGAACAGCGAATCGCCCGGCGTCAGCCGGTAGGTCTCACTGGCGTGGCGGTAGACGACCTCGCCGGCGAGCATGTAGATGAACTCGACCCCATCGTGTTGAAACAGGGGAAAGACGTCGGATTCCTCGCTGAGCGATATGAGATAGGGCTCGACGAAGACCTGCTTGCCCACGGTGTGTCCGAGCAGCTGGTACTGGTGTCCGGCGCGGGTGCCGCGGCGCTCGATGTTCAGACCCTGGCCCGCCTTGACGAAGGTCGCGTCGCGCTCCTCCTCGTATTTGCGGAAGAACGCCGTGACCGGGACGTTGAGCGCGGCCGAAAGCGCCTTCAGCGTTGCCAGCGACGGTGACGTGAGCCCATTCTCGATCTTCGACAGCATGCCGGGCGAGAGGTGCGCCTGGCCGGCAACCTCCGCCACCGTCATGTGCAGCTGCTTGCGGAAGGCGCGCACCTGCTGGCCGATGGCGATCTCGAGCTGATTCGCCGGCGTCGCATCCTGGACACGGCGCGACGCGGGCGCCCGGGCCCTGCCCGCGGGCTTTTTTTTCAGAGACTTGGGAGCCATTGGCGACGATCCGGTGGTGTCGTGCGTTGAATATTTGTTGCACATTGGGAAAGGAATTCCAGTATATTAATCGCGCGGCGGCTCGCGTTGCACGCGGGTCGTCGGGGAGGAACTTCGGGGGAAGATGGGAACCGCGGCAACATCGCGTCGGGGGATTACGTCGATGCGGGGGCTAGAGAGATCCCCTCGTTGCTGCCGATCCGCGGATCTCGCGTTGCATTGCTCCTCTGTCTTCAGGTTTCGGATTTCCCGCGGCGACACACGATACCTCGAGCCGACAGCTCGAGCCGCTCATTGCGCGTCTCGGTAATCCGCTGAAGCATGCCTGCCCATTTGGCCAGGGGGACTGGTCGGGGAGGCGATCTCACCAATCAGCTACCGGAGGGGAGGTAGAGAATGGACAATGAACTAACCGCACTCGGCATACTCTTTACCGAGTTCTACTACTGGTTGACGGTGGTGATCATGTTCTTCATCCACGTCGGCTTCTGCATGTACGAGGTCGGTGCCTCGCGGCACAAGAACCACATGCACACGCTGATGAAGAACACCATGCTCATCCCGCTGGTAACAATCACATTCTTCTTCTTCGGATGGTGGATCTACTTCGCCTTCCCGAACGGTCCGGGAATCACCGGTGGTCTCGAGTCGGCTCCGTGGGCGGTAGCGTGGAGCGAGCTCATGGGACCGCACATGGGCGGAGCNNCGAAGCGTTGACCGCCGACGATACCGCCGGCTGGGCGCGCATCAACGGTGTCTTCTGGGCGGCGTTCCTGCTGTTCTCGTGGACGGCCGCGTCCATCGTCTCCGGCTCGGTGATCGAGCGCATCAAGTCGACGGGCTTCTGGATCCTCGCCGTCGGCATCGGCTCGGTGTGGTGGATCATCGACGCCGCCTGGGGCTGGCACTCGGCGGGCTGGATGGTGCAGAAGCTCGGCTATCACGATGCCTACGCATCCGGCGTGATTCACGCCATCGCCGGCGGCTACGCTCTCGGCGTGCTGGCGGTGCTGGGCCCACGCATCGGCAAGTTCGCCGCCGACGGCACGCCGCGCAACATCCATCCGCGAAACCCGTGGCTGGTGACGGTTTCTGGGGCTTCNNCGGCCTGTTCCTCATCTATACGGGTTTCTGGGGCTTCTACGTGGCCTGCAACGTGCCCATGTGGGACATCCAGGACGGCGACGGCGTGTTCTTCTCGGCGACCAACATCTACCTCGCGCCGACCACGCTTTCGGGGATCACGGTGAACTTCCTAATGTCGCTCTCCGGCGGCCTGCTGATGGGTTATATCGTCTCCAAGGGGGATGCCTTCTGGACCTACTCTTCGGGTCTCGCCGGTGTCATCGCGGCTTCCGCGGGCAACGATCTGTATCACCCGCTCCAGTCGATGTTCATCGCCGCAGCCGGTGTCATCTTCATGTACAAGATGCACTACTGGGTCGAGAACAAGTTCAAGATCGACGACGCCGTCGGCGCGGTGGCGGTGCACGGGTACGCGGGATTCTTCGGCGTGTTCATCGCCGGATTCTTCCTGTGGGGGTACCCGTCCTCGCCGGACACCTCCTTCGCCACTATCTCTCCGTGGGGTCAGTTCATCGGCGCGGTGATCATGTTCGGCGTGCTGGGGCTGCTGCCGGGCTGGGTGACAGCGAAGATCCTGAACGGCGCCGGCATGCTGCGCATCCCGAAGGAGGTGGAGCTCGCGGGTCTCGACTGCGGCGCCAACGCCGAGCGCTTCGCCGACGAGCAGGGCATCATCAACGCGGAACGCGACGCCATCGCTGGTGGCGCGGGCGCAGATTGAGGAGGAACAGACATGTCTACGGGTAACTTCGAAAACTGGGCCGGCACCATCACTGACATCGGCCCGATATATCCATTCGTCGGCTCGGAGATGCTCTGGTTCATTCTCGGCCTGGCGTTCTGGATCTGGTGGCACGTGCTGCAGACGAAGCGCGAGAACGCAACGTATGAAGAGGAGAAAAGGCGCTTCGGCAGCGCTGAATCGTTGAGAAAGATCGTCAGCAACGAATCGGCGGAAAACCCATAGGGCGATCGGCCAACGAGCCCCCCGCCGGTGCGCTGCGCCGGCGGGGGGCTTTTTGTTCACAGCCGTGCTCNNTCGCGGGTCTGCCGACGCGCCCCGTGCTGTATCTCGCATCGGCGGTGATTGCCATCGGTCTCGGCTATCACTTCATCACCACCTATCAGAGCTGCCGCGGCCACGCCGAGCTGCGCGAGCGGCTGGAAGCGGCCGTCGCCGCGAGCGCCGACGGCACCTCTCCAGGACCTGTGCGACTGTCGCGCATTATCGATTTCGAGTGGGATCGCGCCGAGATTCTCGTCGACTACAAGCCCGCTGGCTCGACCGCCGACTGCCCGTTCGGATGGGACTGGTCGCAGAAAACGCGCGAAGCGCTGATCGCCGCCGATCGACTCATCGTAATCGTTTTTCTTCGCGGTGGCAGGCTCGTCAACTATCTGGAATTGCGCAGCGATCGCGTGAGCTTCGTCGGTATCAGTAACCCCTATACACCGGAAACGGCCCTGTTCACGGTCTCACCGGGTGCAGGGCACGCCGGCGTCTTCACCCTCTCGCCGGTGCCCTAGACCGGGCCGCGGAACGCGAGGCTCCGCGACCCGACCTGCGGGCGATTACGCTCACGCGGCTTTGCTGCGAGATAACCATGCCTCGAGCGCTTCGGAATCCCCGACGTACTCGCCGTTGACGAACACCTGCGGCACGCTCGCGCTTCCTGCGACGGCACGCAGCGTCCGGTCCGTGTAATCTCGATTGAGCACCAGCTCCTCGAAGTCGATGCCGGCATTGCGCAGGGCTTCCTTCGCGCGCACACAGAACGGGCATCCGTCTCTCGACATCACCGTCACACTGAGAGGCTTGTCGGCGTTAGGCGCGATGTACGCGAGCATGGTATCGGCGTCGGACACCTCGAAGGGATCCCCCGGCACCTCGGGCTCGACGAACATCTTCTCGATGACGCCGTCTTTCACCAGCATCGAATAACGCCAGGAGCGCTTTCCGAAGCCGAGCTGCTCCTTGTCAACGAGCATCCCCATGCCTCTGGTGAAATCGCCGTTACCGTCGGGGATGAAGCGGATCTCGTCGGCCCTCTGGGATTTCTGCCACNNGCACACGATCTCGTCGACGCCGTGGGCACGGAAGCGCGGCGCCAGCTGATTGTAGCGTGGCACATGGGACGAAGAGCAGGTCGGCGTGAAGGCTCCCGGCAGGGAGAAGACGACCACCGTCTTGCCGCCGAACAGCTCGTCGCTGCTGATATCCACCCACTCGTGACCGCGCCGCGTGCGGAAGACCGACTCCGGGACGCGCTGACCTTGTCGATTCTCGAACATTTTTTCGATTCCTCTGTTACTGATTACGTTGGTTGAAAATCTCACGCCGCCTCTGCGCTCGCGTCGTCTGCGAGCATGGAGCGCAGCATCCAGGCATTCTTCTCGTGGATCTGCATGCGCTGGGTAAGCAGGTCCGCCGTCGGCTCGTCGTTCACGCGCTCGACGAGGGGAAAGATTTCCCGCGCCGTGCGCACCACGGTCTCCTGACCGATCACCAGCTGACGGATCATCTCGCGGGCCTCGGGTACGGCAACCTCTTCCTCGATGGCCGTCAGCTCGGCGAAGCGCCGGTAGGACCCCGGTGCCGGGAATCCGAGGGCGCGGATGCGCTCGGCGATCTCGTCCACCGCGGTAGCGAGCTCCGTGTACTGCTCCTCGAACATGGCGTGCAGTGTGCTGAAAAGCGGCCCGGTCACGTTCCAGTGATAGTTGTGGGTCTTGAGATACAGCGTGTAGCTGTCGGCGAGCAGCCGGGAGAGACCCTCGCTGATGGCGTGCCGGTCCTGCTGGTTGATTCCGATGTCGATGCTCATGGCTGACCTCCGTTGCTCGATGTCCGTGAGCGCTATGATGGGGGCTGGCGATAAATTAATAAAATGGTATATTTCTTTCACTATGATAGAAAAAACAGAATATAAGCCCGTCCCCCGCGGGATGAGCCTTCCGACCGTCAGGCAGCTGCGCTACTTCGTCGCCCTCGAGCAGCACGGGCATTTCGGCAAGGCCGCAGCGGCCTGCTTCGTGTCCCAGTCGGCGTTCAGCGTGGCCATCCGCGAGCTCGAGTCGCTGCTCGGGGTACAGCTGGTGGATCGCACCAACCGCAAGGTCACCGTGACCCGGCTGGGTCGCGACGTCGCCGTGCAGGCGCGGCTGTGTCTTCGCGACCTGGAGGGACTGGTGGAGACGGCCCGGGGCAGTCGCGACGATCTGGCCGGGCCCCTGCGCCTCGGCATCATTCCGACCATCGCGCCTTTCCTGCTGCCGAAGATCTTGCCGGCGCTGCGCGCCGCCTACCCGCAGCTCGAGCTGCTGCTCCGCGAGGAGCAGACGCAGGCCATCTACGAGCAGCTTCTGGAGGGCGAGCTCGATCTCATTCTGCTCGCGCTTCCCTACGAGATGCGCAACGTCCAGGTCATGCGGCTTTTCAAGGACCGCTTCCGGCTCGCCTGCCGGGCGGACACCGAGCTGGTGGATCCCGCCAACTACCGCTTCAACCGCCTCAACGCCGAGAGCGTGCTGCTTCTCGAGGACGGCCACTGTCTGCGCGATCACGCGATTTCGGCCTGCCGCATCCGCAACCTCGAGAAGGTCAGCCGTTTCTCGGCCAGCAGCCTGCTGACGCTGGTCGAGATGGTGGATGCGGATCTCGGCATTACCTATCTGCCGGAGATGGCGCAGGGCTCGTCGATACTCGCCGGGACGCGCGTCGAGATGCATGCCATGCGCGATGACGCCTACCGCCACATCGGGCTCGCCTGGCGGCGCGGCAGCGGGCGCGAACGCGAGTTCCGCCTGCTGGGAAATTTCATTCGCGAGCGGGCCGGCGCCGGCTCGTAAGATTCCCCCCGCATCCGTTACTCTCTCGCGTAGCCGTTTCACCGCGTCGGGGTTTGGCAGATGAGGATCAAGGCGGCGGTTTGCAGGAAATTCGGCGAGCCCCTCGGTATCGAGGAGCTCGAGCTCGCCTCACCGCGAGCCGGCGAGATGCGCGTCAGGGTGGCGGCCTGCGCCATCTGTCACAGCGATATTCACTACGCGGACGGCGCCTGGGGTGGCGAGCTGCCGGCGGTTTACGGCCACGAAGCCTCCGGAGTCGTCGAGGAGCTCGGTGACGGCGTCGAGGGATTCTGCGTCGGCGATCACGTCGTGGTGACGCTGGTCCGTTCCTGCGGCCGCTGCTTCTACTGCGCTTGCGGTGACGAGGTGCTCTGCGAGGGCGAGTTTTCCCTCGGCCGCGAAGGACCGCTGAGAGCCGGCGACGGCGCGCGCATCATCCAGGGTCTGCGAACCGCCGCCTTCGCCGAGCAGGTGGTCGTCGATTCGTCCCAGGCGGTCGCCATTGCGCGCGAGGTACCCTTCGAAAGCGCTTCGTTGCTCGCCTGCGGCGTCATCACCGGTCTCGGCGCGGTGGTCAACACCGCCCGCGTCGAGGCCGGATCGAGCGTCGTCGTCATCGGCACCGGCGGCGTGGGCCTTAACAGCATTCAGGGCGCGCGCTTGAGCGAGTGCGCGAAGGTCATCGGCGTCGACGTCTACGACGAGAAGCTCGCTGCCGCGCGGCGCTTCGGCGCTACTCACGTCATCAATGCGAGCCGCGAGGCGCCTGCAGAGGCCGTGCGTTCCCTGACCGGCGGACGCGGCGCCGACTACGCGTTCGTCACCGTCGGCGCGATATCCGCTGTCGAGCAAGGCCTGGCACTCATCAGGAAGGCTGGCACACTGGTGCTCGTCGGCATGCCGGCGAGCGGCGAGGTGGCCGGATTCGAGCCGCTGGCGCTCGCCGATAACCAGCAGATCATTCTCGGCAGCAAGATGGGGTCGTCGAGAATCCGCGAAGACATTCCCAAGCTCGTCGGGCTCTACCTGGGGGGAAAGCTCGAGCTCGACGAGCTGATCACGGGCCGCTACGCCCTCGAGGACATCAACGAGGCTTTCGCCTCGGTGAGCCGCGGCGAGGCGTTACGCAACGTCATCGTTTTCTGACAGACCGCCGGGCAGGACGCGTTCACGCTCGATCGCATCGGTACTCTTTCGAGCGCGGCACCCCGCGCGGAGCGCGCCGCGGCCAGGTCGCGCCTACATACGCACCCGCGTCTTCTCGGGATCGTAGAACGGGAAGCGCACCACTCGCGCGGGGATGCGCTTCTGATGGCCGTCCATCTTTCCGACCTCGACCTCCGTGCCGATGTCCGCGTACTCCACCGCGAGCCTGCCGAGGGCGACGTTCTTGCCGAGAATCGGCGAGCGGGTGCCGCTTGTGATTTCACCGACCTGCTTGCGTCCCACGTGCACGCAGTCGCCGTGCGCTCCAGGCTCGTTGCCTTCGAGCTCGAGTCCGACCAGCATGCGCTGGGGATTCGCCTTGCGCTTGAGCAACGCGTCCCTGCCCGAGAAGTCGTCCTGCTTGGACTTAAGCGGCACCGTGAATCCGATACCGGCCTCGAAGGGGTCGGTCTGATCGCAGAACTCGTAGCCGGCGAAGATGAGCCCCGCCTCGATGCGCAGCATGTCCAGCGCCTCGAGCCCCAGGGGTGTGATGCCGTGTGGCCGGCCGGCCTCCCAGACGGCGTCCCACACGGCGGGCGCATCGCTCGGGTGGCACCAAACCTCGTAGCCCAGCTCGCCGCTGTAGCCGGTGCGCGACACGACCACGGGGATGCCGTCGAAGTCGCCGATGCGGCCGATGCTGAAGCGGAACCAGCCGAGCTCTTCCAGGGACGGTTGCGCCGGTGGTGTCCAGATCACCTGCGCGAGAATCTCGCGACTCTTCGGTCCCTGCACCGCCACGTTGTGGAGCTGCTCGGTAGCGGATTTCACCCACACCCGCAGGCCACGCTCGCGGGCCTGCTCGCGCAGCCAGAGCCCGCCGTAGTCGTCGCCGCCGATCCAGCGGAAATTGTCCGCTCCGAGCCGCATCACCGTGCCGTCATCGATCATGCCGCCGGTGTCGTAGCACATGGCGGTATACACCACCTGGCCGACGGAGAGGCGGCGCATGTCCCGGGTCACCGCCCACTGCAGCAGCTCCTCTGCGTCGGGCCCCAGGACCTCGAATTTTCTGAGCGGCGACAGGTCGGTGATGATCGCCCGCTCCCTGCAGGCCCAGTACTCGTCGATGGCGCCGTGGTTGGTGAACGACGTGGGCAGCCAGTAGCCGCGGTACTCGGTGAAGCTGCGCGTCAGCGTCGAGGTCCGCGGATGGAAACCCGTCTCGCGGGTCAGCTCAGGATCAGCGTCGGTGGTCATTCTGTATGCAACCGCCTTTGAGAAAGTGTTTTCGGCCGGATACACGCGCACATGGATATCGGTCGGATTCCATCCGTTGGCTGCGTCGATGTCGTCGGGACACGCCGAGG
>JABAOC010003800.1_pt14 | contig 10676 bp, 10 predicted proteins | sample 7062161 | NCBI WGS metagenome assembly JABAOC01 (sample SAMN14538625, study PRJNA623070) | marine sediment metagenome | biome: marine biome [ENVO:00000428]; feature: marine pelagic biome [ENVO:01000023]; material: deep marine sediment [ENVO:00002113] | place: India: Gulf of Khambhat ...
AATGTGGCCAAAGTAGTTGAAAAAAAGGTCATCTCCAATCAAGCAATAGGTGGTATTTACCACTTTCGCAGTGGCAATGGTTTAATAGAGGCTTTAAAACAACAATTTAAAACTAACTTAAAAACCAAGGGAGAATTTTACTTATCAGGTACAATGCAAATATATTTAAAAAATCACCCTAGAGTGATCACCCTTAAGGCTAAAAAATTTTTTGATCTGGGGACACCAAAAAAAATCAAAGAATTCGAAAAACTTCCCAAAAAGGTTATCTATGGATAATTTTCGCCGGGGCATATCCGGCTCATCGATTGAGTTTTTAGGACCCATTGTTCGCAAAAGTGCCGAACCAGGCCAACGACGTAGATTAATGGATCAAGCAAAGCATCTTCGCCAGCTTCACAAAATTATTGGCAAAAACTGTGCACGTCCAATTGAAATCAAAAAAGACTCTTACACCATGGAATACTTTCCAGGCATTAATCTTGATGTTTATTGCACCATGTCTACCCAACAAACCGCCTTTTTTAGATTAAAAGAAATCACTCATTTGCTTTGGAAAAAACTTTATTCAAAACACAAACAATCATTTGACACCCTAAAATATCTCAAATACCTAAAAAAAAGAACCCAAGAATATGGGGCTCTAGGAGAAGATGTTTCAAAATTAAATCTAGCTCTCTTAAAATTAGAATCTCTTTTTGACGGCCACACAGTTCTTGAGAACTTAAACGCAGGTCTCATCCATGGAGATCTTACTTTTGAAAATATCATGGTTACCGCCGACTCCTTTTTTCTAATCGACTCCAACCCCAATCCCCACAACGGCGTTGCCCCATGGACACTAGACGTGGGTAAAATCAGACAATCAATTTTTTCCCTTTACGAGATCACCAAATACACTGGTCATCGATCCCGAGCAGGGTTAAAAACCACCTACAATTATCTGGCCGACCGGTTTGCCAGATTGTTTCCTCGATGGAACGAGAGAATAAATCTTCAATCCGAGTTTTTTGAAGCTTCTCATTACATACGTTTATTGGATTATAAATACCGGCTTGACTCTTCTCTCTCTCGGGCCTACTACCAACGTGCTCTACGACTTCTCAAAAAAATTACAAAATCAGTCAAACTACTCAAGAAATGATTAAAGCTGTTATTTTCGATCTTGATGGCACCCTGGCTGACACGACTAAAGCTAATGCTTTAGCTTATGTTAAGGCATTTCAGGAACACGGAATTAAGTTTTCTCCCAAGAATTATTATCCTCATCTTGGTAAAAAATGGAATCAATGGGGACCAAAACTAGCCGGTTCTCATGCAAAAGCAATTCATAAACTCAAGACTAAACTTTATTCACAAATGCTTGATAAAGTAAAACCCATCTTGAACGGAATTTCTCAATGGCAAAAATACAAAGGAAAAAAAACTCTTGTTCTTGCCACCAATGCTTCACCAGAATGTGCCCAAAAAGTTTTAAAAAAATTTAATCTTTCTTTTGATTACCAATTTTATGGTAAAGACTATCCGAGTTCAAAAATAATGTTTAAAAAAACTATTGCCTCTTTAAAAATAAAACCCTCTGAAGCTTTACTAATAGATGATAGCCCTGAAAGACTCAAAGTAGCCACTTTTTTAGGAATGCGGGTTCAGGCTATAAAAAGAAATAACCAATGAAACTTCCCCTTGGGGGCTTTAAAAAACTATTAAAATTAAAACAAAAATCTCACCCGCAACGAGCTCTAGACGGGGGATTGATATATAAAATTCGATTAATTGGCCAAACCTCACCTTTAATTTCCTTTTGTATAGAAGACATTTTAATTGATACTGCGGATAATTTGGGGATTGGAATTACCTTTACTAAAAAAAATGAGTGTGATCTTTGTATCGCGTGTGATGATGCTCTACTGGGGCACCGGATGGGCTATCTATGCGGTTTGTTAGAGAAAATTAAAGCTCCAATTTTTGCTTTTGGAATAGGTTCAGAAGGCCCTTTAAAAAAACTATCCGGCAACCATCTAAAATCTTTAAAAAGAGCGCTAAATCAAATGAAAAATATCAGTGTTCGCAATCAGACTGTTGCCAATCAGCTTAGAAGTTTTCTTAATCGAGAAAAAATCACTATTGTCGGTGAACCTATTTTTAATTTCAAACCCTTAACCTCAAGGCCAACATCAAAGACAAAAAAAATTGGAATTGCTGTTGTTAAACTGGAAAAATCTGAATACGAACCAAATAAGTTCTATAAAAATTTTGCCAAACACATTGACCGCTTGATGGAAGACTTTTCCGCCCAAGCTCATTTCTTATGTTTTGCTCGAGGTGGGGTCACCGATGATGAAGTCGTCTCTCAAAAAATAATAAAAAGTTTGAAACACAAAGATAAAGCGTTTCTTCACCCCTTTACTAGCGATCTTCTTCTTTCGTATTCAAGGATAAATACAGTTGACTATCTTCTCAGCATGAGGAGTACGGCCGCCGTAGTTGGTCTTTTATGCGGCAAGCCTGTTGTCGTTATGGAAAAAAGAGGTTCTCGAGGAGAAGAAATTTTTGGACTTTTAAAATGCCAAGAAATCTTAATGCAAGATTTTGATCTGGATTTAAACAATCTTGATATTCGACTAAAAAATATCAAAAAAATATTCTCTCGACCGAAAAAAAACGCCATTTCTCTTACTCAATTATGGAGGAAAAAACAATACGATTTTGCTCAAAGAATGCTAAAATCCTTATTTGTACACTAAGAAAACAACACAATGATTAAAAACGCAAGAAAAAATAAGAAAATTTTTCTTTTAGGCTGGTATGGACAAGGAGCTCATGGCGATGACCTTATGGAAATTACCACTAAAAAGCTTTTTGAAGATGTTGCTAGGCAAAAAAAACTTAATCTTGAATGGATGGCTGACAAAAAAGCTGATTTAATCATCGTCGGCGGAGGAACTATTTTAGGTGTTGACAGTATGAATTTATATGAGGTTTTAAAAAACACTAAAGCTCCACTTGTTTTTTTTGGCGGAGGCTTTAGAAGAGAAAAAAGAAATATTGATTCAGCCAATGTCAAAAAAATGAAAAAACTTTTTAACAAAGCTGTTCTCAAAGGCGTCCGGGGCTATCTTTCTCAGCAATATTTTGTCCAGATAGGCATTAATGACACCGAAGTTGTGGGCGACCCCTCCATTACCTTCAAACCTGTCAAGGTAGAACGGCTTAAGGGCAAATTTAAAGTTGGTGTTTCTGTTCGTTGCATGGGAAAAACCGGTGAGCCTCAATATACTGATAACAAAACCAACTTTAAAATTATTGCCGCTGTTTGCGACTACCTTGTCAGAAGTTATGATGTCTACCTTTATTTTTTCGACTTAGCTGAAAACAACCACGATAGTGACTTAGAAGGTATCAAAGCGGTTCTTGCTAAGCTAAAAACCAAACCAAAATTTCAAATCACGCCCTTTAAAAGAGACACCCAAGAACTTTTTTCACTTTTGGGAAAAACCAACTACATTGTCAGTCAACGTCTTCATCCTACTATCTTGGGCTGGGCTCAAAACACTCCTCATCTTGCTTTTGAGTATCAATTTGGCAAAACCGATGATTTTATGCAGTCTATTGGCATGGGCGAATTTACTATTCGCACTGATGAATTTGATCTTACCCTTTACAAGAAAAAATTTGCCCGCCTGATTAAAGAAAAAAAGATCATCGTTTCTCAAGCAAAAAAATCCATCGATCACTGGAGAACCATCCAAAAAAACTTTGCCAGCCGATGTCTTGATATTCTAAAACCCTAAAGAAAGAAAGACATGGAAAATCCCTGCAAAATTGTTACCTTTGGCGACTCAATCACTAAAGGCTATACCAACTTTTTTAAAAAACAGATTACTAAAGAATATTCCAAGATTAAAATTAAGATTATCAATGCGGGCAAAGTAGGGGAGACCTCAACAGACGGGCTCAAAAGATTGCCCCAAGTGATTAAAGAAAAACCCAATGTTGTTATCGTCGGCTTTGGCATGAACGACTGGCGCAAAGGTATTTCTCAAACAAAGTTCAAGAAAAATCTTGAAATCATTATCGATCGCCTTGAAAAACACAAAATTCGTGTTTTATTAATGACAATCATTCTTGATTATCAAGGGTTTTTTAGAGGCACGAGCAAGGTTATTGAAGAATACAACCAAATAATCAAAAAAACAGCTTATAAAAAGCGAATTCGAATTGTTGACATTTACTCTTTATGGAAAAAAGAAATAAGACCAGTCAAAAAAGGCCTGTCTGACAACATCCATCCCAACAAACTTGGCTATGAAACAATTTGCAAAGCTCTAATGCGCGTTGTTCCCAGAAGAAATACCACCATTGTCTGGCAATACGCCGGCATTCATTGTAATTGCAACTATAGCTGTCCTTATTGCTATGTCCCTAATGATGTTAATGTTGGGGAGTATTTTATCGGCACGATTGAAAAATGGCATCGCGCCTTCAAAAAAGCTTTTGGCAATCAAAATCTCACCTTTTATCTTTCCTTTGGCGAACCAATGATTCATAAACACTTTTGGGAAGTGATAAAGATGGTCGGCGCCGAGCCTAATTGGGAAATAATGATGACCTCTAATCTTTCTCAACCCATTAACAGATTAGTAAAGACAAAATTAGCAAAAGAAGGCAGACTCAATATCAATGCCTCATTTCACCCCACCCAAACTACCATCGAGAAATTCCTGGCTCAACTTTTAAACTTAAGAAAAAACGGTATCGAATCACCCGTGGTCTATGTGATGTATCCACCTCAAATGAAAAAATTTGAGGAATACTTTAAAGTTTTTGACAAAAACAATTTCCTTGTCCATGTTCGCCGTTTCCGAGGCAATTACCAAGGCAAATATTATCCCAAAAGCTATACCGAAGAAGAAAGACAATTGGTGGCAAAGTACATGGACGATGCTTCAATCAAATATATGCTCTCCGACCAAAACATGAAGGGAAAATTATCTTATGCCGGCATGTTTTATCTCGTTGTCACCAATAAAGGCGATATTGGTCTCTGCCCTGACTACATGAAGGATTTCAAACGCGGCAATATTCTCAAAGGCAATGTCAATTTAGACATCGAGCCTCAACCTTTACCAGACATCAAAGACGGCACTGTTGACGGCGTTGCCTGCCTTCTTGAAACCGGCTATCACGAACTTGAAGGCAATCATGTTACCTCCTTTGCCAAGCAGGGCGGCGTCTATCATACCAAAAAAGGCGTTCATTATCCTCGCTTAAAAACCAACTTCTTAAAAAATGAAAGTTAATTTTGTCAGCCTTCAGATGAAGAGACATGCCCAGCATGCTGGCTACTCGCAATTGACAAATTACCTTAAAGGAAGAAAAATGAGTCCAAAAAAATATAAATTACCTTCCTTTTTACTTCCTTACCTTTTAGACAACCTCTTTCTTAAGCGCACGGGATTAACCTATTACAACCCAGACAGCCTACTAACCGAATTTACTGTTATTCGTCAAATGCTTATCAAAAAAAAAGAAATTTTCCACTTTATTTATGGCGAAAATTCCTATTATTACTCTTCTTTTTTTTCAAAATTAAGAGGCCATAAGATTATTGCCACTTTTCACTTCCCACCTTCAGTTTTTCCCAAAAAAGTTCGCCACCTCAAGCACATTCGTAAATTAGATGCTCTGATAGTTGTTGCCAAAAATCAAATCAGTTTTTTTGCCAAGATTCTTCCTCGTAAAAAAATTTTTTTTATTCCTCATGGAATAGACACTAAATTTTTTCACCTCCCCAAACCTTCTCTCAAAGAAGATAATATCTGTCTTTTTGTCGGCCATTTCCAAAGAGATTTTAAAACCCTAAATGAAGTCATTCATCTTGTCTCCCAAAAAGACAAGTCAATCAAGTTTATTGTCGTTACTTGGAAAGAAGATTTTTCCAAAATTAAAAAAAACAAAAACCTCATCTTAAAAACCAGGATTAGTGATTCAGAACTTCTCAAACTTTATCAAAAAGCCACCCTTCTTTTCCAACCCATGAAAAACTGCACTGCTAATAATGTTATCCTAGAAGGTCTCTCCTGCGGTCTGCCAGTAATTGCCAGTGACGTTGGGGGAGTGAGGGATTATCTTAACCCAAGTTGTGCTGTTTTAACTCCTCCCCATGATCCTAAAAGAATGGCAAAAGAATTAATAAGATTAATCAACAACCAGCCTCGTTTAAAAAAAATGTCCCAACACAGTCATCGTCAGGCAAAAAAATTTTCCTGGCCCAAAATTGCTTTAAAAACAAAAAAAGTCTACCAAAAAGTATCAGAAAGTTAGAAAGAATTATGCGCATCTGCATTATTACTCCTGAGTTTGTCACTGAAAACACTTTCTCCGGCGGAATTGCCCAGCAATTTAAAAAAATTGCCAGTTGGGAAGTCAAAAACGGTCACCAAGTTGACTTGATTACCTTGTCAGACAAAAACCAAAGCCTTACTTATCACGGTATTCAAATTCATCGCCTCAAAATTCCCCAAACAGTTCTTGTCAATTTATTGAATAAATTAACTCTAGGAAAACTACACAATCTCTTAAGATGTCTTATTTTTAGCCTCTTAAGTTACAGAAAGGCAAAAAAACTTCACCGTCAAAAAAATTTTGATATTATCCACAGTGTCAACTTCCAGGCGCCCGGCCTTATAAGTTTAATTTTTCTTAAAGTTCCACATGCCCTATTTGTTGCTTCCCACNNCCTGGAATCATTTTCTTCAAGTTAAACCCAGTTTAGATGTCAAAGCGTGTGAGTTGTTAGAATTACTTTACTTTCGTCTTGCCAAAAATCTCTTTTCTCCGAGCCTAACTCTTAAAAAGATTCTTGAAAAAAAGGCTAAAATTAAAAACGTTCACCTTATCCGAACACCTTTTTCCATCGAAAAAACAAAATTGGACCGATCAATCCTTGAAAAAAAATTAAAAGGAAAACAATATTTACTCTTTTTAGGCAGGCTCCAAATGCACAAGGGGGTTCTTATTTTAGCCAAAGCTCTTCCCCAAGCTTTATCAAAGAAAAAAAGACTTTTTATGGTTTTTGTTGGCGGAGACAGACCTTCAAAATTTGGGCCCTCAATGAAAAAATATATTAAAAATATTTGTCAAGCTTTTTCCGAGCGCCTCATTTTTATTGATGAAATTCCTCATGAAAAACTTTTTCCCATCATCCAAAACGCCACTCTCATTATTCTTCCTTCACTAATAGACAATTTACCAAACACTCTTTTAGAGTCGATGGGAATGGGCAAACCGGTCTTGGGGACTTATGAAGCCAGCTTTGATGAGATTATTAAAGATAGCCGCAATGGGTTCTTAGTTGAACGCAACAATCCCCGCGCCCTAGAAAGAAAAATCCTGGCTATCTTAAAGCGTAAGGATTTAGATAAAATCGGTCGGGAGGCAAAAAAAACTATCAAAAATTTGAGGCCCGAACTAACCGTCAAAGAACTTCTTGACTATTTTCAAAAAATAATAGATAAAAAGGGCGAAAAAACAAATTTTAAATGAAAACTTCATTTTTCAAGTATCTATCGAGACTAATCAAGGCTGAAATCAAAAAAGCTTTTAGGAGTCGTTATTTTAAAAAACTTCTTTTAAGTTTTTTGGCCGCCTTTGCTTTAGGAACGGGCTTTGTTTTTTATCTTCGCTGGACACCCCAAGGATCAAGGCTCGTCTCCGGTTTTATCGAAAAAAACCCAAAAACAGCCTATAACTTAAAAAAGTTCTTAAAAATTTACGATTTTCCCTACTTTGTTTATTACTTTTTTCCATCATCTCTTCCCAAATACGAATTAACTATTTCTAATAAAAACCTTAAAAAATTAAACGAAAATTTGCCAGAAAAAGGCCTGTTAACCCAAGAACACAAAAAAACCGTCAAAGCCTCACTTGTATATCAAGATAAAGAATATTCTGTTAGTGTCCGCTACCGAGGAGATAAACAAGAACACTGGCTTTTTGACAAAAAATCCTGGCGAATCAATGTTAAAAACGACTACGTTAATGGAATGAAAAAATTCAACTTTATCATCCCCGAGGATCGTGGCTATCTGACCGAAGCCCTTTCTTTCCATATTGCCCAAAAAATGGGCCTTTTTACCCTCAAAAATGACTACATCGAACTTTATATCAACGGTCATTACGAGGGGGTTTATTTTCTAGTTGAACACTGGGGAAAAGAAGCAATTGAAAAAAACAAACTTGAATCCGACACTAATCTTTATGGAGAAGCTGATTTTGAATCTTTTCCTCAAAATATTTATTCCAGTATCGATAATTTTCAAAAATATACCTCTCGCTCAGATCTTCCCAAAGAAGACAAAAGTGATTTAAAAACACTCCTTGATTACCTTAATAACCTAGATGACGACTTTTTCTACCAAAAAATTGATGAGATCCTTGATCTTGAAAATTTCTTAACCTGGCAAGCTCATTCAGTCCTTTTTTTTAGTCATACCTCAGATTATCGACACAATGCCAACCTTATTTTAAATCGGGAAAAAGGCAAGCTTCAATTTATTCCCTGGGACCTTGGTGCCAAAGACCCGGCCACTCATGAAATGACCATCGACTATAACCCTCTTGTTAAAAGAATTTTAAAAAACCCATATTACTTATGCCAGAGAAACAAAATCCTTCTTGGCTATCTTAATAATGAAGAAAATCTTAAGGACAATTTAGATTATCTTGACCATCTTTACCAAAAAACAAAAATCTCTTTTTATAAAGACCGCAAAAAAAATTTTTTAAACCTTGACTTTGATTATCGAGTCAAAAACATTAAAACATGGCCCTCCAAAGCTCACAAAAAAATTAAGAAAGAAATTGAAAAAAATGACAAAATTTGTCAAGAAGCAGAAGAGCCCAAAAATCCATCCTTAGAAGACTTTGCCAAAACAAACCCCATCTTTAAAAGATTAAACAAAAATGAATTCATTCTTCCCAAAGGCGCCTATTTTATTCGCCGAAACATTATTGTTCCCGACAAGGCAAAAATTACCATTAAACCAGGCGCCAAACTTTATTTTGACAAAGAAATTTCTCTTATATCTTATGGAAAAATCTTGGCCCAAGGTCAGCAAAGTAACAAAATTCTTTTTTCCTCAATTTCTGCCAATAATCCCTGGGGAGTCTTAGGTTTAATTGGAAAAGAAGCCTCAGGAAGTATTTGTTCAAATATTATTTTAGAAAATGCCAGTGAAGCAAGAATCAACGGCATTATTTTCACTGGCGGCCTCGCCGCCCACTATGCAGACATTGAAATTAAAGACTCACTTTTTAGAAACAATAACGGTGATGATGCCATTAATGTTAAACACGCTAAGGCCACAGTTAAAAATTGCAGTTTTACTAATAATAAATTTGATGCTATTGATTATGACAATACCACCGGAGAAATTAGAGGCAATGTTATCCAGGATAGTGGCAATGACGGCATCGATTTGGGTTCAGCCTCTCCACTCATCACTGAGAATATAGTTAAAAACTGCAATGATAAGGCAATAAGCATTGGCGAGCTCTCAGAGCCTGAAGTAACCAACAATCTTTTTGCCCGCTCAAGAACCGGCATTGCTGTCAAAGACAGCGCCCAACCTAAAATCTCTCAAAACTATATTCAAAATAACATAACCGGCCTTATCTCTTTCCAGAAGAAACCTTTTTTCCCGAGGAAAAAATTTTCCTTCTCCAAAAATTGGTTTTATAACAATCAGGTTAATTGGGAATTAAAAGACGGCGTTGCCGAACCAAAAGGAAATTTTGTGGACCAAAAACCTCAAAAAGAAGCGCCGCCCTTTTGATTTAAAAAAATGCTTAAAAAGTTCCACTTTTACCGGTTTGAGTTCAAATATCTTGTTTCAGAAAAGTACCAAAGTTTTATTAGAGAAGATTTATTACCTTTTATGCAATGGGATAGCTATGCTCGCAAAAAAAGAGATAAAAAATATCTTGTTAACAGCCTCTATTTTGATTCTTATGATTTTAAGTCTTTCTGGGAAAAAATTGCTGGCATTAAAGATAGATTCAAATTACGGCTAAGAACCTATCGCCTTAACAAGTTTTCAGACAGAGAGGAAATTTTTTTTGAAATTAAAAGAAAACGCAACGCCACCATTATCAAAGACAGGGGACTTTTTAAATACTCAGACTGCCAACTTCTTCTAAAAACCCAGGATATTAATACTCTTCTTAAATCAAAAAAAGTGAAAAAAAGAAATATTTTAAAAGACTTTCTAAGGCTAAAAACAAAATTTAGAATGACCCCTAAAATAAAAGTTGTTTATGAAAGAGAACCTTTTGAAGGAATCTATTACCAAAATTTAAGAATTACCTTCGATTCCAATCTTCAAGCCTGTCTGGCTAATAATTTTTCCTCCACTAATTGTTATCGAAAACTACTAAAAAATCATTTTGTTTTGGAAGTAAAATACCGAGGCATTCTTCCTTACTGGTTTCACCAAATCATTCAAAGATACGAACTTCAAAGAATATCCTTTTCCAAATACGCCCAAGCAATCGAACTTATGATATAATTTTACCCAACCCATGCCACAATTTTCGTTCACACTTAACGCCAGCAATCAATACGGCTTACAGAATATTATTGTCAATCTTCTGCTTTCATTCTTTTTGGGAACAAT
>JABAOC010007550.1_pt1 | contig 10676 bp, 8 predicted proteins | sample 7062161 | NCBI WGS metagenome assembly JABAOC01 (sample SAMN14538625, study PRJNA623070) | marine sediment metagenome | biome: marine biome [ENVO:00000428]; feature: marine pelagic biome [ENVO:01000023]; material: deep marine sediment [ENVO:00002113] | place: India: Gulf of Khambhat ...
AAGACTATAAAGGCTTCTACAATGTTAATGGAAGGAAACTCTTCGTAAATACCGACGGAGGACTGAAAGCGGACGGAAATCCTCTCGGAGCCACCGGTGGAGCCCAAGTTTTTGAGGCTGTTAAGCAACTGAAAGGTGAAGCTGGAGATAGACAAATAGAAACCAGCGAAGACTTGCAGTTTGGATGCATCTTGGAGTTGGAAGGATTCGGAACAAAGGCCTACGTGCACATTCTAAGGAGAGGCTAGCATGAGCAGTGAACCCATTGAAAGAAGAGTTTCTTACATTGGAGACCGACTCAGAGGAAGTCGATGCGGACTCTGCGGAAAAGAATACTTTAGAACCAGAGATTGGTGTCCAGTCTGCGGAAGAAGAAGCTTCGGCAAGATGGAGAACGCAGACTTGTTCTATGAAAAAGGCATTCTCCAAGTCTGCACCCTTGTCGAGAAGCCCACAAACAAATTCACCAAGCTTGGGTCCTATGTTTACGGTATTGTTTCCTTTCACAACGGAAAGGTGAGAGTTCCGGGTAGACTGACTGACCGCATCCTAAAGAAAGAGGAGATAGACCTGCCCAGCTTCGAGGACAGAGAGGTTGTTCCAAGGTTCAGGAGAAGATGTGCTGTGCAGCAAAGCGACATCATTCCAACAATTTCCCTAGCCTTCACATTCGCCGATGAGTACTATCCACATCAGAAACACGAAATAGTTGCACCCAGAAAAGAGTATAAAACCCCGGGAATCACCGGCTACGGAGTGTATGTCCCAAGATTCCGGATTAAGGAGGGACCTATAGAAAGGTCTGTGCCGTTTATGGATGAAGATGCCATAACCGCAGCTGTTGAGGCTGGAAAGATGGCTCTCATTCACTCCGGAGTGGACCCCTCACTGGTCGGCAAGGTTTACGTTGGTTCTGAATCCAACCCCTACGCAGTCAAACCCATCGCCTCCAAGGTGGCTCAGGTGTTGAAGCTCGGCGAGGAAGAACAAATGGACGGTGTGCAAGGCGTGGATGCCATCGATACAGAGTTTGCATGTAAGGCCGCCACCAGCATGTTCAAAGACGCCGCAGCACTTGCGTATTTTCCCGGCGCCAATACCCCCTACACCCTGGTGATAGGCACCGACAATTCTCAAGCTGCACCCCGGGAAGACCTTGGAGGTGAGCTGGATTTCTTTGTTGGCTACGGCGGATCCGCCTTCATGTTCGGTATGCACGATGTTATCGCTGAGCTTGAAGGCTGGTACTCTTGCACCTCAGACACTCCAGATTTTTGGAGGAGGAACTTGGAGTCATATCCAAGACACGGTGGACGATTCACTGGTGAACCAGCCTACTTCAAACACGTGATGAAGGCGGCCAAAAGGCTCATGGAGAAGCTGAAGTTTCAACTGAATGATGTCGACTATTTTGTTTCTCATCAGCCTAACATCGGCTTCCCCGTCAACGTGGCCAAGGCGCTAGGGTTCAAGGAGGACCAGTATATGCCCGGTTTGAAGGTTGCTAACTTCGGTAATACCTATTCTGGTTCTTCGCCCATTGGTTTGGCAGCTGTCCTGGATATAGCTAAACCTGATGAAAGAATTGTCATAGTGAGTTATGGGTCAGGGGCAGGAAGCGACGCGTATTCCTTCGTAGCGACCAGCCAAATACAGGAGAAAAGGCGACGAAGAAAGTTTACGGTTCAGAATCAAGTAGAAAACAGCTACATAGAATATGTAGACTACAATACCTACAAAAGACTTAAGCATGGGCTCTAAGCCGCGCAAACAAGGATGGTTGAAAATCTTAAATAGTTCTCTCTACTCATAATAGGAATGAGCATCATGGCTGAAATTTGTTCCACATGTGGACTACCTCTCGACATATGTGCCTGCAAAGAAATCAGCAAGGAACAACAAAGAATCCGAGTGAGAGTGGAAACACGTAAATGGGGAAAAGCAGTCACCGTTGTAGACGGCATTAATGACAAAGACACAGACTTGGGGAGACTTGCTCAAAAACTCAAAACTTTCTGTGCCTGTGGAGGCACCGCGAAAAACAATCAGATCCTACTGCAAGGCGACCACCGACAAAGAGTGCACTCATACCTGATTGAGATTGGATATCCCAAAGAGAACGTGGAAGTCCAATAACCGTTGGGAGGGCGAAAAAACTGGGCCTTCTCAAAGATTTTCGTGACGTACTTAAGAGCATGAAACGAAGAGGCCCAACTTTGAAACTCTGTCCCGGATGTGGAAGCCCTAAACTCCGGCTCTCCAGCAGCTTTGACGTTTGGCTAACACCTGAACAGTACTGTTGTGAAGACTGTGGCTACAAAGGTCCCATCGTGCTGGAACTGGAAAAAGAGGAAGAACCGAAAGCTAGTCTGGCAACTTGATCCCCAAGTTTCTCCTGAGACTCTTGTAGCGATTTCTTACAGTAACCTCAGTGACCCCCGCAGCCTCCGCAATGTCTTTTTGCGTTTTCTTCTCGCTGTTTTGTAAACAAGCAATGTAGAGAGCGGCAGCCGCGAGACCCATGGGATCTTTACCTGACGCAGCCCTCTTCCGTTTCGCCTGCCCAAGAATCTTAATTGCAAGTCCTTGGGTTGGACCACTTATGCCGGTTCTCTCAGCTATTTTAGAAATGTACGTGAGAGGATCAGCAATGGGCATACGAATATTCAGTTCACGCAGCAAAAGTCGATAGCATCGAGCAACATCTTTTTTATCGACAAGACTGGCCTCAGCGATCTCCCGCAGGGTTCTCGGAGTTTCACTCGTTCGACAAGCAGCATAAAGAGAGGCAGCCGCGATGGCGGCGATGGATCGTCCTCGAACTAAACCTTTGTCCAAAGCCTTGCGGTAGATCACCGCGGCTTTTTCCTTAACCGGTCCTGGGGCGTAAACTTTGTCGGAAAGGCGGTCGAGCTCCGCCATGGCTTGAGCCAAGTTTCTGTCAACAGAAGAGTGGACTCGAGATCTTATCTGCCACTTCCGCAACCTCCACATTTGGAGGCGTGTGGAAAGGGGAAGCTTGCGTCCAAACGCGTCGCGGTCAACACGTCCTATAGCAGTTGATAAGCCTTTATCGTGCACAGAGTAAGATGTGGGGATGCCTACACGGCTTCTAGAAGCCTTCTCTTCCTGCGTGAAGGCTCGCCACTCCGGACCCTTGTCCATCATCTGCTCGCGAAGTACGAGGCCGCAGCTACTGCAAATCGTCTCACCAGTGTCATAATCATGAATAAGGTTTTTGCTACTGCACTCAGGGCACTTGTCTGCAGACCGCTGCTGCGTTTCTGCCTTTTCCATTAACTTTTCTCCTCTATGGAGTGACCTAGGCGAAAGAACCGTCACAAGAGGTGACTCCTCACCACAACGTGTACCGTGAGAAGACGCTCATCTGGCCCCGCCGTGCTAAATCAAGGGACATGTATTAATATATAAAGCTTGCGGTTTTCCAAAGCATATTTCCGGTTAGGTTTCATAAACATTCTTATCGTTCGTTGAAAGTGTTAGTCGACTCACTCGTAGACGGGATCCAGCCTTTTTATTACCTGTTAACGTTAAATTGGACCGTTGTTTTGTTACAATTGGAAGGTGTAGATTTGGCTCGTCTGCCTGAAAAGCTTCGTGTCGCCTTGGAAAAGGTTGTTCGGAAGCTAGGTAGACGAGAAACTGTTTCTGGTGTCGGCTTGTTTGGAAGCTGGAGTCGAGGCGATGCGGCCGTTAGCAGCGATGTGGATCTACTGGTTTTAGATAGGCGTGACTTCCAATACGAACATGTGGATCGCCTTGAGTGTAACGATTTTCTTGTTGACTTGAACTACATCTCCAAGCAATGCGTCACGGGTTCAGTTCCATCTGAAGTTGATCAAAAACTCTATGAGACAATCGTCTTGTATGACAGAGACTGGTTGCTGACGACCTTAAAAGATCGGATCTCCCGAACCTATCAAAAGCCTGAACGTGTTGGCATTCGAACGGACGCATATCTCGTGGAATCGGACATATACTTGAGCAGAGCCGCTTCGGCTTACAATCGCGGAGATTTTCAAAGTGCCTCTGTGTTTGCAGGCATAGGGTTAGAATCCATGTTAAACATTCTCCTCGAGGCGAGTCTGCTTCCCATCTCCAATACGCGTTTTGTTGCAGCTCTTGAAAGATCAGCTACGAAATTGGCGTATCCCCAATTCTTATCTGCATATTTTACTGTGGCTCGCCTGNNATTTCGTTCTTCATGAAGGACAACGCTTCTGCCCTAGGTTCTCTGCATTGCAAGGCGAGGTCTAAGTTACAATATTATGGAAAGCCTGAGTTCCTGCGTGGCATGAACGCGAGGTCACACGAAATTGTTCACGCTGGCATGTACGCTGAGGCTTCTCATTTTGTGCTTCGCGTCTTGGCCGATTTGCTCGAAAACTATGCTTGGCTAGCATCTACTGTGGAAGGCGTCAAGCTCAACTACACAACTCTTTTTCGTTCCCTCAAGAGCTTCAAGGAAACGCCTACTCAATTGTATGAAACCGCTGTGGAAGCCTTCCACGTAAAAGATATCACTAAACAGGAGACGGAAAACATTTTGAAACTAGCCAAAGACACAGCTCTAAGTGTTCGTCGACAAAGAAAGAGTTTGATCCGCAGGTTCATTGGACCGTTAGCTTAGAGTCCTACATTGTTTGTTTGTCTCTATTTCATATAGAGTCTATATTGCCTGTCTCTGCAATAACATCGTTCTCGTGAACATTGTTGCGCTCTCTCTTTGGAGTTCCTGCAACGAGGATACTGTCCGGATGAGATATTTATTAAGAAGGTTGAAAGGTTCTCTTATTTAGCCCGGGAAGAAGAAAGCCCGGTGGAGGAAGAAATCTTTCCGCCGAGTGTAGTGGTCAAGCATGGCGGGCTCTGGACCCGCTGACGAGAGTTCGAATCTCTCCCGGGCTACCAATCACATGATTTTCACAGTTAATTGTCGTGTTAACGTTCCGAAAATGCGTGATCAAACGTTTTAAGTGGTTTTCACACGTTTTAGAAAGATTGAAGCCCAAGTCTCTCGTTTTCTTGACCAATTCGGCATCCAGATACAATACAACATTTCGTTTCTTGCTCATTTTGCGTTTGCCTCCGAATGCTTGCGAGGGGGGAAGGCTCTATTTTATAAGTTTGGTGCATGCATGCGTGCACATCAAAGATCAAAAAATATCAAGCCGGAGTCATTGGCGTTGACCTACGTATTTTTTCCAATTTTGGATTCATAGAAGATTGTTTCACAAATCACAAATATCAGTTGTTGCCACAGTTAATCTGGAAAGTGAAAGAAGAATGAGGTTGAGAGTTATTACAGAAGCAGTTGGTGTAGAGAAGAAAAATGTTTTAACAGTTCTTGTTTCAGCGTGTTTGTTGTCAACATTGGTTGCAACAGGTAACATAGAAACAGTGAAGGCAAGCCCCGAATTACCATGGTCAATCACTATGCATGCAACGGTTACCACTAACCCCTATTGGGGATACTACGGCGGATACCATGACGTTTGGCAGGCCATCAAGACTGAACTCGCCAAGATCGGCATCAACCTTGAAATCAACTACTACGATGACTTCACATGGTATGACCGAGTTTGGGACACCGGTTGGAACAAGACGTGGGCTGAAGGAGGATGGGACATGACCACGCTCGAATGGTGGCTACAGCCCCACGCAATGGAGCCTTGGTTTTCGTCAATGTGTCTCAGCGACCTGCAGCCTCCTGAAGGCTACAATATCTTCCCGTGGAACAACACAAAGGCCGACATACTCCTAACCAAAGCAATTGAAGAGTTTGACGCGGAGAGACGCAAGGCATACATATGGAAGTGGCAGGAAGTCTTCATGCAAGACCCTCCATGGATCAACATGTGGTACCCAAAGATCTACGATGTAAATGGAATGTGGCTTGATGGTTACGACCCAGCAGCGTGTTGGTGGTATGACATCACGAACATGTCGCTTAACCCTGCGGCGATGCCACCCGAGCGCAAAGTTCTACATGAAGATTGGGTCTACCACGCCGTCAGCGAGGAGGTGTGGAGCCTCATGCCGAATTTCATGGATACCTATACAGAAGAGCAAATGTGCACTGTCCAATGGGATACCTTATACCGATGGTCGCTCAAATGGGAAAACTTTGTGAAAGGCCAAGCGCCGGATCCGACAGATTACATAATCGTGCCTGAGTTGGCTGCTAAAGACCCGTACCCTGTTGGCGGCTATTATAAGCAGATGAGAGTTGAACTGAGGGAGGGCGTCAAATGGAGCGACTATGCAACGAGCGGCGAAACAGTGGACGCAGACGACGTCGTTTTCACCTTCAATACAGCCTGCCTAAAACCACAGGCCGGATGCACTGGGATGGGCGACTTCGTCGGGTTCTTAGACCACGTGACAAAAGTTAACGATACGGCAGTTGATTTCTTCCTTAAAAGACCTTGTCCTGACTTTACATCTGTCCTTGCAAACGACTGGGGAGGCAGCATTTTGCCTGCTCACAAACTCACGGATTACGACCCTAATCCATCCGGCATGAAAATGGATCCAGCCAATTATGATTTCGCCAATTCTTCAGCGTGGCTACCTGTCACTGGGCCCTTCAAACTCAAGGAGATACAGCCTGGTCAGTATGTTCTGTTGGAGAGGAACCCCCTCTACTTTGGTTATGACTTGGGTTGGGGACCAGATTCGAGTGTTCAAGCGATCTATCTGAAGTGGTTGCCGGACCCCGCTGTTAGGCTGTTGGAGTTCCAGAAATACCGGCTTGACTGCGGTGAGTATCCAACGGCGCCGATAGAAGTGTGGAAAGACTTGGAGACAGACCCCAACCTCAATGTATTTCAATACAATTATCCTGCAAGCAACCCCATATGGTTCAACTTCAACAACGAATATTTGAGCAACAGATACGTACGATTGGCAATATCTTACGCTGTTCCTTACGAGGGGATCTTCAGCGAAATACTGCCAAGCTGGGGAATCGAAACCGCGTATCCCGGCAAAACCCCGATAACTCCCCTCCACTACTACACCGACCCCGACAACGTGACAGTACACCTCTTCAACGAAGAACTGGAGCCCTACGAATACAACATAACCAAAGCTTTGAAATGTATGGAAATGTGGTGGTATTCAACGAATCAACCCTACATAAATGGACCTTTGGGCGACTCAGACCTGAGTGGAGTGGTTGACCTGGACGACTGGTATATATGGAGAGAGAACTTTGGAACAACCCCAGCGGAGTGGATCTTTCCTCCAGGCAACGACATCGACCCCGACTTCAACAACGACCTAATAGTTGATGTGTTGAAGGACTTACCGCTCTGGGCAGACAACTACGGAAAAGAATACCCAACTACGGGGGCTAGTGCGCTCAACGCAAACACAATCAAGGTCTTCACTAAGGTATCTCCGTACATTGCGGTTATTCCTGAGATCACCGTGGATCCAACATTGACGCCTGGCAAGAACTACACAGTCTCAATATACACGGATTACAACGGAACCGACATTTGGGCATGGCAGTTCAGCCTAACCTACAACCCCAACATCCTCCACGGCATTGAGGCTACCAACGGAGATCTTATCACCAAAGAAAAACATCGTAGGGCTCAATTCATACCGGGAATGTTCGACAACGAAGCAGGCAAATTATCGCTGACAGGAGCCTACTTCTTCCCCCTTCCTCCACCGATTCCAGTGACATCTGGACCCGGAATACTGGCCAACGTAACCTTCACGGTGGTAGGCGCGGGAACCTCTAACATATCCATGGGACTGGAAACGGGACTCGGCGGAGTCGCTGAAGACATCGAATTAGGTCCTGGGTACGGAGGCACGTACATAATCATAGACGCAGAGACCATGCCCGACCACATAGGACACGGCTACTTCGACAACACAGCACCGCCACCAGTGGTGACTGCAACCATAGACATTGACCCTGAAACCTTGAATCTGAGAAATAGGGGACAATGGATTACTGCTTACATTGAGCTTCCGGAAGAATACAATGCAGAAGAAGTGGATGCTACTACCATCCTGCTTAATGGAACCATTTCACCAGTTCTCGATCCAATGTATGAGTTTGCTACCAATTCGAGTGAGTATCTTGTAGACCATGATGAAGATGGAATCTTGGAACGTATGGTTAAGTTTGACAAGGCAGAAGTGACGGCTTTACTAAGTGTTGGTGAAGCTACTCTAACAATAACTGGTGAAGTAAATGGTACACCGTTTGAAGGCAGTGACAGCATAAGAGTAACATCCCTATCCAGCATGGCGCGCGCAGGACCCGGTGGATGTCAAGGTCTTAAGAAATAAAAGACGTTAACCCCACATCGCAACGTCTTTTTCCACTAGCCAGACTCTACGATAAATATGCCTAAGAGTGATGTGCATGCATGCGTGGGTTGAGTTATAACTCCAGAAAATCTTCTTCTACCGGAGGTTGCCAATGTGGAACAGTGCTCTGACTGCGGCAAAGACATTCCAGAAGATAACGTAACAAACTGTCTTTATTGTGGTGCTCCCATCTGTGAAGACTGTGAGATTGGTGGTCTATGCATTAATTGTGCTCAAATTTTGGAAGCTGAAGAGGATTTAGAAGCCGAAGAAGGCTTTTGGTGATTTCTTTTGATTTTTCTTACGTGCACACATGACAAGATGTTTGGTGGGGGATATTGTCGTCTCTGGAACATGGCGCGCGCATGTTTATGAATTCGGAGAAGGAATATGTCTTGTCGAATATGTCAACTACTGATTTATTGTTTAAAGCGAAAGTTGTCGGCTTGATTCTTTCTAAAGACGCAGAGAAAGCTCTTGATTTGTTGAGCCAACACTATAGAATTGCGAAGCCAAACCTTAAGGTTGGCATGCCGAAGGGTCACTTAAGGAAACTGGCATGCTATGTAGCGAAGAAACGAACGATTCATGTTTCTGGTAGGGAGGCCCTTCATAATCCACGTGTAATTCTTCACGAGTTTTACCATCATCTTCGAAATTTCTCAGATACACAGAGGGGCATAGAGAAATACGCCGAGAAATTCGCGGAAGACTATTTGCAGGCTTATGTGCGCGTCCGCGGATCATAGTATTAACAGATTTGCTCTGCCATAGATTTTCTTCAGTCTTTCCAGTGTAATGCTTCGCCAGAACATTTCTCGGCACTCTCCCTTGAAACACATCAACAAACCTGTCTGGAACCATCAGTTCACCTAGCGTTGTTGAATGCCATTTGCGCAATACTTGAGGTGTTATTTTGAATTCTGCTGCTTTGCTTGCTTTCTTCCATGCATGCTGCGGTGGAGTGGGGGCAAATTATAATATGAAAGTCAAGGGATAGCAGTATTACGACAAGATGAGATTAATGAACTTGATTGTGGATGTAAGAAGCCGAGAGGAGTACTATAGGAACCACATCAAAGGATCGCTGAACATTCCTGTTTCTGATCTAGAGTACTACATCGACTTTCTGAAAGACAAGGACATACTTCTTTACTGCGATACGAACCGAAGGGCGAAGATAGCCGTGGAATACTTGGCCAAGAGAGCCGTCAAAGCCGCAATAATTCCACAAGAAGAGCTTGATAAATACAAGAAAGAAGGAAAGCCAATACTATGTGCCATAAACTATCTATCAGTGAAGCCTGGTATTGAAAAAGAGTTCGAGGAAAAGACAAAAGAATTATGCCGTATGACTTATGGAAAGAAGGGATTTCTTGGCTCAAAAGTATTTAGAGTTTCAACGATTTCCTATGGAGGAAGCGGGCTTCAAGGCCAATATGAGAATATCGATGTTAAACCAGCCAAATATGTAATGTTGACTTTCTGGGCAAGTAAGAAGGCCCATGAAGAATTTCATAAGCAACCAGATATTCTCGAAGGTTTCATGGGTTTGATGAAATATCTCTCAATAATGCCTTTTGAGGAATACGGCGAAATCATAAGATAAGATTGTGCTATACGCAGGAGGCTAGAACATGACTGAGCCGACTGAATCAGAGATTCTAGCCAAAATGCGTACCTTGCTGGCTCTGGAGAGAAACTATCTAGCGGAAGAAAGAACGGCACTCGCTGAATTCAGAACAGGTTTAGCACTTACTTTGATAGCTCCAGCAGCAAGCACCGTCATCGCATACATGTTCTCCTTTGTGCAACCAGAGTATGCCCTTCTCTTCGATGCATTCAATTTCATATTTTTCGCAACTCTTGCGATATGGGGAATCTGGACAAGTTTTCGCTCACGTTCCAAATTGAACAGAATAAGAAACAAGATGATGATTCTGAAGAACCGTGAATGTGAGGTTATGAAAAAATCCAAAGCGGTTCACGATCTCCTTCGTGACTGTATAGCCGAAGAAGACGAACACAAAATGAGAAGATAAACGCATGCAAATATGGAGATTTGAGAGACAGCCAATTCTTGATAGTCTCTGCGTTAATTGTGCTGAAATCTTAGAGGCAGAAGAAGATCGAGAGATGGAAGAAAATGCGCGCGAGCATTGTCTACAATTCTAACTATTGACAACTTCGTATTCTTGTTCGTTCTTTACACCCAATCCCAGTTCAACAGCTCTACGTATTTGCGTATAACTCCATGGATCGTTCTTCAAACTTGAACCATCAAAAGCTGCAACTGTTTTCAAAGCTTCGATATCCAT
>JABAOC010016088.1_pt6 | contig 10676 bp, 14 predicted proteins | sample 7062161 | NCBI WGS metagenome assembly JABAOC01 (sample SAMN14538625, study PRJNA623070) | marine sediment metagenome | biome: marine biome [ENVO:00000428]; feature: marine pelagic biome [ENVO:01000023]; material: deep marine sediment [ENVO:00002113] | place: India: Gulf of Khambhat ...
GTGGACTCTGTCGGTACTTCCGGGCGGCTTCATTGACTTCGACCAGGTTTTGGCTCCTCCGGAAAACGGCCAGAAACTTCCGGGATTGAGAAACCGCGGATTTCATAGTCTTTCTCTTGAAGAAAATGATGGCCCAGGAGAAGATAGAAAAGAAGAGGAGGATGAGGATGACGAGTTGAACGACGATCCCAGCCTCCAAAATCAGATTGAAAAAGTTCATGGTTATCTCACTGAAAGTAGCATATGCCAGGGGTATTGTCAATCGGGCTCAGGCTGATGGGTATCGAAACACGCAGGATACAGCAGGGGGCTAGTCCTTAACGTCATTCCAGCACCAGCCTATGCTGGCACAGGCTGCGGCTGAAATCTAGCCTGTCCCTGCGGAGGCAGGGATTCAGCTTGTCCCAACCTTCGCTGGAATGAAATTGACAAAATTCTGATTACGTAATAGATTGAGTATCCAGCCTAAAGACTTCCCAGGGAGAGAGAACATCAAGGGCGAGAGAAAATTCCAACCGGCTCAATTCCTGGCCGTGAGTTTTGTTATCGCCATCCTCATCGGCACCGTCTGTCTTCTCATGCCGTTCAGCACCCAAGCAGGCCACATGTCCCTAATAGATGCCCTGTTCACGGCGACTTCAGGAGTGTGTGTCACAGGGCTTATCGTCCAAGATACAGCGACCTCTTTTACTCCATTCGGGCAGGGGATCATTCTCATCCTTTTTCAGCTGGGGGGGTTGGGCATCATGACGTTTTCCACTCTTATCCTCCTGGCGGCAGGAAGAAGGATTTCGATTAAAGATAAAATCATGATCCAAGAGGATTTTCACTACATGGCCCCGAGGGACTTTAAATCCTTGATCAAAAAGATATTCCTGTACGCATTGGCCATAGAATCTCTAGGCGTGCTTTCCCTCTTTTTCTTCTGGCTGAGAGATTATGAATGGGTTAAGTCTCTCAATCTGGCTGTGTTTCATTCCGTCTCAGCTTTTTGTAATGCCGGGTTTTCTCTTTTCAGCCAGAGTTTCTACGGATTCAGGGATAGCGCTTGGATAAACATAACACTCATCCTCCTGATCGTGCTCGGGGGGCTGGGATTTTTGGTGATCGATGAGTTGAAAGGGAGGTTTATAGGTCTTTTCAGGAGACAGAAGATGAAACTCTCCCTCCATGCCAAGTTGGTTTTGGCTCTGACTTTGGGCCTGATCATCATCTCCCTCGCCGTTTTTGTCCTCATCGAGTGGGATCATTCCTTAAAACAGTTTTCAGGACAGGAAAAGCTTTTCTGTTCTGTGTTTCAAGTCATCACGCCGCGCACAGCTGGTTTTAACACGATGAATATAAACTCGTTGAGCCTGGCCGTTATCCTCCTTTTGATGATGTTGATGTTTGTCGGGGCCTGTCCGGGATCCACAGGAGGTGGAGTCAAGACGAGTACGATAGGCGTCATCCTCGCGTTTCTAAAGTCGAAATTGGCCGCGAGAGACACGGTCAACCTTTTCTACCGGACCCTTCCCCTGGAGTTGGTGACCAAAGCCTTCACCGTGGTCACTCTGGCCGTATTGGTCATCTTTCTTTCCTCGTTTATCCTGCTGCTTACCCAACCCGACGCGAGCTTCCGGGAAGTTCTGTTCGAGGTTTTCTCAGCCTTCGGCACCGTGGGGCTTTCTTTGGGGTTGACACCGAAGCTGACCCCTGTGGGTAAGATTATGATCATCCTGACCATGTATGTCGGCCGGATCGGCCCCCTGACGTTACTCTATGCCTTCAGTCGGGAGAGGGCCCACGGACGATTTGAATACGCCAAAGAAACTGTTATGATAGGTTAGGAATGAGAGGAGATATCTATGAAATTTGCCGTGATAGGATTGGGCAGCTTTGGATCGAATGTGGCTAAGACTCTTTACGAAAAAGGCAATGAGGTCCTGGCGGTAGACAGAGATAGCAACAGGATCGAAGAAGAAAAGAATTTCGTCACCCATGCGGTGAACATGAATGCCGCTGTTAAAGATAACCTCCAAGCCATCGGGATTACGGATATGGATGTCGTGATCGTCAGTCTAGGTCCGGAGATGGAAGCCTCCATCCTGACCGTCCTTTACCTTCATGAGCTCGGCGTGAAGCATGTCGTGGCTAAAGCCTTGACCGAGGACCATGCCAAGGTCCTGGAGGCTGTCGGTGCGACTGAGGTCATCTATCCTGAGAAAGATATGGCCATTAAAACAGCCTTGAAGCTGAACAACCCGAACATCCTGGAATTCCTGCCCCTCGTCTCGGGACTCAGCATCCAGGAGATTGCCCCTCCTGAAAAATTCATCGGCAAGACTATAAAAGACTTGGATATCAGGAATAAATACGGCGTCCAGATTATCGCCATCAGGGAGCTCATCGCGGAGAAAACGACCTTCATCCCCGATGCCGACTTTGTCATCAAGGACAGTGATGTCCTTATAATCATGGGAGAAGAGAAAAAACTGGCGAAGCTGAGCTCCTCAAAATCCTGACCCCAATCTCCCCATCAATTTCCTCAGCCACTTGACAAACGTTTGTTGTATTATTACTTTATGCATGATGAACAAACGTTTGTTTAAATCATTCCGTTGGAGGCATCGATGAAGAGAAAGCCCATAGGGATTGTTTTGTTCCTGCTTTTTTCCTCTCTCCTCCACTCCCAGAGCTTGTTCGAGGATGCTGAGGCGGGTCAAAAAAAAGAAGAAAAACCTTATGAATTGAACGGGTATCTTCGGAGTGTGCTCTTCGTGGGCAAAGTTCCGGATGTCAGCGAGGCCGAGTTGAAAAGCGGCTATGGTGAAGCCGATTTAAAACTCAAAGTAAGAAAGCAGAGTTTTGGAGATGCCTTTGCCGAGATCAGGTTCCGCCGGGGGTATGAATTCCAAAAATCCGTGTCCGAAATCAACCTTCGTGAAGCCTATGTGAATGTTTATGCGGGTCCATTCGACTTCAGGATTGGACACCAGATCGTCGTCTGGGGAAGAGCCGATGGCCTAAACCCTACAGACAACATCACTCCGAAAAATATGTTGGTCCGCTCTTCTGATGAAGACGATCGGAGGCAGGCCAATTTTCTCATCCGTTCTACCTATAATCTCTATCCAGTGCGGATTGAAGCGATCTGGGTTCCGGCTTATAAATCATCTTATATTCCAACCGACCTCATATCCTTTCCTCCAGGTGTCACGCTCGTCGATCCCGACTATCCCGACGCTCGGGTCAGAAACAGCGCCTTTGCCCTCCGGTTGAACTTTGAGATGTCCTCGATCGACGGCTCCCTCTCTTACTTCAATGGCCATAATCCCTTCCCTGGCATTTCAGCCAAGATCCTTNNTTCATCGAGGTTTTCCCGAAGTCTTACCGGCTTCATATTCTTGGGGCCGATTTTCAGACCACGGTTGGCTCTTGCGGATTGAGGGGAGAATTAGCCTACAGAAAGCCGCTTGAAGATCATGAACGATTCATCCACATCTCCAATCCGGATCTGTATTACGTGTTCGGGATAGACAGAGAATTTTCTGGAGATTTGAGTGTCATCCTCCAGTACATCGGACGGTATGTTTTTGATTTTAAGGACCTGGAACGTCCCCTCCATCCGTTAGATATCCCCAGTTATGAACTGACCCAAAGAAACCGCATGATCACCTCCCAGCTGCATGGGCTCAGCCATTCCCTGTCCTTCCGGATCGAGAAAAAGCTGCTTCACCAAACGATGAGCGTAGAGGTTTTGGGACTGATTCATACCACTTCAGAAGAATTCCTGTTGAGGCCGAAGTTGACCTATGATATTGCTGATGCTCTGGAATTAACGGTAGGGGGAGAGATTTTTACCGGTCAAAAGGACACCCTTTTCGACACCATCGGTTCGACGTTGAATTCTTTATTCGTGGAGCTTAGGGCTTCTTTTTAGGAGGAGACGATGACAGATAAGGAGAACGTGGCACCTAAACAGAGAATACTGGATGCGGCTATTTCGCTTTTTGTCCAGAAAGGATACTCAGGCGTAGGGGTGCGTGAAATCGCCAGCGCAGCCGGCGTCAACCTGGCGATGATTTCTTACTACTTTGAGGGAAAAGTCGGGATTCTCAAGGCCATCGTCGAAGAATTTTTTGATCGCTATTCCGAGCTTTTTGCCGGAGTCGATAATGAAAGCCTGTCTCCCGAAGAATGTGTCAGGAACCTGATCAGGAACATCGTCAACTTTGTCAGAGAAAACACAGATCTAGCCTTGGTCACCTACAACGAGCTTCCCCTCGATGTCCCGGAGATTGCTGAACTTAAGGCAGAAAGGATAATGATGATCATCCAGAGAACAAGCGGACTTATCCGACGGTTTGGCGTGGATCCCCCAGATTATTTCCTGATGGGTATGATCGGGCCGAGCCTGATGGCCATCATATTCACCCATTTCCGGATGAAACCCGTGCTCCAGCGTGTTCAAGAAGTCGAATTCGATGATACCTACTATGAACAGTTTACAAAGACTATAACGACTCTATTTTTAGATGGCGTCCACGGCGTCATCGCCAGCAGACAGACGGAGCAAGAAGGATTGAAAGATGGGTAAGCTGGCTGACGGTATTGTTCGCTTCCGATGGGTCATCATTATATTCTTCATAGTCATAACTCTTGTTTTTGCCAGCCAGCTGCCACGGGCTGAAATAGAATCCGACGTCAAAGCCATGCTCCCTTCGGACATGACCTCAAGAATCAACACCGATCTCATCGACGAGATCTTCGGCGGGACTGAGATGCTGATGGTTATCATCAGGACGGATGATGTGCTCAGACCAGAAACGCTGGAACGGACAAAAAATTTATCCAAGCAAATCAAACGGGTTAAGGGAGTGGACAAGGTCCTGAGCCTCTTCGAGATGAAAAGCATTAAAGCCGGAGAAGGAGCTATGATCGTCAATCCGGCCGTAAAACGTATCCCGAAGACGGAGGACCAAAGGGAAAAACTGAGGAATGAAATCACCGAGAATGATGTGGTCTACGGGAGTGTCGTTTCCGAAGATTTTACCCTGACGGCGGTCATCGCCCTGCTTAAGACCGAGGTGTCTGATGCTTATCTCATCGGTGAAATCCAGAAGATCATAAAGGAAAATCCGGGCGAGGAAGAGGTTGTCTTGGGCGGTCTTCCCTACATAAGGTTTCAATTCAACAAGAACATACAGAGTGATTTACGCCGTCTGCTTCCCCTGGGTATACTCATCATGCTCGTCTTCCTGTTTATCTGTTTCAAGCAGCTTCGGGGGGTGATCCTTCCTTTTTTCGTCGTTCTGATGTCCATTCTTTTTTCTATGGGGTTGATTCCTCTTTTGGGATGGAAGATTCATGTCATCACTGTCGTACTTCCGGTCATGCTGATCGCGATTGCCAATGATTACGGTATACATCTGGTCGCCCGATACCAGGAATACAACGTAGAAGGCAACACCTACTCAAAACAAGAGTTGGCCAAGAACATATTTCAGAACCTGAGTAAGCCTGTGCTGGTTACCGGACTAACGACCATGGCTGGCATGTTGTGCCTTCTGGGGCATATCATCGTTGCGGCCCGCCAGCTCAGCATCCTGGCCGCGGCTGGCATCGTATTTGCCCTAGCGGCCAGTCTTCTTTTCATCACCGCCTTCGTCTCGATCCTGCCCAAAGCGAAGCCGGTCATCCGGTCCAACCCGAATCCAAAGAAGAAGCCAATCCTGGAGCGGATGCTGGGGCTGTTTGGGCATATCGTCAGCAAACGTCCTAAGATTATCATCGGGGCAGCGGTTATTTCAGCTCTGATTATCTCCGTCGGCATATTTTCTGTCATCATCGATACTGACCCGAACAAGTACTTCCCTCAGGGACATCCAATCCCTTATGCTTCTGGTTTAATCAATAAACATCTCGGCGGGGCCCAGAATCTCTCGGTAGTCTTCGAGGGAGATATCAAGGATCCTCGGGTCATGAAGAAGATAGATCAGCTGGAGAAAGAGTTGGGAGAATTGCCAGAAGTCGGGAACACAACCTCGGTGGCCCGAGTGGTACGACAGATGAGTCGGGCCCTGAATGAAGAATGGGAGGAGGGATACGACCGGATCCCCGACACACGGAATGCCGTGGCCCAGTATTTTGAGCTCTACTCTATGAGCGGAGATCCAGAGGACTTTGAGAAGATGGTGGATTTTCCTTACGAGAATGCCATGGTCACTGCCCGCCTCAACACGGCCAGCACCAAAAAGCTCAACAGAGTTATCGACAAGATCGAGGACCGAGTCAAGAACGATCAAGATATCAGGCTTGTCGGGGGTTTTGCGACCATCCTCTCCGAGATGGCCCATAAGATCGTCAGAGGACAGTTTCTTTCCCTTTCTTTGGCAATCCTGGTCGTGGGAATCCTTCTGATGGCTTTATTCCGCTCAGTGGCTGCTGGGCTCATCTCGGCCATTCCTCTAGCTCTTTCTATGATGGTGCTTTTTGGCTTTATGGGTTTTTTTAAGATCGAGTTGAATATCTCCACAGCCATGCTGAGTTCGATCATGATCGGAGTGGGCGTGGACTATACGATCCATTTTCTCTGGAGATACCGGGAGGAGCGTGCCGATGGACGACCTCCGCCGGAAGCCGCCAAAGAGACTCTCGTCACGACAGGCAGAGGGATAGTCTTCAATGCGTTTTCCGTGATCGTTGGGTTTGCTGCCTTGATGACTTCGGGTTTCCTGCCCGTCCGATTTTTTGGGTTTCTGGTCATCGTCTCGATATTTTCTTGTCTTGTCGGGGCCTTAATCCTGATTCCATCACTGTGTATTGTCTTGAGACCAAAATTTCTAGAACCTGACTGAAAGCCTGTTTGAAGGAGAAAACAAACAAATGATAAGAATCAACATCTTTATTTTTCTTGTTGCCTTTTCCGTTTGTGTTGGCTTCTCTTTGCTTAGTGCCCAGGATGACCTTTCAGCGGAGATGATTGTGGACAGATCATTCAAGGCCACCAAGCTGGCTGGGGCTGAGGCCCTTTCGACGATGACCATCATCGATCAAAAGGGGAGAGAACGCATCAGGAGGATCGCTTCGGTGACCAAACTCTTCGACAACGGTGAGACAGAGAAAAGACTGATCCGATTCCTCTCGCCCGCAGATGTCAAAGGCACCNNGATTATGAAAAAAAGGATGATGATATGTGGCTATTCATGCCTGCGCTCAGAAAAACAAGGCGTATCGTCAGCAGCGAGAAGGCCAAGAACTTCATGGGGTCGGAATTTTCTTACGCCGATATGACGCCACCCAATCTTGAGGATTTTACCTACACATTGCAGGGGGAGGAGGTGGTGGAAAGGACTCTCTGCTGGATAATCGAGATGCTTCCCGTTGATGATGATATCGCCGATGAAAATGGATTTTCCAGAAGAATTATCTACGTAGCTAAGGAGGATTTCGTTATAAGGCGAGCCATCTATTACGACCTGGACGGCGAGCTTCATAAAGAGCTAACGGTCAAAGAAGTCAAAGAACTGGATCCGGAAAACCGCAAGTACAGGCCGATGCATATGAACATGGTCAACAAACAGAACGGACGAAAATCCATCCTGAAGATCGATGAAATCCAGTTCAATCCCGAAGTCAAGGATGAATATTTTACGACAAGATATCTGGAAAGATATTAAAAAAAATGGTAGAACATATATCTCTCCCGTGGAAAATTGTGATTGAAAAACATAGAGATTGAGGGGAGGAAGAACACATCCTTCAACCAGGAGGACTAATCATATGAAAATCATTGCGGATATCTTAACCGAATTATTATCCGAAACCTCTAAAGTCTTGAAGCGATCGGAAATCCGTGAGCTGTTGAAGTTAACCCGAAAGCCAGGGGTGATTTCTTTTGCTGGCGGACTTCCTTATCCTGAACTGTTCCCCGTAGAGGAGATGAAAGATGTCATAAAAACAGTCTTAGACAGAGAGGGAGAACTGGCCCTTCAGTACGGCCCCACCGAGGGAGACAGCCGGTTGATCGAATACCTGGTGAACTGGATGAGAGAGGATGAGGGGGCTGATATCGATCAGGAAAACATACTGATCGTTTCCGGATCACAACAAGCCCTGGATATCATAGGCAAGGTCTTCATCAACCCCGGAGACCCGATCATCATCGGGCTGCCGTCCTATCTCGGGGCTCTGCAGGCCTTCAAATCTTATCGAGCCAACTTCATAGGAGTATCCGTCGATAAGCAGGGCATGGACATAGATAGAGTCGAACAGATCCTTAAGGACTTTGCCGGGAAACAGGAGAAGATAAAATTCATCTATGTCGTTCCTGATTTTCAAAATCCTTCCGGAGTCACGATGTCCCTCGAGCGGCGGGAAAAGCTCTTAGAACTCTGCTATGAGTATGACACCATCGTCGTTGAAGACAGCCCCTACCGGGAATTGCGGTTCGAAGGCGAATCCCTGCCCATGGTCGGAGCTATGGATAAAAGAGGCTATGCTTTTTCCCTCCACACGTTTTCGAAGATTTTATTTCCCGGGACCCGCATGGGTTGGATAATCGCCAACCGAGCAATAATGGATAAGCTGGTCATGGCCAAACAGCCCGCGGATTTATGTACATCTCCGCTGGCCCAATCCATCGTCTACGAGTTCTGTCGTCGAGGCCGGCTGGAGCCGCATATCGAGAAGATCGTAGACGTCTACCGCAAAAAACGCGATATCATGCTCGAAGCATTAGAGAAGTACGTGCCAGAGGACTTGGGTATCGATTGGACCCATCCTCAAGGAGGTCTCTTTCTGTGGGTGTCTTTGCCAGAGAGAGTTAACGCCGAGGACCTGTTTCCAAAAGCCGTAGAGAGGAAGGTGGCCTACGTGGTCGGCTCTGCCTTCNNACACGATGAGGTTGAATTTTTCTTACCCGAGCGAAGAGCAGATCGAGGAAGGCATCAAGCGGCTGGCCAATCTTTTCAAGGAAGCGCTCTAATATCCCGAAGGGCAGCGGTCCACAGGCTCGTCCGTAGAACGCTGCCCTTCGGGATATTAGACTGTGTTTTGAGTGTTCAGAATTTCCCTGCGAGACGACCAAGCTCGGTCCGATCAAGTACGGGTACTGTCAGTATATTTCAGGGAAAGGATTCTGATAGAGAACCTGGCTATTTCAGTATTAAATCGATACTTCCGATACCTGCGTCTATCGAGATATCGATGGTTGCCTCGGTATTGCCGTAGGCTTCATTAGTGTAGACATTCCCTTGTTTCATCAGCCCCCGGATATGAACGGACCCGATTCCCTTATCGACATCGACCCGAACACCAATATTCTCGGGCAGGTAAACTTTGGCACTCCCGATTCCTCCGTCTATGTTGACCTCGAGATCCTGCTCGCTCGGACTGGAAAGGTCCACGGTCAGGTCTCCCACGCCCATGTCGATATCCAGAGATTCGAGGTCAATTCCCCGGAGGTCGAGGTCTCCCTCTCCGGCTCCAAAGTCGACAACGAGAGCGATGGGANNTTCGTGATTTTCCGATCGGAATCCCTGACTTTCTGCCCTGGCGGACGACGAGTCTTCCCTTGCCGGCAAACTCCGAGTAGTCGATATCCGGCTTCCATCGCCTCACGTTATACTCGAAAGTTCCTTCCATGAGATCGTCGGCTCCGCTCCGGACTGTTAACTCCCCCTGGCTCATCCTGAGTTTGATTTCAGCAGACTCGATCTCCCCCAATTCGACAGAATGGGTTTCCTCTCTTAACTCCCCAACAGCCACACAGCTGCCGGTACCTCCGATAATCAGGATAAATATAAATATCTTCGCGAATCTTACAGTATTCATCACTTAACCTCCTTTATTGTTCATACGAAATTGGAAGGGTATTTGTTCACTTTAATGACAAACTGGGGTCAAAAATTAGGGTATGACCCCATTTCCTTGATTTTGTTCTCAGGCTTTAGATTATGGTATAAGGGGGACAGGCAGATTTCGGTGTTAGAGAGGACAGGATGAAAACAACACTCATCATTTTAACGATTAATCTTCTCTCCTGTGCCTGTACTCAACAAGCGGGCGTAGAGGACCAGAAGACTGAGCTGTCAACTGGCTTCGCCCTTGTCATCAAGGTTCAGCTAACTAATAGTCCCTTCTCAGGTTTGATCGCCTGAGCATGGATACTGACGACCGATCCCATCACATCTTCCACTTCCTCTCTGGTGATATCGAGTTCTTCGATGACCGTTTTTGCGGTCGGATCATTGATGATGGAATCGACCGGAAAGGCCTTCTCACTTAGGATGTTCACATCTGCGAATCCTGCTCTCTTTATGTCTTCCAGGTATTCATCCCTTAAGCTGGCGCCCGATACACAGCCGACGTAGGCTTCCACCGAGTTCTTTATGAAATCGGGTANNCCCTGCCCCTTCGATGTGAGCTAAGTAATCCTCCTTGAGACTTGCGCCAGAGACACAGCCCACATAGGCCTCCACCGAGTCCTTGAGGAAGTCGGGCAGCTCTTTTAACAGGACGATATCCGTAATCATCAGCCGCCCCCCTGGTTTGAGAACCCGGAAGGCTTCCTCAAAAACGACTCCCTTATCCGGAGACAGATTTATGACGCAGTTGGAGATGATGACATCCACCGAGTCATCCTCGACCGGTAAGTTTTCGATCTCACCCAGCTTGAACTCGACTTGTTTATA
>JABAOC010001336.1_pt4 | contig 10673 bp, 14 predicted proteins | sample 7062161 | NCBI WGS metagenome assembly JABAOC01 (sample SAMN14538625, study PRJNA623070) | marine sediment metagenome | biome: marine biome [ENVO:00000428]; feature: marine pelagic biome [ENVO:01000023]; material: deep marine sediment [ENVO:00002113] | place: India: Gulf of Khambhat ...
ACAAAATAAGGTGTTAAATTGTTGGAGATCCTCGGTCCATATAGTGCATTGTTCTGGATTCTTATTTTCTCTCTTACTGGTGTTGTTATTGGGTTAGCTTCACGACCATTTTTAACACATGCAAAATTTGCGTATCCTAATGCATTATTCGAAGCAATAGGAAATCCATATATTGATGAAAAGGAACTAAGCACTATTGTTGAAAGTAAGGATCTGAATGCGTTTAAAGAAACACTAAATGCATCAAAAAATTATCATATCGAAGGTGAAGATCTGAAGTCAGTGCAAAAATCTCTAGATGTTAATTTTATTCAAACAATTGAAATGATGCGAAAGGGTAGTTCAAAAAAAATGAACGATTTTTACGACATGTATCTAGAAAAAATCGATATTTATCTGATTAAAAATGAGCTGAAAAAATTAATACTAGGAAAAGCCAAAGAAGTTGAAATCAACAAAGCTATTCTTCCAAGAACAAAAGAATTTCTGATAAAGCTAAAAGACGCAAGTAAAGAAAATTTACCTGAAATTTTATTATCCTATGGTTTTGAAAAGGAATTAATTGAAAAAATCTCTGAAGGTAGAATTGATAGTTTAACGATTGATGTCGAGATCGATAAACATATTATAACCAAGTTTTACCAAACCGAAGTACCCTACAAATGCGAACAAGCTAAACTAAGTTTTATCAAAAGCATGATTGATATAATGAACCTGAAAAACATACTTCGAGCAAAACAACTCGGATATGATGTTTCGAGTTGTAAACAATTGTACCTTGGAGAGGGTAAAGAGATTGCCCCATGGAAATTCAATGAAATGGCTGAAGTGGATCAGGTTCCACAAGTAATTTCATCAATTGAAGGCACGTCGTATTTTAACATATTAAAAGATAATATCGAACTCTATAACAAAGAATCATCTGTACAAGTGTTAGAAAATGCTCTTGATGGATTTTTTTTAAAAATGGTCAAAGACATTTCGTTACAACATTTTCTAAACCTAGGACCAACTATCAGATTTCTTATTTCTAAAGAATTTGAAATAAAGAATTTAAAGGTAATTGCCAAAGGTATTGGAGAAAAACTTTCTTCTGAATTTTTGAAAGGATTATTAATTAGGGAGGCAACCTGATGAAACTTGCAGCTATTTGTGATAATGATACTGCAGTTGGACTAAGGCTTGCCGGTATCCATGATATTTATATTCCGGAAGAAAACCCAGTGAAAATGTTAGATAAAATTTCTGAAAGAAATGATGTAGGTGTTGTGTTTATTACTGAAAAAATCGCTGAAAGAATTAGTAAAGATTTAAAAGAATTTAGATTAAGATATGATATTCCAATCGTTTTAGAAATACCTGATAAATCAGGACGGTTGGAGGATCATATAGATTTTGTTTCACTTTTAGTAAAAAGAGCAGTTGGAATTGATATAAGTAAAAAAGAAAGATGATGGAGGAACAATATATGTCTGAAATCGTAGGAAAAATAGTAAGAATCTCCGGACCTGTCATTGAAGCAGATGGCATGCGCGGATCAAAAATGTATGATGTAGTCCGTGTTGGAGAGGAAAATCTAATTGGAGAAATTATTCGTTTAAATGAAGATATTGCCACAATACAGGTCTATGAAGATACAAATGGATTAAAACCTGGAGAAAAGGTTATTTCAACACAAGAACCTCTTTCAGTAGAACTTGGACCAGGTCTTATCACAAATATTTATGATGGTATTCAACGACCACTCCCAGCAATTAACAAACAAACTGGAGATTTTATTTCTCGTGGTGTCGAAGCACCTGCACTTGATAGAAAAAAGAAATGGCATTTCAAACCAACTGCCAAATCGGGTGATAAAATAAAGGGGTGTGACGTAATTGGAGAAGTAAAGGAATCTACTATTATTGTACATAAAATTATTGTCCCACCTGATGTAAAAGGTACATTATCATCCATTGCAAAAGAAGGTGATTATACCGTTGAGGATGAAATTGGGGTTGTGAATACAACCAAAGGGGATGTACAATTACAGATGCTCCAGCGATGGCCAGTCCGGAAGGAAAGACCCGTCGCTCAAAAATATGATCCAACACTAGCTCTGATAACAGGGCAACGTGTTATTGACACATTTTTCCCTGTTGCTAAAGGAGGAACTGCAGCAATTCCTGGTGGATTTGGTACCGGAAAAACGGTAATGCTTCACCAGCTAGCAAAATGGAGTGATGCACAAATTATTGTATACGTGGGGTGTGGGGAACGAGGAAATGAAATGACAGATGTACTACGTGAATTTCCTGAGTTAGAAGATCCTATTACTCATGAACCATTGATGAATCGAACGGTCCTGATAGCAAATACTTCTAACATGCCTGTTGCGGCAAGAGATGCAAGTGTGTATACCGGTATTACAATCGCTGAATATTACCGAGATATGGGGTACGATGTTGCCCTTATGGCAGATAGTACATCCCGATGGGCAGAAGCTATGAGAGAAATCTCAGGTAGATTAGAAGAAATGCCGGGTGAAGAAGGATATCCTGCGTATTTAGCATCAAGACTTGCTGAATTCTATGAACGAGCGGGTAGAGTAAAATTACTTGGTTCAAAAAAAAACAAAGAGGGATCTGTATCTGTTATGGGAGCTGTATCCCCTCCTGGTGGTGATTTTTCAGAACCTGTTGCACAAAATACCCTTCGAATTGTTAAGGTATTTTGGGCCTTAGATGCCGACCTTGCAGATAAACGACATTTCCCCTCAATTAACTGGCTGAAATCATATTCATTATATCTTGAAGAAGTGAGCGATTGGTGGGAGAAAACGGTTGGAAAGGATTGGCTAAAACTGAGAAACAGAGCTATGGCACTGCTTCAGAAAGAATCAGAACTACAAGAAATAGTAAAACTTGTTGGACCGGATGCCCTACCACCTCGAGAGAGAGGACTCTTGGAAAGTGCACGGATGATCAGAGAAAACTATCTCCAACAAAGCGCGTTTCATGAAGTTGATACCTATTGTCCAGGTAATAAACAGTACGAAATGTTACGGCTCATGCTCAAATTTTCTGATAAAATTCAAGAAGCATTACAAAAAAACGTTCATATAGATGATATTATTGCAATAAAATCTAGGGAGATACTAGGTCGTTCTGGTACCGTTCCAAATGAAGAATTTGAGAAAAGATTTAAAAATTTAGAGCAAGAGATGGAAAATGAAATCAACGCTTTAATTAAGGAGAGGAGCAAATGAAACGGAAAGACATAGAATATACAACAGTTTCAGAGGTTGCTGGACCATTAATGATTGTGGAAGGCGTAAAAGATATTGCCTATAATGAAGTGGTACGGATTAAAACATCTACAGGTGAAGAAAGAACCGGTCAAATTCTTGAAGCGTTTGAAGATAAAGCTGTTGTTCAGGTTTTTGAGGGAACACGAGGACTTGACACGAAAAAAACATCCGCACGTTTTATTGGAGAAACCATGAAACTGGGTGTTTCAAAAGATATGGTTGGAAGGGTTTTTGATGGTACCGGCAATCCTTTAGATAATGCACCACCGATTATTCCTGAAGAAAGAAGAGATATTAATGGAGATCCAATAAACCCCTGTGCTAGAGAATATCCACGAGAATTCATCCAAACAGGTATATCAACAATCGATGGACTAAATACACTGGTAAGAGGACAAAAACTCCCCATATTTTCAGGTTCTGGTCTCCCGCACAATGAACTTGCCGCTCAAATAGCTCGACAAGCAAAAGTACTTGGAAAAGAGGAAAAATTTGCAGTCGTTTTTTGTGCAATGGGGATAACGAGTGAAGAAGCGAATTTATTCATTAAAGATTTTGAAAACACAGGTGCACTTGAACGAACGGTCATGTTTTTAAATCTCGCTGATGACCCAACCATTGAAAGGATTATTCTACCTAGAATGGCACTCACATGTGCTGAGTATCTTGCCTTTGATCTTGATATGCAGGTATTAGTAATTCTCTCAGATATGACAAACTATGCAGAAGCTCTTCGGGAAATAGCTGCAGCACGAGAAGAAGTTCCCGGTCGAAGAGGATACCCAGGGTACATGTATACCGATCTTGCTATGAACTATGAACGAGCGGGAAGAATCAAAGGGAAAAAGGGTTCAATTACGCAAATTCCAATGCTTACCATGCCTGATGATGATATTACCCATCCCATACCTGATTTGACGGGATATATAACGGAAGGGCAAATTGTTCTTGAAAGAGGACTGCATAAAAAGAGTATCTATCCGCCGGTTGCTGTTCTCCCATGTCTATCTCGATTAATGGACAGAGGTATTGGTAAAGATAGAACCCGTGAGGATCATGCAGGTGTGTCAAATCAATTATATGCAGCATATGCAGAGGGATGCGATCTTCGGGATCTTGTTGCAATTGTTGGAGAAGACGCTCTTTCAGATAGAGATAGAAAATTCCTCCAGTTCGCTGATGAATTTGAACAAAAATTTGTATCTCAAGAAACGCATGAAGATAGAAGCATTGTACAAACCCTTTCTATAGCTTGGGAGCTTTTATCAGGGTTACCAGTTTCTGAATTAAAAAAGATAGATGAATCATACATCAAAAAATATCTTCCAAAAGTAAAAGAGAAGTAATATGGCAGAGCAAATCCTCGAGGGTGTGTATCCTACACGAATGGAATTACTTGGAATCCGAAAGAAATTATCATTAGCTGAAAAAGGATATAAACTACTAGAAGAAAAAAGAGATGCTCTTGTTGAAAAGTTTTTTAATGTCATTGATAAAAGAAACGAAATTAAAGATGAAGTGGATGAGAAGTTTAAGGATGCATTTTTTTCCCTTATTCAAGCTCAGATGTTTCTTGGAGAAGATAAGGTTGATGAGATCTCCTATTTAACACAAGACATCGGTGAAATATCTTTTGAATCCGATAACATTATGGGTGTGAAAATTCCTACAATTAATATAGAAGAAATTACTCCCTCTACCAAACCTCCTTATGGTTTTTTGGAAACTTGCTCACGGCTCGATGATTCCCTTAAGAAATTCAGTGAGCTCTCTGTAAAATTATTAAAACTTGCTGAAATTGAAAGCAGTATTAAATCGTTATCAATAGAAATCGAAAAAACAAAAAGAAGGGTTAACGTGTTAGAAAATACGCTCATTCCTAAGCTAATCGCCACCATAAAATATATAGAAATGCAGCTTGACGAACGAGAGCGTGAAGATTTCTTTAGAAGAAAAAGAATAAAAGCCTTAATGGATGCAAAAAAAGGATAATATGTCAATAGAAGAGGATCCTATCCTTGGAAGATTTTTTAACACTCCCGAAAAAAAGGCTAAGTGGTTAGTCCGGATAAAAATTGCTTATATCCTATGGATAATCTTTGTTATCATTGGAATCATATCATTTTTAATATACATGCTAATAAGAAATGGTTATTTATTTTTCTAATTCCTTTAAATCCCCCAATACATCTTTCCATTCTAATATTTCTCTACATTTACCACAATAACCTTTATTCATTTTGTAATCAAATTCCTGCATCTTGATTCCGCAATATTCACATTTATACTCTTTTTTTACCATGCTCTTTATGCTAACGCTCTTGTCTAATTAAAATCAATGGATTTGTCCCAGGGCTATCGGGGATTTTTAGTTTGATTTTATTTGGATTTATTAAATTAATTTTTAATGATTGATTATTTAAAAAGGTTGATATGAATAACATATCTTCAGATACGTTATATGTTCCATCTATATTTCTCCCTTCTGGACTTTCCATATAAAAAGTATTATTTTCGTAAAAAATAAATTTACCTCCGTCAGTTGTGTTCCAAGCTCCAATAAAATCTTCCTTTGTATAAATACGTTGATTTTCTTCTTCACATCCACTTAATCCAATACATAAAAGAAGACACGTTATTCCAATGATGGGTATTTGTTTTTTTATAACAAAGCCTCCATAAATTATAATTCTATAATATATTATTACTTAAAAAGATTTATATAGTTTGATGTACAAATATAATAATGAGAGTGGGAAAGTAATATCTATTGCATTTAATCACGGTTATTTATCCTCCCTTGGCCTTTCATTTTTGTTCTTCCTCCCCCACTCTCTGAAGATATTTTATAAAATCAAGTTATTGTATAACTTTTTATAATTTTTAAGATAAAAAAGAGGAAAAAGAAAGGATTAAACTTCCTTTCCAATATCCCATATGGCCTTTATTGCTAATATGCCTACGGCAGGTGCAACAAATATTGCAAGAGCTTGCGAAATTCCTGCAAATAGCGCTCCAATGAATGGTTGTATCGTCATTCCTTGAAATACTCCATACATTACAACTAATGCTATTCCAGCCATTAGAAATGCAGGTACTTCCTTTGCGGTTATTGTTCCCTTTCCCATAAATGCTAATATTCCAACGATCGCACCGATAATTGCTAAAAGCCAAGCAATCCAACCACCTGTATCTGTATTAAAAAAATTCTCCATCGTAGTTGATTCAATAGTATATGCCGTATAAAGACCAACAATCAAGGCTATTATGATCCCTATTAAAAAAGCCCAGGTGCCATATTTTACCATCGTGTCTTCCGCCATTTTCTCCTTCTCCAATATTTTTTATTAGGGTTTTGAAATATCTTATTGTTTATAAATATTCCTATTTTTTTATAAGGAGAAGCATAAGGAGAAAATAATTTTGTAAATTATTCACTTAGCCACTGTTCATCTATTCTCTTATAATCTGCAATTTCACTTGGTTTAAACCAAAGATTAATTTCAAATTCTGCTGTTTCTTTACTGTCTGATCCATGGACTATATTTCTTCCAATAAATTGACCAAAATCTCCTCTTATCGTTCCTATATCAGCCTTCTGAGGATCAGTTTTTCCCATCATACTGCGAACCATCTCAATAGCATTGATCCCTTCTAAAACCATAGCAACGACAGGTGATGATGTGATATATTTCACAGTTGGTTCAAAAAAAGGTTTGCCCTTATGTATTGCATAATGCCTCTCTGCAAATTCCTTACTTACTGATATAAGTTTCATTGCAACAATCTTGATGCCTTTTTTTTCAAAACGACTTACAATATCTCCTATAAGTCCTCGTTGAACAGCATCAGGCTTTATCATTACAAAGGTTCTTTCTGCCATGTGGACACCTTGTTGATACTGGCATAGGTCTCTTATTTATAGAATTAACGATTCAAATAAGAGTGATCGTGCAAATAAATATAATACAATACTAATAACATTATAAGCGATATGAGCAATAATTCCAGTAGTAAGACTCTTTGTTTTTATAACTACATAAGCAAATATCATACCAAGGATACTTGTCAGGATAGCTGGATATATATTTGCATAAATTAAATGTGCAATACCAAAAAGTAATCCAGTAATAACGATAGCAATTTTTTCTGATGTTAATGATGAAATCTTATCCAATAAAAAACCCCTGTAGAATATCTCCTCACAAACCGGTTGGATTGTAATAATAATTATAATCGAGGGAATTGAAAAAATAAGCTCCAAATCAGGAATATTACTAAAATCTTGAAGATTGTAGTTAAAAAAGGTCATTATGATTCCTGCAATAAAGATTATCATAAATCCAAAAACAACTGCGATGACTGCCCATATAAATATCATATCGAATTTTTTAAAATTAAGTTGAATACGGGAACGAATTTCTCTTAATGACAGCTTATTCACAAGAGTATACCATAAAAAAGGAACAATTATGAATGCAAGGATAACAATAATTAATTGAAGTGTTAAAGCAAATAACTCAAAGAAAATCCGAGCATATTCTGAGATGGTTTCAAGATAACTTAAGGATTCATAAGGTTCAATAAAATAAGAAAGGATGGGAAATAAAATCGTCACAGTAAAAGAGCCGAAAATAAGACAAAGTAAAGCAAAAATATGTGACGGTTTTTTTATATCAAAATCCATGTTCCATCGAAATATAAAAGGTTACATAAACGTTTTTAATTTTTTAGAATTCATTGTTATGATTTATTAAGATATATTTTTAAATAAAAAATTTATACACGAAATAAACTATAAGGGAAAATATGAAAGAAAAGATCAAAAAAGAAATTATCGACTGGTATGAAAACTTAGAAAGTCCTGATGATGAATCTATTGAAGATTTTATTGATGTTGTAATGGATAAAACAACAAATTATATATTGGAAGAAATTAAGAAGCAATTTAAAGGTGAATTTTTAAGTGGAAATTTAAAGCATGATTTTATTATTTCTCCAGATTATTATTTAGAACTTAAGTTAAAAGAGGTTAAACAAAATTTTTCTAAATCCCCCTCTGAAGAATTAACTGAAAATGAATAAAAATATTTTAGCGTAATTACAGATAAAAGTTTTTAAATATTTGTTATTGTTACAACGTCGATATTGGGCCCGTGGGGTAGCTTGGTCGATCCTTTTGGCTTTGGGAGCCAGAGACTCCGATTCGAATTCGGGCGGGCCCATTTTGTAATTTTCGATAATACTTACTGCATATTTTCTATTACTTCTGTAGTACGGTCAATAAATTTGGTCGTTAACTGATTTACAAGAGTGTCATTATCTGCTTCAACAGTTAAACGAATAAGAGGGCTTGTATTTGAAGGGCGGAGAAGTACCCAACCTTCATTAAGTTCTACTCTAATGCCATCCATTGTATTTATTTTTTCAAATTCTTTGGAAAATGCGTCTTTCAATCTATTAATAACTTCAAATTTTATTTCGTCAGGACAATCGATTTCTTCTTTTCTTATTGGATATGTTGGTATATCTGAAGCAAGTTCCCCAAGAGTTTTTTGAGTTTTATCAAGTATCTCTGCAATTTTAAACGGGATTACTAACGCATCATCAAATAAAAAATACTCTGGTAATATGATATGACCCGATGATTCAATTCCAAGAGGAGAATTCTCTTTTTTTGCTTCTAGTGTTAAGAAGGTATGACCTACTTTAATTTGTTTGATAGTAAATCCAAGAGGTTCAAGTTGTTCTTTTACTACCTTAGAGCACTCAACATTAACAATAACTGTTCCACTTTTTTTAGTTAACCCATATTTTCCTAAAATGATACCTGTTTTATCTGCTGATAATATATTGCCAGTATTATCGACCATAACTGCTCTATCACCATCTCCATCAAAAGCAACACCAAAATCACAATTACTCTCTTGTATCTTCTCAATAAGTGTGGTAAGATTCTCTGGTTTAGGATCGGATGGTCTATTTGAAAACAAAGGATCAGGTTTACAATATATCGATTCAATATCTATTCCAAGAACAGTAAAAATTTCTGGTGCAGAAAGAGTCATACTTCCTCCCCCACAATCTAGTGCAATTCTTAATTTTTTATTATAAGCAAATCTAGATTTGAAAAAGTTTTGATAACTCTCTTTCGCATCTACAAATTGTATATTCCCCCAATCTTTTTCACTCATCATATCAAAATCTTGACTTAAGGTTAAATCACGAATTTTCATTAATTCCTCTTCAGGTAAACCTACTCCATCTCCGTAATAAAACTTTATACCATTCCATTCCGGTGGTAAATGACTCGCTGTTACAAATAATATGAGATCTTGTTTTAATTCCCATCCCCTAAAAAGCGTTTGCCCAAGAGATGTGGTTTTAGTAAAGATAACATCTACACCAATTGATGATATTCCTGAGATTAGTGAATTTACAAGTAAATCACTTGAAGGGCGAATATCATTACCCACAGTAACATGTTTTCCACCAATAACATTTTTTATGTATTCTCCTGTGGCTAATCCTATTCTGTGAAATATTTCAGGAGTAATGTCTCTATTATATAGTCCTCTTATATCATAAGCTCGAAAAATATGTTTAGATATTTTTAAACTCATCAAACGGCAATTGTTGGTCTCTTATAAAAATCTGATTGATTACTGTTTATTTGATTTTGTGTTTCTGATAATTTTTACAATTATAAACATATACAAGAATTTACATTACTCGGTAATCCAAGCTTTAAAATCGGAAAATATTCACCAAAATAGAAATTCGTACTATTTTAAACTGATAAATTATATTATAAATACCAAGTTTTTAGGATAATATAAGGAGAAAATTTATATAGTCACACTTGTTACTTCTGTTGGAGGTATGATAAATGGCATATACACATGAAGGTTGGACGTTATATACACGCGATGTAACGTTAAAGGGCGGAAGGAGGCAAACAATTTATTTCTTTAGTAAGAGGACACCGAAAAGTGGAAACCCTTGTGAGTTACCAAGTGGTTACAGTGTTGGTGTAAACAAAAGAACTGGCCTTCCTTATCTTAAAAAGAAATAAACAATCCTTTCTTCCTCTTTTTTTCTTTTTTTATTCTTTAGATTATTATTGCATGAAATTATTTTTTACTGATTAATTGATAAATCTAATTTCCCTGGAACAATTCCAAAGACGTATGAGGTTAAACCGAGAGGACCTGTATTAAAGGTTAACATTAATGGACCATTCTTAAATGCAATCTTTCTAAGCTTAATTGTTCCACTACTGACCATTGAGGTAAAAGGCGATATTTCTCGGTAATGCAATCGTAGTGCTCTCCCTACTTGTTTATTACCTATCTGTCTAAGATTAAAAACAGTTCCTCTCAGA
>JABAOC010002852.1_pt2 | contig 10672 bp, 7 predicted proteins | sample 7062161 | NCBI WGS metagenome assembly JABAOC01 (sample SAMN14538625, study PRJNA623070) | marine sediment metagenome | biome: marine biome [ENVO:00000428]; feature: marine pelagic biome [ENVO:01000023]; material: deep marine sediment [ENVO:00002113] | place: India: Gulf of Khambhat ...
CGGAGATAGCGGCCTGTGCTTCAGAACTGTTGGACATCTCCACAAATCCAAATCCCCTCGAATCCCCGGTGAATCTGTCTGTGATGATTTTGACAGAGGAGACCTCTCCAAAGGCTTCAAAAGCCTCCCGTAAATCGTCTTCTTTGGCCTCCCGTGGTAAATTCCCGACATAAATGTTCATTCTGTTTCCTTTTGATATTTGATTTTTAATAAGGGAGGGAATGTTTTTTACTTGTTGAAATTTCCCCTAGTCCTTTGTGATCCCTGCCTGCTCTAAAAAACGGGCTGGTCTCTTCAATTTCAACGTGAATTATACTATCACAACTATAACTTAAATTCAATTTAATCAGAAAGTATCCAAGATAATTTTAGTGATTAATCTGCCTATTGGCGTAATTGCCTGATTAAACAAGAGAGAAAATTCCGGATTAGATAAGCGCGGTGAAAATCCCTACTTCTCAACAACTCTTACTCGAAAAAGATTCATGATGCGGGATTTGACGGAGTCTATCTCGATATCATTGATGCCTGCGAATACTCTGAACAGTGAAAAAAATACTTTGATGAGTGGGTGTATGGGGCCGAATCATCCCAGCTCTTACTCGGAGAACTGACACTGCAGGAAATCACTCAAAGGTACAAATGAACTTTTCCAGAGCAAATAACATCTGACAATAAAATCGCCGTGTTCACTCATACCTCAACGAATCCACTGGATTTGCCACCGCCGCTTTGATGGATTGGTAGCTGACTGTTAATAAGGCGACGAACAGGACAAGAGCTCCTGACAGCACGAATGTCCATACTTCGATATTAGCGCGAAAGGCGAAATTCTTCAGCCACCTGTCTATGAAATAGTAAGCCACAGGCCAGGCAATACAGTTGGCCAGCAGAATCCATTTTGTGAACTGCCTGGAGAGCATGAGGATAATGCCTCTCACCGAAGCTCCGAGAACTTTCCGGATACCGATTTCCTTGGTCCGGCTTTCGGCTGTGAAAGAAGCCAGTCCTAACAATCCCAGGCAGGCAATGAATAATCCAAGGAAAGTAAAGATCCCGAATACATTCCCTATCTGCTCATCCGCCCGGTACTGACGGTCAAAGTCTGTATCCAGAAAGAAGTGCTCGAAAGGATGATCTGGCCACAAAGCCTTCCACTGAGACTTGACAAAAGCCAGAGTCTCATTCATGTCAGAGATATCTATGGAGAGTGTGATGTACCGGAAAATCCACGGCAAAAATTCCATGACCAGAGGTTCGACCTCAGATTGGAGTCCGCGGTAATGAAAATCCTTCGTCACACCAATTATCGGATTCTCCCGGCCTCCATGCCCTGTGAGCAGTCGCTTTCCGAGTGCTTCCTCAGGATTTGTCCAGCCAAAGGCTTTAACTGCCGCCTCATTGATGAGAAAAGCTCCCATGAAGTCTGTCTTTATCTCTTTTCGAAAGGCTCGTCCAGCCACCATATCGATTCCATATTCAGGAATAAAATCGTCATCAAAATACATATGAAACATTGATTGATTTTTATCATCCTCCTCTCCAACCAGACTTATGGCAAAATTTGAAACTCCTCGACCCGGAACAGTGGAGGAAACCGTGACCCCGGTGACAGAGGAGTGATTGGAAAACATGTCTTTCACCGATGCGAAATTTTCCTTGATGTCGATCCCGCCCCGGAGAGGGAGAATGAGTTTCTGCTCTTTTTCAAATCCCAAATGCTGGTTTTTCATGAAATTGAACTGCTTGTACATGGTCAGAGTCCCGATTATAAGCATAACTGAAATCGCAAACTGGACGACCACAAGAACCGTCCGCAAGGCTAAACCACGAGAGCCAGCCCGCTGAACTCCTTTAAGAGTGACAGCCGGTCTGAAANNCGAACGCAGGATATAGGCCTGCGGCTATGCCCACGAGGAGTGCACCGCCTATGAGGGAGAGCAACACACCCGGCAGCAGAAGCGCATCGAAGCTCAAAGATATCCCGGTCAAATCGTTCAACAAAGGAATCGCAAACCTGGCAATGACCATCGCTAGGCCCAATGACAGAAAGGCCACCAGCAGTGACTCTCCCAAAAACTGACCGATGAGTTGAAGCTTTTGAGCACCCACAACCTTGCGCAAGCCGACTTCTTTCGCTCTGTTGGCTGCGCGCGCAGTGGAGAGATTCATGAAGTTCAGACAGGCAATGATGAGAATGAAAAGGCCCACAAGGGAAAAAATAGTGATATAAACAGGATTTCCCGGAGGCTCGGTCTCATACCGATGATGAGAATGGAGGTGAATACTGGACAACGGCTGCAAGAAGTAATGATGAATCGATCCCCAGCTCTTCAACTGTTCTCCAACATATTTATCGGCAAGACGGCTGATTTGAGAGGAAAACTCTTCCATATTCACACCGGGCTTTAGCTTTAAATAGGTATAGAACATTGTCGAATACCAGTTCGACATCTCATTCCAGTCTTTGAGCGTCTCTAGAGAAGCGATCAGATTATACTTCAAATGCGTGTTTTCCGGGCAATCCTTCACAACTCCTGTTATCTCGTATGCCTGCTGATTGATCTCCAGAATTTCTCCCAGGGGATTGGCGTTGCCGAAATACTTAAGCGCCATCCTCTGCGACACCACCAGTGTATTCGGCCGGGTCAGGGCTCCCTGGGAATTTCCCTGGATAAACTGAAAAGTCAAAACATCAAACAGTTCCTGATCCGCATAGATGAAACGGTTTTCATAAAAAAATATGTCTTTCTTCCTGACTAACTGGGAACCCGAAAAGGTAAATGCCCGGGCAGCGTATTCCACCTGAGGATAATCGGATTTCAATGTTGGAGCGACCATGGGTGAAACTGGAACAAAAACCCTGTTTGCGGTTTTAGTCCGGATGTCCTGAACAACCCGGCATACCCTTTCCACATCCTTATGATACCTGTCATAACTCAATTCATGGCGGACATAGACGAGGATGAGGAGACAGCAGGCCATGCCGATAGCGAACCCGGCAATGTTAATAAAAGAATATCCTTTATGCCTCTGAAAATTTCGTAAAGTGATCTTTAAGTAATTCTTTATCATCGTCAACCTCCAGTAAATCTTATCCATGATGATGCCGGGAACAGATTCGATCACGCGGAACCAGTACCAGGCTTTGGCCTTAAATTTAGGCCCGCTGTCGATCATCTGTTGGTAGACCTCATCGATGTCGTCAGAAAACTCATGAAAGTCTTCCCCTCTAAGAAGCAGTTTGAGCAAAACATAAGGGATAAGAGGGACTTTCCCCACCTTCTTCACCATCTATTCTCCCTTTTTCTCCAGAGAGAGATGTTTAACCTTATTCCAGACAGAAGAATGGACCTGACGAATCTCTTTTAAGGCGGAAATGCCCTGAGGAGTTATCTCATAATAATACCGGCTTCTCCCCCCACGCTCGGCAACAGGATCGCTCGCCATCTTTCTCACGTACTTTTTGGCACTCATTTTCTTTAGAGTTTTGTAAATAACGCCGAAGGACCAGAACTGGCCGATATCTTTATGTATCTGGTCTCTTATCGGCACACCATAGGCATTGCCTTCGAGTTTGTAGACGGCCAGGAGAATGATCTCTTCTGCCCTGGATAAGAGTTTCATATCAATTCCTCCTATTTGTATGCAAAAGGCATTTATATATTTAGACGAACTGACATCTAAAAAGGTTGTCTTGAAAATTAACAAATGGAAATTATCTTTTAAATAAAAAGATCAGCGGTTCTGGTTAAAGGCAAAGAAAAGAAGAGAAAAGAAAAGAATAAGGAAAAAATGAGCGAAGGAAGCTCCAAATCTAAGGAAGCTTCCAATCTGAGGACGGACTTCGGATGATGATATTGTCGAAGTAAATCTCGCGTGATGGATAATTTGTGCCGCTGCTCATCTGGAGGTAGATGTACGCAGTGGTGAAATTCAGATTATGCTTGGTCAAAGGGAAAATTTCCACATCATCCTGGACCACTCGCATGCGGCTTTTATCGAGGAATAGGCTAATTCTATGGCTGGAAAGTCCTAGTGGCTTACCGAGCGGCCGGCCATTATCACTCCGCGGGCCCCAATCTACATGAAGCGGATAGATGACTCCATCCGCTTTTGCCAGTATATTAATACGGACGTTTTGGCCGGGTGGCACGCCCACATACTCAAACTTCAGCCAGTCGCTCTCTTCCTTCGGATTGTTACTCTTTATGGGACAGAGGTAAAATGAAGCAGTGAGGTAGGAGCCATTGGTTTGCTTGTTCCAGTCGATGTCAAACAGGATTGTTCTTACCTTGTCAAAATTTACTGTTCTCCTGCTTTTCAAGCCGAGGTATTTTAATGGATCAGATGTGCCTAGAGTATTCGCCCGGAGTCTCAGCCGGTAATCAGCCTCATCGCCCGATGCGACATCAACCACATCAACTATGGCCTCTGTAAAGTCACCGTCTGAAGTCACTTCCCACCGAGAGAGGTCTAACCGGCCTTTTTCAAAGTCCTCCGCAAAAAACTCAGAGCGCCGAACGATGGATTTGCAGCCAGCTAGGCTGAACAAAAATACTGACAGGACTCCGACTAATGAAATAAGCCGTCTCATCAATTTTAATCCATCATGCTTATTAATGTTTCCAGCCAAAACTGTATCTGGAATCATCTCAACAGACTTCACTAATAGCTTTTTTGTTCTAATAAAAAAAGGAGGAGACGCCTCTCCCAGCGTCCCCTCCTTCAGGATTTTATGGACGTTTAACTGTCTCTTCTTTATTTCAAGGGAGGCGGTACAAGACAGTCCGTGCAAACCGTTACATTTCCAGCGTCGTCAACAACCGTGATAACCGGATCGGTCGGGAGGGTGATGTGCCAGGTGACGGCTCCTGCCTGTCCATTGGCGCTTCCTATCTTCTTCATGGAGGGAGAAGCTCCTGGGGCTTCGGTGAACTTGATCACGATTCCACTAGTGAAGGGCCCGAAAAGTCTCGGATTGTCACTCGTGCCGACGAATATTTCTGGTTCCACATCACAGATGTCTTCCGCAAGAATCTGGTAGAATCCATCCGGATTTTTACCCTTACTCACAGCATTATCTGGTCGATTTTCACCTGGAATGTTATTGCCATGCGGATTCACACTCTCCACGCAGGAGACTTCGGGTGGAGTGGTATCGACGATTTCAATGACTACGACATCTGGCTCTGAAACCGCTCCTTTTGTATCAGTGACGACTAAGGTTATGGCAGTGGGTCCCAATGGAAGTGATATAACAGGATTGACTCCAGTTGTTGAACTGCTGTCCCACGTCCAGAAATAGGTGATGTCATCCCCATCCGGATCATACGAACCTGAACCATCAAGAGTGACATCGGCTCCGCCCAGGTACGCCTGCTCAACAACCTGGTCATCTCCGGCATCAGCCACGGGCGGCCGATTGGGAGTGAAGACAGCATCGTCACTGTCGCTACAGATAACATCTGGGCAGCACTCAACACTGGCCGTGAACGTAATGGTCACCGGATCGATGGCATCAACAGGGGATGTGACAGTCACAACGTTCCCGCCGTCGATTACCACGGTCCAACCTCCGCCAGGATCGCTTGCCGACCAAGATACTTCAAGACCGCCCTCATACGTGAGGTATTCATCCAGATCAAAGGTCTCGAAAGGTGTTATCTGGTCTGGGATATCTCCGACTTGTGGAGTTTCACAAACGCTAATCGTAGCTTCATGTTCGACGTTTGCCGATGCCCCATTCGATGAGACATCCAGGACCGCTCTCCAAGTATGAGTTCCGGGATCATCTGAAGTGATGGTGTGAACGTGCGTAGCGCTACCCTGGAAATCCTCAATCGTAACGACTTCTTCAGGATCGACATTATCATCCTTGTATATCTCGAGTGTGCCATTCGCTTCGAATCTCTCCACCGAGTAATCGATGCTCACATCATAGCCTTCAGTGTCGCAGGCACATTCCGGAACATCGACCTCTACATACACCGGAAATATCGTGGCTTGCAGTATAACGATGTACCAGCCTGTGCTCATCGACCAGGACCAATACGAGTATCCCACCCAGTATCCTTGATCCGGGTCTGATGATGGTGTTGACTGAGTAGTCACCAGAAAGTCACAGTAGTCACCCCACCAGTCTCCAGCCGGAGTGTCAGGACTGGCTGGCGCGTCTAGTATGGTATCCACCTCCATGAGCTCCAGTCCCTTGAACACGCTGAACATGGCATAGGGATGACCCTTATTACCGAACCAAGTGCCGCTGGGACCTACATTCCAACGAGAGTTAATGTAGTCAATGGCAGCCTGGGCGCGGGCAGTTTCTTTGTCATCCCCCACGTAATACATCTCTACCAGAAGACCTCCAGTCTTGGATATGTTGACGATGTTGTTCGGGTGGTCATACCCCGAACCGCCGTTCGAGTCGTTCTGGATGTAGTCGATCCAGATGTCCAGCTCATCCTTGACAAATTGCGGTGCATCAAGTCCCCACTGTTCCGCAGCAATCAGGCCGAGGACCGGCCACTGTGATACTGAGTTATCACCTGTAGCATAGGCGTTGTTATAGAAGCCGTATCTCCAACCCCCTTGCCCAGAGCCTCCGTCAATCTGAGCCCAGGAAGCCCAATCCACCATGTCATGTACCACTTCCAAATAGGTCATCCCAGCGCATGCACCAACAGTCACTACTCTGGTGGGTGTATTGCTGGCAACAATGGTTTGCATGACCATTCCAGTCTCATAGACAGCGGAAGATTGCTGAAAGTATACGCCTTGGCCATTGCTGTTGGTGTCCGGATCTCCGGCCCACTGAGGGTTGATTCCTATCTTATGAGCATACTGAAAAATAAAATCCAATCCATCCTCAACCACCCTCGCGTAGGTGCCTGGGGTGCTCGGAACGCTGCTGTCCGGACCAGGAAAGTGTCCCTCATTCTCAAAAGCGAGCACAGCGGCTGCAGTATGAGCCAGCTCGTAGGGACCATAGAAATGGCCGCTTGGATCCTGATTGGCTGCCAGCCACGCTAATCCTTTCTGTATAGCTGTATCTATCTCTGTTTGAGTTGCGGCCTCAGCTTTAGGGGCATCGATGTACAACGCTGCAGCGAAGAGCAAAATACATAAACCTGCTATTCCACTAAAAATTTTTCTTTTCAAATTAATTCCTCCTTTTCCCCTCTAGGAAAATTATTTTTATCGTTACGCCCTTTTTAAAATCTTAAGGATAACATTGAACGCTAAAAAAAGCCCTTCTGAGTGAAATAATCCTCAGAAGGGCAAGTTTACAGAAACTTTGGGTTCATTAAATGGAAAATTGCAATAGGTTTTAGAGTTGTTGGTGCACTAAAGGATGGCCGGGTGGGTCTATTCTGTTTTCGTAGCCTCGCCCCTCTAATTTCCTCCTCCTCCTCAAAAAATGAATTTTTATCACAAAGAAAAAACGAAGTCAAATGTTTTTTTAATGTCATTCCAAATCTAAACTGGCACAATATTCCAAATCTGAATTGTCACATTGTACTCTTTAATTTAGGATAATATCACTGTTAGCTTATACGATGACCTTAGATGCCAGGCATAGTCGAGTATAAGGAGAAATACCCAACAAAAATCATTGAATATGGATCATCTGAAATGATGCAAAGCAGCCAATATAAATTCTCATGGAGCGACAGTTTAGATTTGGAAAAACAGTGACAACTTAGATTTGGTGTAACATTTAAACTTTGTCAATGCCACATGAAAATATCCTATTCTCTGCCATGTAAAAATGTCCTGTTTTGTGCAAAGCAAAAACTTCAAGTTCTTTGCAATATAAAATTAAGGCGCGTTGTTCCTCGCCAAAATATCCGGTATGGTGCCAGGCAAAAATGTTTGGTTATCTGCCTCGCCAAAATATCCGGTCAAGGAAGAACCGGATTGGCCTGGCAGGGTAAGCCGTCACTCATCCCTTCATTTCTTGAGTTTCTCGATTGCCTCAAGGATCAGGTTGCCATCCTTATCATAGGCTTTCCAAAGAGGCATCCCATCTATCATTTCAAAATGAGTGTACTTGGTTCCATTGTCATCATTCAGCACGAGAAATCCAGGGCTTTCTTTTTTAAGGCTTGTTCCTATGAAGACACGCTGATTATTCGGAGGTCTTTTGTCTCCGTTTATCAAGACACCTGCGTATCCTAACTCTTTTGAAATAAACAAGCCCAACCCTTCGCCTGACTCATAATCCATACCGAGAACAACACTGCCGGAACCCAAGATTCCGTATCCGGTGCGTTCGTTACCATTACTATCATTTATTTGAATCCCGGTGGCTGGACTCATCCTTTTGACAACTGTTCCCTTGATCTGAGGATTAGGCGCGGGTGAACCGATTGAAAGCCGGTCTATTCCTCTCTCGTCAAGAATCAGAATTCCTGCGGTCCTGTCCTCTCTCTTTCTCTCTTTCACCTCCGGAAAAGGAGCTCCGACCAAGATGCGCGGATTCCCTTCTGCGTCTTCCACGATCAAACCCTGGACACGAAGGATATTTCCTTTTCCTTTCGACAGCATTGCACCAGACGAGCCGACGATAATTATCAGGACTAAAATCAGCAATGCCGTACGAAGGGAACGAATATTTCGTTCGAGACGCTCTATGCGTTTATCTGTCTGACATTCCGACTTATTTGACGGGCTGGATTTCTTTTTCATCTTTTCCATAGCACTTCTCCTTTTTTCATATTTTTTCTTTTAGAATGATAAAACGGAATTTATCAAGATTAGGTTTATACTTCAATCTTTAATTCCAGGAATATTGATACTTGCTCTGAATAAAAAAAAATGATGTCTGTTTAAGTGACATTGACAAATTTCAATCAGGCGCAAAGACAATCAAGAACTGAGGGGATATGCGTATTTATTGGATAGTGGAAACCGTGCAGCAGCCTGGACAGTAATCTTAAACTCATTAAACTCTCAACTGTCCATTAGGAATTTTCTTTAAAATCCATATAATAGGAACAGCAAAATTTTTATGCAGGAGGAATTTAAAATGAATCTCAACAATCACAGAGGAAAAGTTTTAAGTGGTATGCTTGCCGTGTTAACATTATCCCTGGGGATAATCGGCTTAGAAGCTGTTTTTGGGAACACAACTCCTCCATCTGACTCAGCCACACTTATTCAATCCGACGATAGTTCAAGTGGGATAAGTATTTTTTTGTTTCTCCAGATAGACGGGAATAAGATTGATGGAGAATCGACAGTCGCCTCGCTCGAAAGGGATAATTCGATACAAATTGATTCATTCAACCAAGAGATGGCCCGGACGGACGGAAAAATTGAACACAAGCACATTGTCTTCACAAAAGCAATCGATAAAGCCTCTCCCCTCCTCTTCAAAGCACTGAGCTCAGATGAATCAGTGGATAGCGCTGAATTTAGATTTTTCAGAACGAGCGTGAGTGGCTCTGGGGCAGAAGAGCATTTTTACACCATAAAAATTGAAACTGGGAAAATCGAATCCATGATCACTTTTACTGATTCAAATGCCCCATATTATTTCGAAGAAATTGCCATCTCCTTCCAGGACATAACCTGGACCGATGAAATCAGCGGGGCAACACACATGGACAGCTTACGGACCCCCTAAAATTATTAATTAAAATTTAAGTCATAAGTTTTCTCAAGGGCTTATAGCGAGTTTTTAGCGTTAGGCTAGAAAAATTTAAAGTCTTTCCCCTTTTGCTTGCGTTATTTCTCAAGCTGCTAAGCAGCAGCACTTTTAGCTGGCGTTTCGGCTGGCGGGAAGACGTCGTATTCAGGACCGAACTGCGCCAGATATTCCAGGCTGAAAGCCCTCAACGTGTACCAGACGGGCAAGGAAACAACTGTCCCTATATAAGGGATGATCAACAGTAATAATCCGATACAGCAGGTTAAGATGCCGGCAACAACGATCAATAACACGAACATAATCGTCAAAAGAAAAGCAAAAATCCCGAATAAAATGAAGTGAAAGGGGTGCTGTCCGAATAGCGATAGAAAACGGCTCCAAGCCTGCGTTGTTTTAATTTTGTTTTTGTACATGATGGGGACTACAAAACTCTCCAAGAACATCGAAATATAACCGGTTATTATAATCATAAAAAAGAAAAGTAAACCCATTACCACAAGAAACGAAACAGGAACATGTCTATAAAGACTTTCTCTATAGACAAGAGCACCAATCGTGAATAAAAATCCAAAGAACATGATGAACAGAGTGAAGCAAATCAGGCCAAAAACAAGACGCCAGAGGAACAACGAATTACCCTCGGTTTTGTACTGCTTCCACGGTTTAACGAACTCAGCCTTATCCTGAGCCACATTATCCAGGAACATAAACATACCTCTTGAACTCAGCCAGGTGAAAGTGATCCCGACTGCGATTAATACCAAGACGAATGTCACGATGGCGATGAACCAACCTGGATGATCCACCAGCCATTCCCATGCTGTATTTGGAAATTCAATAAACTCACGGAAGGTAAAATCATCGGGCTCTGCAGAGAAACGTGACGTTCCTCCATGCCCCTCTGTTAATCCGGCTAGAAAAGCACTGCCCCCGATAATAAACCACTTCCTGATATCAAAAGGTTTAAACAAAGCGATTTTCATCCGGTTCCACGCCTGGCTGAGAGGCTCAAAATAT
>JABAOC010005457.1_pt5 | contig 10667 bp, 10 predicted proteins | sample 7062161 | NCBI WGS metagenome assembly JABAOC01 (sample SAMN14538625, study PRJNA623070) | marine sediment metagenome | biome: marine biome [ENVO:00000428]; feature: marine pelagic biome [ENVO:01000023]; material: deep marine sediment [ENVO:00002113] | place: India: Gulf of Khambhat ...
CGCGAAGTATCCGGGGAGGACTCTTGATAGACGAAATCGAGGAGTTCAACAAGTACATAGCGATCGAAGGTTACAGAGACGTCAAGATCGACGATCCTGAGGAGTTCCTCAACAGCGTTCGAAGAAAGACCAAACCCGCCGAAGTCCAGTTCTTTAACGCCAGACTGGTGGCAAGCAAAGATCATCTCTACTTCTCTGCCCTAAACGCATTGACAGCCTTCAAAAGCGGAGTGAACCGCTCACGAAGCCTAGCCGTCGAAACGCTTCTCTACGCTTCCGCTCAACGCCAAATCAAGAATGCAGTCAGCATGATCGGGATAAGCCCCACTTCCACCGAGGTCGCTGTCCTCATCGTCGCTAAGACAAGGCAACAAGCAGACACCACTGTGAAGGCAGTCTCAGAGCTAATACCAGGTCAGCGGGATGAGCGGGTTTTGGAGTTGACTGCGGAGAAGTTCGCAGATCTTCAGGAGCTTTTTGGAATCTCCGACACGGAACTCGAATCCAAGTTGGCAACAAAAGGTCTCAAGAAGGAAGCGCTAGTTGACTTGGTAATCGAACAGGTAGCTTTGTTGACCACTGAGCATTAAGCTTCACCGGTCAAGAAACGAGGACTTCAGTCGGTCGCATGATGAAAAGTTGAGAAAATTCACAATGCTTTTCTCAATCGCAGGGGAAAGCAAATCCTAAACATCCAATCTTTCCTTACGTATCGATAGAATGTCGGTAGGTTGTATGACAGATACTCCTGTCCGCTCGCCAATAACTTCCACAAGAACGATTCTGTTTGGATCCTCTAGGCTGACTTCTCTGTCTATGTTCGCAGCAGCAGCTTGAATGATTTCGCTAGAAGAGATTCCACTGAATCGCTTCTCAACGGTCACGCGAAAGGTTTCATCTGCTCTAATCTTCGAGGCAAGCTCAGTGGCCACTTCTTGGATCTCCTCCAGATCAGTTTGCACCACTCGATCAATGGGAATGATTCTTAGGGAATACCTGAACTCCTCAGGTTGATCCCGAAGCGTGCCCCGAAACTCCGCAATGACATCGAAGGGGTCTAGGGCGGTTCGAGCTACTATCAGCCCTTTTACGGCTGTTTTCTCAATTTCTGCTGCTGTGTCACCGATTTCGCCGAGTAGATACCAGATCTCGGAGCAAGCATCCTCTTCGTTGCCCCGCGCGGTTGTAACTATCAGGTTGAAATCTCTCAGCATGCGCTCATCCACTAGACAATCTCGCGGTCATTCTTAAAAGACTACATCGATGCAGCGACCATTCGCACGCCTTGGAAAGGCCGCCTTGCCGAATCGCCACCGTGGGAATTGTTAATAAAGGAGAGACGGAGAGCACTGCATTAAACAGGGTGCACCGAGTGATCGAGCTCCTCCTGAACCTACTAGTTCTCGCTATCTCGTTGATTGTCCTAGCGTCAGCCAGCCATTTCACCATAGAATCGGTGGAGAAACTAATCGAGTCTACAGGCTTAAGCGAAGTCTCCGCTGGATTCATGATTCTGGCTGTATTAACCTCAACACCAGAGATGATTGTAGCTCTCTTTTCAGTTCTACAAGGAGCCGCAGGCATCAGCATAGGAGACATACTTGGGTCAAATATGTTCAACATAGGAGCCGTTCTTGGCATACTGGGCATGCTTGGCTTCCTCAAAGTGTGCTGTACAGACTTACTCGTAGAACTAACGGACATACTCTTCTTAACATCCCTAATCCCACTACTCCTTGTCATATTCACCTATACACCCTTGAAAAGCTTCACAGCCTTCAGCCCCATAATAGGCCTCATTCTTCTCGCAACCTTCGCAATCAACACGTGCCTAATCGTCAGAAGGAGGACCCCAGCAGTCGCCTCAGATAGGCCTGCCGCGGCAGGACAGGAAAATCTGAAAAAAGTTGTCGCACGCCTCCTCCTAAGCGTCGCTGGTGTGGTGCTCGCGGCGCGGTTCGTGGTTTCATCTGGCGTCGCTATCGCGGGGATTCTAGGTGCTCCGCCGATCTTGATAGGAGCAAAAGTGGTTGCGATAGGGACTTCGCTGCCAGAACTCACTACATGTCTTGTAGCTGTCAGACGCGGACGTGTCCAGCTGGCGATTGGGGATCTCATTGGATCTAACCTCACGAATCTAACGCTTGTGCTGGGACTCGTCCTACTCGCTTCCCCATTCGCAGTGGACATGATGATATTCGTAGAAATTCTCCCCTTTCTGCTGATCACAACCATCATTTTCTGGCGTTTTCTCACAAGAGGAGGCGTATCACAGGTGGGCGGCATAGTTCTCATAATGACGTATATCCTGTTTCAATCCGTCATTTGAACAAGAACGTATGCTGGATGCTCAACGGTTCACGAAGTCACTCTTGCGAGAGAACCTCGGTGATCTCTCTGAGACTTATCGGCCCCTTGCGTAGAATCCTGAGTCTCGGAGCTGTCAGGTCAATCACTGTGGATGAGATTCCTAGAGCTGCTAATCCACCATTCAATATCAAGTCCACCTCGCTCCCGATCTGTTTCGAGGCTTCTTGAGCTGTGAGGGCCGGCTTCTGACCAGTTTTGTTGGCACTAGTACCGGTGAGGACACCATCTGATAAGCGTATCAGTTCAAGTGCTACGTCATGTCCTGGCACTCTGACTCCAACAGAATTCAATCTGCAGGTGACCAGGTCAGGGAGAATTGGCTTCTTTGGAACCACAATCGTCAATGGACCCGGCCAGAACGTATCTGCAATTCTTCTGGCTTTCTCCGAGAGAGAAGCTATTCTCTCAACCGCTTCGAGGTCAGATGCCAATATAGGTAGTGGCTTCTTTCGTTCACTCTTCACATCAAAAACCCGCTTTATTGCGTCTGCGTTGAACGGATCGCAGCCGAGCCCGTAAACCGTGTCAGTCGGATATACGATAAGCCCGCCGTCCTTCACTTTTCGAGATGCGGCCAAGATGTTGGCAGATGTTGCGGTCAGAATTGATGAACCCATTTCATCGTCTCCGCAGTTACTCCACAGCCGCTTTTCAGTAGTCCTAGAGCGGGTTCATCCCCCTTATGAAGGCTTTGTCGCTGTCAAGGATCCACCTTGCCGATTTAGTCACTAGAAGCAGCGGGAATGCTTCATCCTTCCTGTCACGCCACCCACTGGTCGAACACCACCTTATTGTGTCTATCACGCAAAACATAAAAACGAAAAAGCTCAAATCCAAACGACAACAAACTACTAGCGGGAGAAAAAAAATGGCTATCTACATTCTGCTCTCTACCCTTACTGACGAGGGATGGAAGACCGTAAAATCGAAGCCCGAAAGAATCAAGGAAGTGAACAAGGAAATCGAAGCCTTCGGAGCCAAGGTGATCTACCAATATGCTACTCTAGGCCCCTTCGACTTCGTCAACGTCGTTGAAGCCCCAGACAACAAGACAATCGCCCGAGTCTCCGTGGAACTTGGCTCACGAGGTACAGTCAAAATCAAGAGCCTTCCAGCAATCCCGATAGAAGAATTCATAGCCACAATGAAGAAGAAATAAACGCGCTTCCTCCCTTTTTTTCTCAGTCATTCATACACTAGCAGGATCACAGAAGCCTAGATGTGAGCCTTGTTGCTTCCCAAGCTCTTGTCCAGAGAATTTTACGAAAGACCACCCGAGATTGTGGCAGAAAGGCTTCTGGGCAAGAGACTCGGCAGAAAACTAGGAGAAACCCTCCTAGAAGGTATAATTGTGGAGACGGAGGCCTATTTCGGTTTGAATGACCCAGCCTCGCGTGCCTATCACGGTCGAAAAAACTACAATAGCGCGATGTGGGAACGGCCAGGAATCGCCTTCATCTACAACGTCCACAACAACTGGATGTTCAATGTAGTCGCACACAGGTCCAATCAGATAGGCGCCGTCCTCATAAGAGCCCTCGAGCCAACGAAGGGCGTAGCGGTGATGAAGCGAAACAGACCAGTCAGGAACACATTCGACTTAACGAACGGTCCTGGAAAACTTACAAAATCTCTCGGAATTGACAAGAAGCTAAACGGCATTTCCATTGTTTCACGGAAAAGCGAAATCTTCATCACAGACACCAACGCGAAATTCGAAACTAGCAGTTCCCACAGAATCGGAGTGAGAAAAGATCTGGAGAAGAAGCTGAGGTTCTTCATCAAAGGAAACAAGTATGTATCACGATAGTAGTTCGGAAAAGCGAGTATGGGAATCAACACGAGAGACACAGAGCCCAATATTGAATGCGGACCGGGCGAACATGTACATTCACATGCTCATCACTGTAATTATCAATCCGAGGGACTCGACGCGTTATCATTTCAGCCCGGAAAGGTTTAAATATGACGCGCGTCATAGAGCATCTGGAAGGCTCTCACAACATTATCAGCCCGAAACTGTTGAGGCGAATCTTCCCTCTGAAATCCATTCAAGCCTTTTCCCATTCTGTTTCTAAGGAGCCTCAACAGCGGGAAACAATCTCTTACACGACAAAACCTGCGAGGCGCCCATTTCCAACTAGTGCCGCGAATCCCTACAAGCTATACGTCTTCGCTTTTCCTCTTGGTGATATATAGAATCTCTGGGTGGATTGCATATCCCATCTTCCGAAAGAGTCCAACAGACTGTTTGTTTGGAGTCTCAACAAGAGCTGCGAAGATTGCTGCTCCATGTTTCTCCAAGGCTTCCTCAACATGGCTGATCAGTTGTTCGGCGATCCCTAGTCGTCTGTAAGCGGGATCCACGGCCAAACGGTTGATCCAGCCCTTTGATCTGCCATCGTAACTCCCAACAACGACACCCACAAGCCTTTCTTCGTGAAAGGCCCCTATGAAAAAATCGGGGGAAGCCTCCATCTGCTGTGCGACCATCTGCTTGCGCTCTCTTCCCCGCGGTTTGAAAGGTAAATCGGCGCGCTTCCACAGTTCAACCATCGAATCATAGTCTTCGATCACGAGCGCTCGGATGTCTATCCGTTCGATGACGTCACCGATCATGATTAGCAACCAGCGTAAAATCTGAATTTACCATGTTAGATCTCATCCGGACTATTGAAATTTGCCTGTCGAAAATGCGTCAAGAAACGATCCCGAGATCTTCTTTCGGAGGGTCAGCGCAGGTTAGTCGAACCGTCACAGCAAACGCTCCAACCGTCGCCTTACATCATCCCAGACCGGACAGTGTGAACTTAAGTATTTAATCGTTTTGACCTAGCGACGCAGAACTTAAATCCGCAAGCTCAGCATTGTAACCTTTCCCGCTCAGGTTGGCTGGTGAATTTATGGAAAGGCCGCTAGTCGTCGTCCACGGTGGTGCCGGAACTTGGAGGAAAGAAAGAAGAAGCCCTGGTCTAGTAGGCGTGAAAGAGGCTGCAACGATCGGCTACGACATTCTCAAGAAGGATGGAACGGCCCTCGACGCGGTCGAAAGATCAGTCATGTACATGGAAGATAACAGCGTCTTCAATGCAGGACTCGGTTCTGCTTTGGCAATCGATAGGCGTGTAGAAATGGAGGCTTCCATTATGGACGGACGCACCCTAAACGCAGGAGCCACAAGCCTCCTAAGTGATGTTAAAAATCCTGTCCGCTTGGCAAGAATGATCATGGAAAACACTGACCACGTCTTTGTTGCGGGGAAAGGAGCTGAGAAGCTGGCTGATCTGTTCGAGGTAGAGAGAGCTGATCCAGTGACAGCGCTTAGGTCACAATATTGGCGGGAGTTCAGGAAGAAAATCGTTAAAGGTGAATGGAGTTACCTTCCAAGGCTGCAAAGACTCATCGCCTTGCACCCCGAACTCTTAGAGCCCGGGACAGTAGGCGCCGTGGCTCTTGACAAAGGCGGGAATGTGGCTGCCGCGACGTCCACTGGAGGGTTCTCGCTCAAACTCCGCGGAAGAATCGGGGATTCCCCGCTCATTGGATGTGGAACTTATGCAGACAACGAGACAGGGGCCTGTTCCACGACTGGTCTGGGAGAAGTAGCGATCAAGCTCGTTTTGGCAAAGGCTGCTTGCGATTTCATTGGCAAAGGTGAATCGGCGCAGGGGGCCGCTGAAAGCGCAATTCGGCTTGTCAACAATAGAATGAACGGCGCTTTCATGGGCTTGATCTTGATTGACAGATCTGGCAGAGTAGGTGCCGTGCACAATTCTCCAAACATGTGCTGGGCCTACATGACCAAGGAGCTAAGTCAACCCAAGGCTGCGATGACAGCAACAATCGTAAAAGGAAACGCCTAGGCCTTCTTGCTCCTTTTTTCAGAGACCTTCGTCATCTGACATATGAAAAGGCTTAAGAAAGAATCTATGGAGTTGACTACGGTCACTAAGAGCTGCACACACATCAAAGGAGGTGAAAATTCTTGGAGGAAGAAGAAGAGGAGTGGGAAGAGGAAGAAGAATGGGAAGAAGAGGAATGGTAACACCACGTATACGCCTTCAGTTTAGGTATCGCAGCGTTTGATCTTATTGCTGAATTTTGTCGACGACAGACCCCAAGTTTATTATTCCTCCTTTCAATCTTCTTGTGAAACTCACCAAGCCTACGGAGACTAGACATGGTCAGAGTCGCCGTCCTAGATGAAGATCGCTGCAAACCCAAGCGTTGTGGCAGAATGTGCTATCGATTCTGCCCCCCTGTGAGAAGCAACATAGAAGCCATACGATTTGAAGACGATAGACCACTGATCGTGGAGTCCCTCTGCGTAGGATGTGGAATCTGCGTCAAAAAGTGCCCTTTTGGAGCCCTATCCATCGTCAATCTTCCTGACGAGCTTGAGGAGGAATGCAGCCACAGGTTCGGTCCCAACGCGTTCAAACTTTTCCGTCTCCCAATGCCCTCTTCAGGAGTCGTTCTGGGGCTTCTGGGTCAAAACGGAATCGGAAAAACCACTGCACTCAACGTTCTCTCTGGAGAAATCAAGCTGAACCTCGGTGACTACGAGGAGCCCCCCAGTTGGCAAGAAACCATCCAACATTTCCGAGGGTCGACCTTGCAAGACTATTTCCAGAAATTGAGTGAGCGGGCGCTAAAGATTGTGCACAAGCCGCAATACGTGGACAGAATTCCCCGTGTAGTCTCGGGCAAGGTCAGAGATCTTCTAGAGAAGGTTGATGAGCGTGGCAAGCTGAAGTCACTGACTGAGAAACTTCAGCTCAAAGCCATTTGGGATCGGGATCTAGATGTTTTGAGCGGCGGCGAGCTCCAGACGGTTGCAATCGCTGCAACGATTTGCCGAGAGGCTGACGTTTATCTTCTTGACGAGCCATCTAGCTACTTAGATGTGAAACAACGTCTTCAGGCAGCTAGAGCCATACGGACGCTTAGAAAAGACGAGAAAACGGTGATTGTCGCTGAGCATGATTTGGCAATTCTCGACTATCTCTCAGACAGGATCTGTATTTTCTACGGCACGCCAGGAGTATACGGCATCGTTTCTCACGTTCATGGAGTGAGAGTCGGCATAAACATCTATCTACAGGGCTTTCTCCCAGATGAAAACATTCGCTTCCGGGATGAGCCAATACTTTTCCACGTAAAGCCACCTACAGCAGGTTTTGGTGCTGGTGAGACCCTTGTGAGGTGGGATAGCATGAAGAAATCCTTCAAGGATTTTGTCTTCTCAGCGGTGCCCGGAGAGGCAAGGCAAAGGGAGGTCATTGGAGTCTTGGGACCCAATGGGATTGGGAAGACCACTTTCGTGAAACTTCTCGTCGGAGTTGAAAAACCTGACGCCGGAGCCCCGTCGACACAAGAGATGCTAACTGTAAGCTACAAACCTCAATACATTTCCGCCGAATACGAAGGCACAGTTGAAGAATTATTGAAAGACGTAGCTGGAGAAGAGTTTGCCTCCAGCTGGTACAAAAGTCAGATTCTCCACCCCCTCAACGTGCCCCCACTTCTCGACCGTGATGTAGACGAACTCAGCGGCGGCGAACTCCAGAAAGTCGCCATAGTTGCGTGTCTCTCTCGAAAAGCCGAACTATATCTCTTAGATGAGCCTAGCGCCTACTTGGATGTTGAGGAGCGATTGTCCATGGCGCGGACTATCCGGCGACTCGTAGAGAATCGCAACGTGACCGCCTTTGTGGTCGAACACGACGTAGTTGCTCAAGACTTCTTGGCGGATAGGCTCATGATTTTCAGCGGTGAACCCGGAGTTTTCGGAATCGCTAATCCGCCTACTAGCCTCAGAAGAGGGATGAACAGATTCTTGAAGGACATGGAGATCACCTTTAGACGGGACCCCGCAACGCAGCGGCCGCGGGTGAACAAGGAAGACTCCAAACTCGATAGACGTCAGAAGAAGATAGGAGAATACTACTACGTTCCGTCACGAGAAAAAGAAGGCTAGTACACAGATCTCGCACACGAAACACTAAAAGCCCGTGACCAACACATCAAACTTCACTCACAGAAGGAGAAGATCATTGACAGAAGTTCAACTCCCCATCATCCTAATCAACTTCAAAACCTATCCTGAAGCGACTGGAAAAAAGGCGATCAGACTCGCTAAGATCATGGAAAAAGCAAGCCGTGAAACAGAAACGTGCATATGTGCAGCTCCGCAATTTGCAGATATAGCGCCCATAGCAGATCGTGTATCTCTCCCAGTGTTCGCACAACACATTGATCCGATGCAGCCTGGCAGCTTCACCGGTCACATCCTCGCCGAGTCGATAAAAGAAGCCGGAGCAGTCGGAACCCTTGTAAACCACTCAGAAAGACGACTACGACTTGCTGACATCGACGCGATTATCGAGAGAGCCAAGGCAGCTGAACTGATCTCCGTAGTCTGCAGCAACAACGCGGCTGTAAGCACGGCCGCAGCTGCTCTAAGACCGGACATGATCGCCATAGAGCCGCCTGAACTCATCGGGACTGGAATCCCGGTCTCGAAGGCGAAGCCAGAGGTCATCACAGACACGGTCAAGCTCGTCAAGCGGGTGAACACCGACGTGATTATCCTCTGTGGAGCGGGAATAACAAAAGGCGAAGATGTAGCTGCTGCTCTCAAATTGGGTACTGCAGGAGTTCTGGTTGCGAGTGGTGTTGTGAAGGCAAAGGACCCATACAAAGTGCTAGTGGACTTTGCCGAAGCCCTGACTGAGGCTAAGGTGAAGAGTGATTGAAGGTTGAGTTCGAGTGCGCCACTTGCGTTTTCCACAGGGGTTACGAGGAAATCCTAGAAGCAACCAATGACCCCGTCATCCAGTTCAAAGCAATCTCTGGCTTGCTGCAACTTTTGGCCAAGGAGTTCAAGCCAACAGCAGTCCCAGCATATCTTGGTACAGACAGGGATCGATTGATTAGAAAGATTACCGGCAATGCAGACCCATATGCTGAGAAGAAGCGAATGAGTAATCAAAAGGCCCTAGAGACTCTTCCCTTTGCTGAAGACATAGTCGCCCATGAATCCACCCTGAAGGCCAGATTCAGAAAGGCTTGCCTATCATCGATAGTCGGTAACATAATGGAATTCGGCATCCCCACCCATAGGTTCAGATTTGAGGATATCCGCAAACTGATTCGACAAGCCGAGCAGGAGTTAGCCATAGACGAGATATCGAAAATCTACCAAGCCGCCAAAAGAGCAAGTGAAATTCTTTACTTGACCGACAACGCGGGAGAGATCGCCTTCGACAGACTCTTGGTTCAACAACTGAAAGACTTGGACAACCACGTTGTGGTAGCGGTTAAAGATGGCCCCGTGCTGAATGATGCCACCTTAGAAGACGCCAAAAGCGTGGGACTTCATGAAATCGCAGACGACGTAATCACAACTGGCACAGACGCCGTTGGATTAGTGCCAGAAGAGAGCTCGGACAAATTCCTCAACACCTACAACTCAGCCGACTTCATCATTGCCAAAGGCATGGGACACGCAGAGACCCTTTCAGAACTTCGGCTGAAGGCCCCCCACGCCCTATTGCTGCGTACAAAATGCAGACCAGTGGCTAACTTCCTAGCAGTGCAGAAGGAAAAAAACGTCGCCACACTGATGCCTTGAGCGATGGATGACAACCATGGTGATGCAGCTGCCGAGGATAGGAGTAGGGAAGGAATCCCTTTCAGATTTTGACGAAGCTATTGGAAGAGAGTGGCTCGTCACGAATGGGCTAGGCGGATACGCCTCGTCAACTGTTTTGGGCATCAACACCCGAAAGTACCATGGTCTTATGGTGGCTGCTTTCAACCCTCCCGTAGATCGACGGGTGCTCTTATCCAAACTGGACGAAGAGATACTCTTAGAGAATCAAACATACTACCTTGGGTCAAATGAATTCCGAAACAACGTGACGCCGCAGGGCTACCGTCTTCTTACCCACTTTGCGCTTGACCCGCTACCAACCTACAAATACATTGCAGAAGGAATCCACCTTCAGAAAACGGTCTTCACGCCTCACGGAAAGAACGTGACCGTAGTCATCTATGAAGTCACCAACCCTCGTGACAGCGACATGGTCATCCGCATCACGCCACTTGTCAATTCCAGACACTTTCACACGCTAACAGACAGAAGCAACGCAGACTGGACCTTCACTCAAGAACCATTCGACCAGGGGGTAACCTTACAGCCATCGATCCTGACATCGACTCTGATAGTCGCTTCAAGCAGTGGCCGATACAAGGCGCAAAAAGGGAATTGGATCGAGCGAATGTACTACCGC
>JABAOC010015001.1_pt1 | contig 10661 bp, 11 predicted proteins | sample 7062161 | NCBI WGS metagenome assembly JABAOC01 (sample SAMN14538625, study PRJNA623070) | marine sediment metagenome | biome: marine biome [ENVO:00000428]; feature: marine pelagic biome [ENVO:01000023]; material: deep marine sediment [ENVO:00002113] | place: India: Gulf of Khambhat ...
TATCCACTAATTAATTAATGGAATTTTCCATAATTGTCAATACCCCTCCACGGGGATCACTGAAAAACTGGCGAAAGGAGCTCTGAGCCCGAATGAAGATATTATTCGTTCTGGGGTTTACTCTCTCAGGGAAAAATATTTTGAGCGGCGGGGGACTCCTTTTTTACTGACCCCTGGAAGGAGATCGCGCTCCATTCCCCATGGAGTTCACTTTGGTGGTTCCATAACCAGATCGAGGAGAAGTTGTTTGAAATGATCTCCTTTGATGATCTCGAGGCTGATTCCCAGGCTCATGGCGGGAAAATCCCCCTTTACAACCCTGCTCAGCTTGGCCGCATCCTTCTCAGTGGTCACGATACATTCTGCCTTCTGCAAACCCCTTTGAATGATGGGAATATCCTTCCTCGAATAGACGTGGTGGTCGGGGAAGATGACCTCCTCCTTCACTTCCGCCCCGCCCCGCTCCAAGAGGTGACGAAAATAAGCGGGATTGAAGATTCCAGACACGGCTACTACCCGCCTTCCCTTTATGTATCCCAGGGGCAGTCGTTTACGCCGATGCAAGTCGGTGAGATAATCGGGTCTATAGTTGCTGTGGAAGATGATAGCATTCTCTTTATGGGATTTAATCCTCTCCTCCAGAGCCCCACAGGTGTCATGTTCTTCCACTTTGGTTAAGATGAAGAGATTGGCTCGCCTCAATTGATTGAGGGGTTCCCTCAAGGGACCCCTTGGGAACAAGTAGCCGTTTCCGAACCCGGTTTGGGAATCTACGAGGAGGATGTCTACATCCCGTTTGACCCCCAGATGTTGATATCCATCGTCCAAGATGGCCACACGGGAATGAAACTGGGTAGAGGCGTAGCGGCCCGAGAGATCGCGGCGATGGCCGATGAGAATGGGGATGCCTTCAAGCCGTTGAGCCAGCATGTAGGGTTCATCACCCGCCTCCTTTGGTGAGAGCAAGATTCGTTTCCCGTCGCTGACCACACCCAATTTTCGCTCCATTCTTCCGCCATATCCCCTACTCAAGACGACAACATCCATGCCTTCCTCCTTGAGCAGCTTGGCGATGTATTCCACGGTAGGGGTTTTTCCAGCTCCTCCCAAGGTAATATTACCTACGCTAATCACTTTACAAGGTAACCGGCTCCCCTTAAGAAACCCGATACCATAGAGAAAGAGGCGAACCCGCACCCCCAATCCGTACATTGAGGAGATCAGATGGAGCGGTGAAAGATAAGCCCTTTGGCGTGATGACCCATTTTTCCCGAGTATAATCCGCTCGAAAGATCGTTTCCGACGCACTGCGGGCCTTCCCTTAAAGGAGTCGAAATATGGTTTCCAGGGTTTTATCAGTCGCTCCCCTATTTTGACGGATGATTTCGAAGCCGTGCTTTCCCATGTTCGACTTGAGGGATGCATCCTCCAAGAGGGTTTTGGCGTGAAAGACCATTTCCTCGACTTCCCTAATCTGAAACCCGGCGCCCTTTCTGAGGACTTCATCCGATATTTCCCGTAAGTGGTCCATGAAGGGGCCAAAGAAGACCGGTTTTTTGAAGAACAATGGTTCCAGGATATTATGACCACCTACCCTCACCAGGCTTCCTCCCACGAAGACGAGGGTTCCGAGGCTATAGAGTTTGGAGAGCTCCCCCATGGTGTCCAAAAGGATGACGACGGCCCCCTCCCTCCCTCCCTGTGCCGGGAATTGGGATTTTCGTTTCCATGGGATTTTTTCCCTTTTTAGGAGAACCTCAACCTCTCCAACCCGTTCGAGGTATCTGGGAGCCAGGATGAGGACCAGATCGGGGTAATCGGGGGAGAGCCGTTGAAGGACCCCTAGCATAAACTCCTCCTCCCCTCTATGGGTGGATCCCGCGATGAGTATTGGTTGGCCTTCATGCAGGTCTAGGGCTTGAAGAAGGGTTTCCTTTTCCTTTTGAGTTATTACGGGAGGCGGTTGGTCGAATTTGACGTTTCCGCTCACGGTAACCCTTTCGGGATTGGCTCCCATCTCTATGATCCTTTGAGCATCCAAGCTTGACTGCATGCAGAGGGCGGCGATCGAGGCCAAAGGGGAGTTAAAAAAGAAACGAAACCGCTTATACCATTGAAAGGAGCGAGTCGAAATGCGGCCGTTGAAGAGCATAGCGGGAATCCCCCTTCTCCCCAGCTCCATGAGGAAATTTGGCCAGATCTCCGTCTCCGTCATGAGAAAGGCCCTCGGATTGACCAGGGAAATAGTCCTTTTCACCACCCATGGATGATCCAAAGGGAAGAAGGTGATTGCCCGTACACTCGAGGCCCGCTTTTTGGCCATATCATTGCCCGTTGCCGTCATGGTTGAAAGGAGGATGGGGAGTTCAGGGTTGGTTTGCCTTATTCCCTCGATTATCGGTAATGATCCCAACACTTCACCTACCGATGCTGCGTGGATCCAGAGGGGTTTTTCATCGGCCATCTCTTCATAAACGCCTTTGTAGGAGATGCCCAGCCTCTGGCTCAATCCCCTTCGGTAGTGGGAGGTTGTGATGATTTTGTAGGCAAAAAAAGGGCTCGACAGGATAAGGCCGAAGGTGAATAGGGTATTATAGAGGGGGTTCATCATCTATCCCCGGCTCCCTTCTCGAAGTACCGGTCTGCTCGATCCGTTATTTCCCTCAATCTCCGCTCCAACAGAAGTCTCGTCTGCTCGAATAAGCCTTCAGTCATCTGTCTTGGAACGAGTAAGGGTTTCCCAAAAATGAACACCCCCCTTGAGAAGGGAAATGGGAGGAGAAAGCGATCCCAGCTTCGAAATACTTTTTTCCTTGAAGCGTTAAAGGTGATGGGAATGATGGCCATTCCCGTCCGCCTGGCAAGCTCTATGATTCCGTTTTGAACTCGATACCGGGGCCCTCGAGGCCCATCGGGGGTGATGGCGATATCATATCCATCCTCAGAGGCCTTCAACATCTCCCGCATGGCCGAAAATCCTCCCCTGGTGGTAGATCCCCGTATGGACCTGAAGCCAAAGTACTTCATGGTTCTGCTAATGACTTCCCCATCTTGATGGAGGCTGATGGGAATGGCAACCCCTTTCCCCCGATACCGGGCAGTCGGCATCATCAAAAGCCTGCCATGCCAGAAGCTGAAGATGAGGGCCTTCCCTTTTCCCAAATAGTCATCGCATACGTGTCCGTCGACCACCTGTATCCGCATGGTCCAGGAAAGAAGCTTGATTATCCAATAGGCGAGCGGCGGTGCTATGGCTAATATGAGACTGTTGACCAACCTCTTCAATGCCGGGTCCCTTCGCCATGTCTTATGTGCGATACCTCAGTGGCCTTCCGGCATGCGGATACCACTTCTTCAATTCTTTCCGCGGGATCAAATCCTCCCTAATAGATCTGTCTCACCTTGGCCTTTCGCAGAACGGTCTCGCCGTCGTCCCTGAACTGCATATTGTAGAGTTTTTTATAGGTCCGATTCAGGGCCAAAAGGTCATCATGGGTTCCCTCTTCGACGATTCTACCCTTGTCAATGACCAAGATGCGGTGGGCATTCCTTATGGTGGAGAGACGGTGGGCGATGAGGAAGACGGTCCGATTTGCCATCAGCCTTTCCAGTGCGACCTGAACTTGGAATTCCGATTCGGAATCCAGCGACGATGTGGCCTCGTCGAGAATGAGGATGGGAGCATTCTTGAGCAGCGCCCTGGCTATGGAGATCCTCTGTCGCTCCCCGCCGGAGAGTTTTACCCCCCTTTCCCCGATTACCGTATCGTAGCCCAAGGGCAACTTTTCGATGAACCCATGGGCATTGGCCGCATTGGCGGCCGCCACGATTTCCTCCTCTGATTTGGCAATATCCCCATAGGCTATGTTATTCCTCACGGTATCGTTGAAGAGAATGGTCTGTTGGGTCACGATGGCGATATGTTCCCTGAGGGACTTTATGGTAACCGTCCTGATATCCCTCCCATCGATTGTAATTTGGCCCTCATCTACGTCATAAAATCGCGGAATCAAATTCACCACCGTTGTCTTCCCCGCCCCACTCATTCCAACCAGTGCCAATACCTCTCCCACCTTCACCTCTACGTTGATATCCTTCAAGACGAGCTCGTCCTCGTACTTGAAGGAGACGTGTTCGAATTTGATACCGTCCGAAATGCCGTTGAGCGGGACTGCTCCATCGGCATCCCTGATTTCGGGGGTTCTGTCCATCAATTCGAAAACCCTCGAGCCCGCCGCCAACCCCCCTTGTATAGTGTCGTTCAGCCTGCTGAAGGATTTGATGGGCTTATACAGGAGGCCGAGGGCTATCAAGAAGGAGCTGAGGCTTCCCGGGGTAGAATTTCCCTTTATCACGCTGAACCCTCCGACCAACACGATGCAGGCGACACTCAGTCCCCCCAATATTTCGACGACAGGAGAGGAGAGGGCCCTGATTTTCTGCCTCTTCATGACGACCTTGAAAAATCGGTCGTTCTCAGCGGAGAACCGCCGGGATTCGTAGTCTTCCATAGTAAAGGCCTTTACGATACGGTTTCCCGAGATGGTCTCTTGGAGCAAGGAGGTTATGGACCCCATTCGGACCTGCCCCCTGATGCTGAATTTCCGCAGTTTCTGGCCGAATTTGACGATGGGAATAGCGGCAAGAGGGAGGACGATGAAGGCGATACACGCCAACTTCCAATTTTGATAGAAGATTACTGCGGTGAGGGCAATGACGGTACAGGATTCTTTGAGAACGGTGGTTATGGCGTTGGAAACAGCCCCTTGAATGTACATGATGTCATTGGTGAGCCTCGATATGAGGACACCCGTTGGTGTTTTGGTGAAAAATGAGAGGGAGAAGTATTGGAGGTGATTGTACAGTTGTTCCCTCAAATCGGCCACGATACGCTGACCGACATAGTTCATGAGGTAGGCTTGCCCGTAGTCGAATACTCCCTTGATGAGAAAGAGAGCAACGATAGCCGCTGCTATGAGGAACAACATCCTCCCATCTTTATCCACCAAGACTCCGTCCACTGCGGGCTGAGCGAGCCAGGCGGTTCCACCTTGGCAGAGACCGAACAAAACCATGCAGGTCATGGCCAAGATAAGTCTCATCCGGTACGGTTTAACGTATTGCAACAGCCTTTTGTACAATTCTACGGTCATCTCGAGACAGGGAAGGGACTACGCCCCTTGGTGAATGACACGATACAGGATTTGTGCAGCTCTTTGGGATGTTCCCGGGGCCCCCAATTGCTCCTTGACCTTGTCCAATTCGCCTCTGATCATGGATAGGGCACGGGGATTTTTTAGCATCTTGGAGGCCTCATTGAAAATATTGATGGGGGAGGCCTGCCCTTGAATAAGCTCGGGCACGATCCTCTTTTCCGCGATGAGATTGACCAAACCGATGCTCTTGACCTTTACGAGAAGCCTCCCCACCAGATAGGAGAAGAATGAAACCTTGTAGACGATAATCATGGGAGTTCTCATAATGGCCGCTTCCAACGTGGCCGTGCCGGAGGCGGTGATAACGAGGTCGCAGATGTTGAGTACATCATAGATATGTTCCCCAACTACCCTGATATCCAAATTGAAGTCCGCAATGGATTTTTCGACCTGAAAACGGTCGATGGCCGGCGCCAGGGGGATGATGAATTGGAGGTTCGGAAAATCCCGCAAGAGAAGATGGGCGCTCTTCAGGAGGACGGGAAGGAGGTTTTGGACTTCTTCCTTGCGACTTCCGGGCAACAGTCCAATTGTCCTCCTATCTTTGTCCAGGAGGAATTTTTCGTGGGCCTCTTGCTTGGAGAGGTGGGGTTTGACGATATCGATCAGGGGATGGCCTACAAATTCGCAATCGATACCCCTTTGCCGATAGAAAGGAACCTCAAAGGGGAGGATTACCACCAGTTTATGGACTAATTTTGCGATCTTCTTGACCCTACCCTCTCTCCATGCCCATACCTGGGGGCTGATGTAATAAAAGACGGGGATTTTTCTCTTGAACGCCTCCTTGGCTAATCTGAGGTTAAGCTCGGGGAAGTCGATGAGGACGACGAGGGCTGGTCTATTCCAATCGAGCGACCTCTTGAGCCAACGGAAAGCCCTATAGTTGGACTGCAGCCTGGAGAAGACCTCCACGATACCCACCACGGACAGTTCCGAGCTGTCAAAAATAACGTCGGTTCCCATACTTCTCAGGTGTTTTCCCCCAACGCCGTAGAAGCGGAGTCCGGGGTCCATGGAGAGAACAGCTTTCACTAAATGGGCCCCAAGGAGATCCCCGGAAGTCTCTCCCGCCACGATGAGAATCTTCCTCTCCTCGTTAAGCTTCACCCCATAAGGCCACCCAATGTTTTTCTTCTTTCGATATTCCTCTGGATCTGATCGGTAATCCGCAAGGCGACCTCGAGGGCCTTCTTCCCATCCAAACCCGATACGAGGGGTTTCTTTCTATCCCTGACCCTCTCGACGAAGGATTTTATTTCCAGCTCTAAGGGGTCGTTTTTGGAGATTTTGATATCCTCGGCGAAGATGCCGGGGAAGATGGCTTTACCTCTCTTTCCATCTTTGCTGAGGACGCTAATCCTTTGGGAGACGTAATCGATGGAGAAGTAAGCGGTGGATTGGAATATCCGGATCTTCCGCATCTTTTCCATGGAGACGCGGCTGGCCGTTACATTTGCGGTGCAGCCGTTCTCAAATTCGATCCGAGCATTGGCAATATCCAAATAAGGAGATACGATTGGGACGCCCACGGCTTGAATGGACTGGATTGAGGAATCCACCACGCTGAGAATGATCTGAATATCATGGATCATCAGGTCAAGGACCACATCTACACCTGCCGCTCTTTGAAGGAAGGGGCTCAGCCGGTGGGATTCGATGAACATGGGATCGACAAGGATTCCCTCCAAAGCCATGAAGGCGGCATTAAACCTCTCCTGGTGACCAACCTGAAAGACGAGGTGTTTTTTTTCCGCCATATCGATCAATTCATCCGCCTCCCGGAGAGTAGCAGTGATGGGTTTTTCCAAAAGGACATCGATTCCTCTCTTGAAGAAGTCTTTGGCTACTTGGTAGTGAATGGGAGTGGGCACGGCGATGCTAACAGCATCTACCTTGTCGTATAAATCCTCATAACTGAGAAAGGCATTAGTATTGAAACGCCTGGCCATCTCTCGGGAACGGGAACAATCGATATCCGCAAGGCCTACCAACTCCACTCCAGGCATTCGGTGGTATTTCTCGGCGTGAAATTGCCCGAAGTATCCCACGCCAACCACACCGGTCCTCAATTTATCCTTCACCTGCAGATCCCCCTCTTTGACCCTTGAATGAACTGGACGAGGTGATCTACTTCCGGAATACTGATGATTTCCCCATCCCTTACGGTTTCAATGGCCTTCTCCAGGACTAATCCCGAATTGAAGATAATCTTGTACGCCTTCTTGAGCCCCTTGATGGTCTTCTCCGGGAAACCGTGTCTTTTCAGGCCTACCAGGTTTAAGCCATACAATTTGCACCGACTGCCGGCGGCAAGTATATAGGGCGGAATATCCTGCGGAACGCCGGATAATCCGCTGATAAAGGAATAGGCGCCGATTCGGACGAATTGGTGAACGCCCACTAATCCGCCGATGATAGCGCCATCCTCGATCTCAATATGTCCCGCTAAAGTAGCCGCGTTCGACATTATCACGTGGTTTCCGATGAGACAATCGTGTGCCACGTGGGCATATGCCATCAGGAAGTTTCCATAACCCAAGACAGTTTTCCCACCCCCATGAGTCGTTGCCCTGTTGATGGTTACGAACTCCCTGATGACGTTGTTATCGCCAATAATGACGTGAGATTCCTCACCCTTAAATTTAAGGTCTTGTGGGACTTCTCCGATGGAGGAAAATTGAAATATCTTACAATTTTTCCCGATCGTTGTCCATCCGGTAATAACCACGTGGGGCCCAATCCAGGTATCCTTGCCGATGGTTACGTTTTCGCCGATGACTGAAAAGGGGCCTACTTCTACGCCTTCGGCAATCCTTGCACGAGGGTGAACAATAGCCTTTTCGTGTATCATGGATATCCCCTTAATTTCCCCTCTACCCCTTGTCGTCTACCATGGCCATGAGCTCCGCTTCGGCAGCCAATTGGTCATCCACATAGGCCTTCCCCGTAAAAGCCCATACGGATTTGCGCCGTTTTGAGACAACCATCTCCATCCTAATCTGGTCTCCCGGGTGGACTGGCTTTCGAAATCGAACCTTGTCGATGGACATGAAGTAAACCGCCCTCTTCCTCGACTCTTCGGGTATCGATTTGAAGGCAAGGACGCCGGCGGTCTGGGCCATGGCCTCGACTATTAATACCCCAGGCATAATGGGTTGGCCCGGAAAATGGCCCTGAAAAAAGGGTTCATTAATAGTGACATTCTTGATCCCGACGATTCGTTTCCCCATTTCCAACTCCACGACGCGATCGACGAGAAGAAATGGGTATCCATGGGGTAACAGCCCCATAATTTCATTGATTTGGATCATGGGTATCCTCCAAAGATTGACGAGATGTTTTGCGCCTTACGGTTTGTCCTGTCTCCAGGGCCGTAACCTTGGCCTCTAGTTGGCCGAGCTTCCTCCACATCTCCGGCAATTTAGGGAAGGTCATGAGTGCCCTCAGTTGCTCCTTGTGCGGTAGGGTAGGGCTTCCGCTAACCACCTGGTTAGGAGGGATATCCTTGGCCACTCCTGACTGGGATCCTACCATGACGTTGTCCCCGATTTCAATGTGATCGGCCACACCGACCTGGCCTGCCAGGATGACGTTGGCTCCGACCTTGGTGCTTCCAGCGATTCCTACCTGGGCGACGATGATGCTATTCTCGCCGATGGTGACGCTGTGGGCCACTTGAACGAGGTTATCGATTATTACCCCCTTTTTTATAACGGTCTTTCCCATGGTGGCCCTGTCCACCGTGGTATTTGCCCCGATCTCAACATCATCTTCGATCTCCACGATGCCTACCTGCGGTATTTTGACATTTCGTTTGCCGTCCTTAGTGAAACCGAAACCATCGCTCCCGATGACAACCCCGCTGTGGAGGATCACCCTTTTCCCGATTCTGCAGCCCTCGTATATGCAGACATTGGGATAGATGAGTGTATCGTCCCCGACCACTACATTGTCGCCGACGAAAACCCCGGGAAAGAGGGTGACTCGATTGCCGATCTCGGCATGATCACCGACATATACAAAGGGGTAGACGCTGACCTTTTCCCCCAGCTTTGCCGTCGGGCTGATCCAGGTCCGCTGGTCAACTCCCCTTGATTCGTAGGGTCGATAAACGTAAATCTGCAGGATCTTGGCAAAGGCCAGGTGGGGATTTGTCACCCGAAGGAGGGGTTTATCAGCCTCGCTTACCTTCGGGGAAACGATGATGGCCGAGGCCTTGGTCTGATTCAAGTTTGGCAAGTACCTCGGGTGGGCAATGAAGGTAATCTCACCCTCTCGAGCTTCTTCAATGGGGGCCACGCCGAGGATCTTTACCTCTCCATCGCCGAGAACCTCCCCCCCGACCAATTGGGCTAGTTCATTCAGCGTTTTTTCCATGGATGGGTTCTCCCTTCTACTTCTTTTTGGTAGAGTTGAAAATTTGAATGACACGATCCGTGATGTCTAGTGCCTCGGAACCGTAGATGATGATGGCTTCATTCTTTTCCAGGATGAGGCTAAACTTCTCCTGCTCTCCCAGTTTTTTGACCACAACCCCTAAACCCTTCAGCGTGGCGTTAGTAATCTCTACCTCTTTCCGCTTGAGCTCACCTTGTCTATCCTCTCCCCACCGCTTAAATTCCTTCAGCTTGTTCTGATACTCCCTTTCCTTGTCCTTCCTCCCCTTTTCGCTGAGCATCAATCCCTGACTCTGGAGAGTTTCCTTGAGGTCCTGAAGATCTTTCCTCCGTTGAGCAATTTCCTCTTGAAACTTTTGGATTTCGTTTTTCATGACCTCTTTCGCTTCCTTGCCTGCTTCGCATTCATTCAGTGCTCGCTGCATGTCTACAAACCCAATCTTCATATCCGCTGCGCGGGCCGCGGCAGCAAAGGTTGAAAAGATCAAGACTCCCCAGAGAATGATTCCCATCTCTTTCGTTGTCTCCCTAAACATCGCTTTCTCCCCTCAAAAGTCCGTCTTCAAAATTGAGTCCCGGCGGTGAAGTCCCAAACAGTCCGTTTTTCGTCGTCTTCGGGATCGAGGTTATACCCCCAGTCTATTCGAATGGGACCAATGGGCGAGAGCCAGCGGATTCCGAATCCCACAGCGTGGTTCCACTTTCCAAATGTTTTATTCCAGCCCTTTCCCCCATCGTAGAAGATAGCGACCCTGAAGCCGAGTTCCTTGCTCAAGGGAATGAGCAATTCCGAATTGAAGATAACCATATTCTCGCCGCCGATCACCTCTCCGGCTTCGTCCTTTGGTCCAGCCTCCCCATATTCGAAGCCCCGTATCGTATTGATCCCGCCGATAAAAAATCGCTCATAGATGGGGACGTCTTTCCCGTCGTATCCCTCAACAATTCCAGACCTCCCCCGCAGGTGGAGCACCGTGTCGAGGAGCAAGGGGAAATACCAACTGGTATCGCCGTTGACCTTGTAGAAGGTATTGTCACCCCCCAA
>JABAOC010019056.1_pt2 | contig 10661 bp, 9 predicted proteins | sample 7062161 | NCBI WGS metagenome assembly JABAOC01 (sample SAMN14538625, study PRJNA623070) | marine sediment metagenome | biome: marine biome [ENVO:00000428]; feature: marine pelagic biome [ENVO:01000023]; material: deep marine sediment [ENVO:00002113] | place: India: Gulf of Khambhat ...
AACGTCCCTCTCACCGGACCTTGGCCCCGAATTTTCCTGGTCGTTGCGCTTCCAAGTTAGGTGCATTGGGCTTCACCTTTGAAATAAATCACCAGGGCAAAAGACGGTTTCTAACTCTGGATGAATTACGTGGCATTCGCGTCTGCTTCTGTAAAGGAATCTATCAGTATCTAAGACCGAGGAAAAGGAAAAAAAGCGACAAATATCGTTAGTTTTTTGAGTTCTATGAGGAGCAGTTAAAAAGTAAAGACGAGGTGCGACTAATTATGGAAATTGTTATATTGTGTCTATTATTAATAATTCTTTCGGTCGGATTTTGCATTAAGTATACTGTCGAAAAAAAGGAAAGTGATAAATTAAAATCGGTAGCAGGTGAATTAGGATTTGAAATTCTCGCATTAATTGCGATTTCGCTTCTGGTTCGCCTGGCTTTCGTCGAATGGTCGTCAGCGACAAGCATCTCTCTCGTTGGTGACGAACATGGCTATTTTCGACGGGCCGTGGCGTGGGCAGAAATCATTCGCAGCATCGCCCGCCTGACGGCGCCTTCGCTTGATCTTTTCTGGGAGGCACTCAGTCACCACCACTTGCCCTTGTATTCGGTGATGCTGGGTCTGCCGATGTCCGTATTCGGGACAAGCCCTGAGGTCGCTCGCATAACAACTGTTGCGATTTCTGCACTAACTACAGGCGCCGTTTACGTTGTTGGTAGATCCGCCGCAAACAGGCAGGTCGGGATTGCCGCAGCACTCATACACGTCTCTTACCCGACCTTCGTTGCGTTCTCGCCGTTGCTCTGGTCGGAAACGCTCTTCACTTTCCTAGTTGTCGCTGGAGTAGCCTGTCTCCTGAATGTTCCAGGATCTAAGCTTACCCGTTGGCGTGTTCTTCTCGCGGTCGCAGGCGGGTCGTTATTTGGTCTGGCCGCTCTGACCCGAGCGAGCATACTCTTCGGCCTTATAGTTGCTCCAGCCTGGCTCTACTTTGTTCTACGGGCATCTCAGGACCGCTACCGAATGCTCGCAGCTTTCCTCGCGGCATGTCTTGTCACAGTCGCACCATGGCAAACGGCTCTAATGAAGCATGTCGGCCACTTCGTCCCGCTCTCTACATCAGGCGGCTTGACCCTATATCATGGCAATAACCCATGGCAGCCTGAGTATCCCGGTGAGCGAACAATCCACATGCAGGCGCAATTCGAGCGGACCCAGGCTCAGAGATCACAAGTCACAGGCGACCCAAAGTGGAAGGCATCACAGCATCTTGCAATTGAGCATANNTCGGAGCCCGTCCTCTTTCTGAAACGAAGCGTCTTCCGTCTGCGCCATCTGCTGTCATTCGATCGGTTTTCGTTGCGGCACTTCTTCCATGCCGTGTTTCCACCTATGGGCACCAATACCGCTACCACCATGGTGATCGTCTTTCTCACAACTTCTGCCCTGCTATGGGCACTTATCACGGTTGGTGCGATCAGTTGGAGTGGGAACAGGGGTGGCCTGCTGCTGTTGTTCGCGTTGGCAATGTCGTTAATCCTCCCTTCGGCCTTAATCTCCGCTTACACCCGATACGCGATACCGTCCATGTGCATATTGTTACCATTGGCCGCGCGTGGCCTGGTATTCTCGCTTCAAGAGGGGACCCTCGTATCGAGAGCGTGGGCTGGCGTGTTAGCGGTGGTTGTGTTCTCCGCCATGGCTTGGAATTCCGTTGATGTGTCCAGACACCTTGGGTTGGTCAATGTGCCGTCTACGTATTATGTGCCGACGGTGCATCGCTGGGACCGATGGTTTGGCAGCCAAACGCGCCCGTTCAACGACGAGGTGATATTCCGTGTCACCGATGATTCTCAGAAAGGCCTGATGAAGATCGGAGCGCCGGGTAACGAGTTCGCGTTCCGGGAGTCAGAAGGCAACACTATTGAGTGGGATACACTCGAGGAGCGTGAATTCTCGATCCAGGCTTTCTCTTACGCCCCTGTCTCGGAACTCGTAGTGTTGCTTCGGCGCTCTGACGCTGATCAATCGGTAAGCATCCGGCCAGTCAGTAGACAATCCTGGAGGCAATGGATGCCTACCGGGCTGGCTGGGATTGAATACATGTGGGCCGGAGGTGGACTATTGATTGCCCCGTACTGAGTATCTCACTCCAGCGTATTCACCTCATAGACACGGGTTCCCACAATGTGGTACTGATGCTCCTTCACCAAGGCGCTATCTTTGGTTACCGTGAGATGCTGCCCCATTGCGCCATACTTCTCTTTTACAGCTGCCAGGGTGCAGGCCCCGGAAACACGCTCCATATCTTGAAGTATCATTTCGCCTGCTCGATCTTCCTTCGAGGAGCTGGTCTTAAAATGCCGCGGTTCAAGTAGGGATGAAGCTTACTCATCAAATATTTGCACTCTATAGTCTCTCAAACACGCAATGAACAAATGCCTATAATCACAAATTTTCGCTTTGCCATCGACCGACTTGCTAGTATAATTTAGATGTACCGTAAGCATCATCTTGGAGAGACCATACTATTTCTCTTGCATTCACGTGATGAATTTCGGACACAGTCGTTGCGACAAAAACCGGTGGTCACATTTCTGAAGATATGGACATTCATAATAATCCTAACCCTGCGCGTCGAGCTGACTTTGACATCCATGCTGACCACTATGAAAGCATCTTGAAGCATGGGCTTGAGTTCACGGGTTTTTAAAAAGACTATTTCGCTCATAAATATTTGCCTGGATGGATCGACTTTTCACGTACCTGAGATTCAAACCCACCTTAGTTATCGATTATGGGTGTAGTACAGGAACCTCCTCTTTTATCTTGCTTCAGACTTTAACAGCACAGCGCATAATTGCATTGGACATTTCAGGCGTATCCCCAGAGGTGGCTCGACAATTCCATAAGCTATTCCAACTACCATTCATGTTTAGAGATGAATTTGAGACAAAACCTGAGGCAGACCTTGTATTCTGCAACGGAGTTCTTCACCATATACAACCCAAGAATCGCGCAATCGCAGTGCGAGATATTTTCGAACTCCTGCTCCCGGAAGGTCTTTTTGCATTATGGGAAAATAACCCCTAGAACCCGCTACGTGATGAGCCGCATTCCTTTTGACAGGGACGCCGTAACTCTAGCGCCTTCAGAAACCAAGCGACTGTTACGCCACCAAGGCTATAAAATCCTGAATCAGAGTTTTCTCTTTTTCCTCCCAAAACAGTTGGGTTTTCTCTCCTTTATGGAACGCTTTCTGTAGTGGTTACATCTCGGTGGACAATACCTAACGTTGGATTGTAAGCCCTAACCGGATGGGAAAGCACGAATGGAGATACGGAAAATCTCAAGCATAAAGAGCACGCGAACGGAACCTGATCTGAAGCCAAGTCTTTCGTGGAATGTCGGCCATAGGATCGGAATTGCCATTGATCTTCCTTGAAAGGATAACTTCATTATGAGTGAGGAAAGTATACATTCACTAACGATTGTCATCCCAGCGTTTAATGAGGAAGAGGCGATTGGCAGCATGATCCAAAAGTGCCTGGACGCGCGCGGGCATATCTGCCAGTTCTCCGGAGTCAAGCACATTGAGATTATCATCATAAGCGATGCCTCTACGGACCGAACCGTATAAATTGCTCAAAGCTTTGAAGAGGTCAAGGTAATAGTCTTTCATAGAAACAGAGTTTATGGCGCCGCCATAAAAGAACGGTCCTACCAAGCATCCGGTACCCGGCTGGGGTTCTTAGACGTCGACGGAACCTGCAATCCACTCTATTTTGCTAATATGTGTCGTCTTGCCATCGAGGAGGGAGCATGGTGTGGAACAAGATGGGTCGTGGGTGGCCGAACGAATGATTCGAAATTTGCTTAATGTACAATTTCCTCAAGCTCGGATGGACTCCAACGAAAGCATGCGCGACCTAAGGGCCTTTCTTTGAGAATAATTTCTGCTGGCATTCGAAAATTCAGTCTAAAGAATGATGTTAAATCAGTTTTCTGACAAACTCAACGAAATTACAAAATTAACTATTATTATACCTGTTTTTANNGTATGCAAGGTTAACCTTTTAAACAATATTTCTAAAGAGATTATTTTGATAAATGACTGTTCTACTGACAAAACGGAAATTATTATTGAGAATTTTCTCAAACAAAATTCTAATTTTGACATTAAATATTTCAAACATAAAGTAAATAAAGGAAAAGGTGCAGCTATTCATACAGGGATAAAGAATGCCACAGGAGATTATATCATAATACAAGATGCTGATTTAGAGTACGATCCTGAAGAATATAATATTTTGTTGAGACCTGTTATTAGAAGATCAGCTGATGTTGTTTATGGCTCCCGTTTTGTGGGAGCTAGTCCGCATAGGATTTTGTTCTTTTGGCATTCAATAGGCAATAAGTTATTGACCTTTTTATCAAATATATTTACTAATCTAAATCTTACCGATGTCGAATCCTGTTATAAATTATTTAAAACGGATTTAATGAAGTCAATCAATCTTAAAGAAAAAAGGTTTGGATTTGAGCCTGAAGTAACCGCAAGAATTTCAAGAATTCCTAATATAAGGATTTATGAAGTTGGAGTTTCTTATTATGGAAGAACATATAATGAAGGGAAAAAAATTAATTGGAAAGATGGACTTAGAGCATTGTATTGTATTCTGAAATATAATATGTGGACGAAATAATTTTTATCTTAAGATTCAAATTTGCTTCTACGAAAAATATCACCTGCTAACTTTACAAATAGTCACAGTGTTTTGTTATTACTGGTTTAACTATATAGGAGAAAACATGAACACAGGTATGCAAATAAATATTAAAGGTATTGTCCAGGGGGTCGGATTTCGTCCCTTTGTATATAACCTAGCCAAAAAACACAACCTTTTGGGTTATGTACTCAACGACACCTCCGGAGTATTCATCGAAGTCGAGGGAGAAAAATCCTCGATAAACCAGTTTTTAGAGACGATCAGAGACCAACCTCCACCTCAGGCGGTAATCTTTGAAATGGAGAGTCATGGTATTGAGCCGAAAGGCTTTGAGGACTTTGTTATACGGAAAAGTGAAGAGCAGGAAGAGAAGTTTGTACCCATATCCCCGGAGATTGCAACGTGCGAGGAATGTCTTTCTGAACTCTTTGATCCGAATGACCGCAGGTATCGCTATCCATTCATTAACTGCACCAACTGTGGGCCCAGGTTCACCATAGTCAAAGATATTCCCTACGATAGGAAGTTCACGACAATGGCCCCCTTTATCATGTGCGAGAGATGTCAGGCGGAATACGATGACCCGGGCGACAGGAGATTCCACGCCCAACCGAACGCATGCCCTGTGTGCGGTCCAAGCCTCTCTCTGCTTAATCATGAAAGGGTTGTAATAGACGTCCCAGACGTCATAACTGAAGTATGCACGCTCCTGAAAGACGGAAAAATTGTAGCCATAAAAGGACTTGGCGGCTATCACTTGGCATGTGATGCCCAGAATGAGGATGCGGTGTCCAGGCTTAGATCAAGGAAATACAGGGAGTACAAGCCGTTTGCCGTAATGGTTAAGGACATAGAGACGGCAAAACGCCTATGTTATGTGAACGAGGAGGAAGAAAAGCTGCTGAAAGGGACGATACGTCCGATCGTGCTTTTGAGAAAGAGACCCGACTGCCCTGTGGCGGAAGATGTGGCACCTCATCAACACTACCACGGCATTATGCTTCCCTATACCCCCTTACACAACCTTATAGTTGCGGAGTCAGGGCTTGTGCTTGTAATGACAAGCGGTAATATCAGCTCGGAGCCAATAGTATACCACGATAATGAAGCGTTCGGGCGGCTCAAAAATATTGCGGATTTCTATTTAGTCCACAATAGAGAGATACATATCCGCACAGATGACTCCGTATTCCGGGTATGGCGCGGTAAAGAGGTAGCGCTTAGAAGATCAAGGGGGTATGCGCCTTATCCACTTCTCCTTTCTTTTCAGTGCGAGGAACAGATTCTGGCCTGCGGTGCAGAATTGAAGAATACGTTCTGTCTTACCCGGGGCAACTACGCCTTCATGAGCCATCACATAGGGGATCTTGAGAACCTGGAGACCCTTACCTCCTTTGAAGAGGGGGTAGAGCACTTCAAGAGGATCTTCAATATAGAGCCTGCTTTTGTAGCCTACGACCTCCACCCCGAGTACCTGTCAACCAAATACGCCCTTTCTCTCGAGGATATACAGAAGATAGGGGTGCAGCATCACCACGCCCATATTATAAGTTGCATGGCTGACAACGGGATAGATGGCGAGGTTATCGGAGTGTCGTTTGACGGAACAGGTTACGGCACCGATGGTAAGATATGGGGTGGTGAGTTTCTGGTTTGTGATTACAGTGCGTTTAAGAGGGTTGCACATCTGGAATACACGCCACTTCCCGGGGGGGAAAGAGCTATAAAAGAGCCCTGGAGAATGGCAGCATCCTTTCTCAACAGGATTTACGGGGACAGAATGCTCGACCTCGACATAGATTTTATAAAGTCTCTCGACAGGAACAAATGGGCGACGATCAAGAAGATGATAGATAAAGGACTTAATTCCCCGATGACCTCGAGCGCAGGGCGGCTCTTTGATGCAGTTTCAGCCCTCCTGGGCATTAGAAAAGAGGTATATTATGAAGGACAGGCTGCAATTGAACTTGAGATGACGGCAGGGCATGCGGACCTGACATACCCCTTTTACCTTAAAGAACTTGGTAATAAGACCGAAGTTATACTGGAGCCTTTAATAAAGGGAATCGTCTCTGACATTGCATCTGGTGTGGCCGTAGAAGCCATCTCATCACAGTTCCATAATACATTCTCAGAAATTATCTTGCAACTATGTCTCAAGATACGGCAGGCAAACGGAATAGAGAGGGTTGTCCTGAGCGGTGGTGTCTTTCAGAACACGCTTCTTCTGGATAAGACCTTTGCCCTCCTTGATGCGAGTGGATTCGAGGTCTATACCCACCACAGGGTCCCTACGAATGACGGCGGCATAGCGCTGGGGCAGGCCATTATTGCCAACGAACTGATAAAGAAGGGAATAGTTTAATGATAACTTGCGGTATAGATATAATGGCCTATAACGAAGAGGCAAATATTGGGCAGTTGTCGAAGGCCCTCCTTAAGCAGAGCCTTTCGGCCTGCTCCATCAAGGAGATATTTGTGGTCGCCAGTGGGTGCGTGGACAGGACGGAGGATTGCCGCGGGACACCTTTACGTCAGACACACCCAGGGGCACGCTGTCTCAACTACATCGTCGAAAAACATCCTTGGGCCTTTCGTGAAAGAGATAGGGCCTGGGGACAAGAAGCTTCTACGGGCAATAGGGACAGTACTTCTGAAGGTGTTGGGAAGGCCCCTGGGTTATTATGATTTTCATATGATGAGGCGTAACCCCTTTGTATGGGATATCGCTGAGTCCACGAAAGAACTGAAAGGTATTTCAAAATGAAACTGGTAACATTAAGATTCCTACGCTTTCACTGTCTTGACCGTCACCATTGTGCGGTGCAATACCACCAGCTTATAGACGGAATTATAAGAAGGTTCGAGGAAGCCAACCCTCACATCAAGATTGAATCCACCATTATGAGAAACTGGTACCAGCTTATGCACATAGTGAATAAGAAACTCCGTAGAGATGAAACCCCTGATATATTTCACACCTCTGGCGGTGGTATTCTTGAAGAACTTGCCAATGAAGGTCTTGTCTATGACCTGTCCTCGATCCTTGACAGTGGCTGGAGAGAGGACTTTGTTGCCGCCACATTGTACCCTCTCAAATCTAACGGTAGAGAATACGCTGTGCCCCTTGAGCAGGGCTTCCTCTTTGTATGGTACAATAGAAAGACATTCGAGGAGTTTGGTTTATCTATACCCAGTAACTTCGATCAGCTCCTCGCAGTATGCAGAGAACTGAGTTCTGCGGGGATAGTACCCTTTTCTATGGGTAATGTTGAAAAGTGGTTTGGGGAATTTTTCTTCTCCCATCTTTTTCACAGGATTGGGGGGGAGGAGGTCTTTGTTTCCGATTTCACAAAGGCATCGAACTACCACGAGATCCGTCAAAGTTTCATTGGAGCGGCAGAAAAAATCCTGGAGCTCGTTGATGCAGGTGCTTTCCATGAGGATTTCGATACTATGAATTACCAACAGCAGCGCCAAATGTTTATCCAGGGAAACACGGCTATGTGGCTAAATGGAAACCGACTTCTTAGCTATCTCGAGGTCGAGGGGCCGGGGATACTTGACCACGTGGACTATTTCCTTTTTCCACTGGTCAGAGATGGCAAGGGCAGGCAATCGACTATCTTCGGGGGATCCCTTGCAACCTACGCCATATCACAAAGGTCACGACACCAGGAAGAGGCGATCTTGTTTCTTAAGTCCTTGACAGACGAGCTCTCAGCAAGGGAGATTATACATAAAATGGGCGATATACCGGCCGTGAAATACGTACCCTACACCGAATATCCCTCCCCCATCCACAGTGCCCTGGCCCAAGAGATGGGAAGGGCTGAGAAAATCCTAGTCCATTATTTCCGATACCTATCACCCCACCCTGCTGGGACCTACTTGAACGTCGTTGGCAGGCTCTTTGCCAAGGACATTTCTCCTACGGACGCCTTTAGGACAGTGGAAGAGGCTCTGTTTCGTTCGTCGGATAAAAAGGTTACGCAAACAGAGCCCTATTTGACCGCAGAGTCCGCAATGGCAAATGGCTACAAAACGAAAGGGCTACTCACATGAAACACGACCGGATAAAGCTTGCACATGGTGGAGGCGGACTGCTCAGTAACGAGTTGATAGAGGAATTCTTCTTGCCGATCCTGGGAAATCCCATCCTGAACAAATTGAACGATCAGGGGGTCTTCGAGGTCAACTCCAGCAGGTTTGCCTTTACTACCGATTCCTACGTTATTAATCCAATATTCTTCCCAGGTGGTAACATCGGTGAACTGGCTGTCTATGGGACTATAAATGATCTATCCATGGGCGGGGCAAGGCCTCTTTATCTGAGCCTTGGATTAATGATAGAAGAAGGTTTCCCCATGGAAGACCTAAGAAAGATTGTCCATTCCATTAAGGGAGCTGCTACTGAATCGGAGGTTCAGATTATTGCAGGTGACACGAAGGTTGTAAATAAAGACGGGGTTGATGGCATATTTATAAACACCGCTGGTATTGGAATTATTGAGGTTGACCAGAATATCTCGGCGGACAATCTACGGGTTGGGGATAGAATCATTGTCAGCGGCTACTTAGGGGACCACGGTATGGCCATTATGGCAGAAAGAGAAGGGCTCATATTCAGTAATCCCATTCAGAGCGATTCCGCACCCTTGAATAAGCTCGTCAATACCATGTTGCAGACCAATGTGAAGATCCATGCCATGAGAGACCCTACTAGAGGCGGTTTGGCCTCTACCCTGAATGAATTTGCAAAGAAGTCCAATGTAGGAATAGTGATCGAAGAGGAGAAACTGCCTATCAGGGAAGAGGTCATGGAGGCATGTGAGATACTGGGGATCGACCCCCTATATGTTCCCAATGAGGGGAAATTGGTGGCTGTAGTTGATAAAGGAGATGGGACAGATGTCCTTCTCAGCACCATAAGGAGAAACCCCCTGGGCAAGATGGCAAACATTATAGGTGACGTCACCGACTCACACAGGGGAAAGGTGATAATGAAGACAAAGATAGGTACCACAAAGGTTGTAGATATGACTGTCGGGGAACAACTTCCCCGGATATGCTAACCAGTCAATAAGTATAATATCCAAGCTTACAGTGAAAACATATATCGTCCTGCCAACTTATAACGAAGCAGAGAATCTTGAGCGCCTTATAGATCGAATCTTTACGCTTCACCCAACGTTTAACATTATTGTGGTTGATGATAATTCGCCAGATGGCACGGGGGTAATTGCTGACGCCTTATCTCGCAAGGACTCTCGCATCAATGTGCTTCATAGATCCCACAAGGCTGGGTTAGGTACAGCATATGTCAAGGGATTTAAAGAGGCTCTTGCCAAAGGCGCAGATCTGATTTTCGAGATGGATGCGGATTTTTCTCATGACCCAATATATCTTCAAGATTTCCTAGAGGCATCAAAAAGGGCTGATCTCGTGATAGGTAGTCGCTACAAAAACGGTGTAAGGGTCGAGGGATGGAGGTTTCGTCGGCTTCTGCTCAGTAAATTTGCCAACATGTATGTTTCATACGTAATGGTAAGGCCAGTTTGGGATTTCACTGCTGGTTTCAGGTGCTACCGAAGGGCAGCCCTGGAGAGCATGGATCTTGACCGCATCAGGTCCGATGGATATGCATTCCAGATCGAGATGACGTATCTAACATTCATGAACGGTTTCACGGTTATCGAGGTTCCAATCCTTTTCAAGGAAAGGGAGCATGGTTATTCGAAAATATCCAGAAAGGTAATATGGGAGGCGTTCTGGTTAACCTTAAGGTGCCACGCCCCCATTCTGGATATGTTAAAACATTTATCCTTCTTTTTTAAGGATTACAGAGACTTCAGCAAGTGTGACCCCTTATATTTGGATGAATGATGTTGAATCTATCAATAGGTATTATGGCTTATAATGAGGAAGCGAATATTGG
>JABAOC010045558.1_pt1 | contig 10657 bp, 12 predicted proteins | sample 7062161 | NCBI WGS metagenome assembly JABAOC01 (sample SAMN14538625, study PRJNA623070) | marine sediment metagenome | biome: marine biome [ENVO:00000428]; feature: marine pelagic biome [ENVO:01000023]; material: deep marine sediment [ENVO:00002113] | place: India: Gulf of Khambhat ...
GCCGTTCATGATGCGCTGATGGATTTCCGGATGGTGTGAGGAGGGAACACGAGAGATGAGACCCAGGAAGAGTCTTAGCCAGAATTTCCTCATCGACGATGATGCCGCCAGGAGAATCGTTGAAAATCTGAATCTGACCGGAGATGATACTGTGCTCGAAATCGGACCGGGCAAAGGGGCCCTGACTGGCCATCTGTTGGAAAGGGCAGGGGAGGTTTTCGCGGTGGAGATAGACAGAAGGCTGTGTCATTATCTTGAAAGACGCTTCCGCCCGGAAAAGAATCTAAGGATCGTGTGTGAAGACATTCTCAAGCTGGATTTGGCCGTGCTCATGGGTTGCCGTGAAAGGTACAAAGTCGTCGGAAACCTGCCTTACAAAATCACCTCTCCCGTCATATCCCTTCTGCTTGAAGAGAGGGGTTCCATTTCTCTCTGTGTATTGATGGTTCAAAGAGAGGTAGCCTGCAGGATTTGCGCGGAGCCGGGAAACAGAAACTGGTCTTCTCTGTCCATAGCGGTCCAGCTTTACTCGGATGCCCGGATTCTCTTTCATCTTAAGCCAAGCTCATTTTCGCCCTCTCCCCGTGTGGAGTCGTCGGTGATCCGACTGACATTTCTCGGGCAACCCAGGGTTTCAATCCCTGATGAGGAAATGTTCTTTAAGGTGGTGCAGTCGGCTTTCGGCCAGAGAAGGAAGATGGTTCTAAACTCGCTGGCCGGGAATTTGAATTTGCCAAAAGGGGAGTTAGAGCATATCTTGAAGGGGGTGGAGATAGATCCCGGGAGACGTCCCGAGACCCTGAGCATACGAGAATTCGCGGATCTGACTTCAGCCCTAAGTAGTGTTTTCGATTGAAAAGATCCGGGCGGTGGATATGAAGAGATCAGGGAGCTTTTTGGCTGCGTTTGTCCTGTTTTTCGCTTCTTATTCAGCTGATGCCGCCACCCGCGGCCTGAGGTGTGATTTTTCCCAGGATCACCGGACCTACAGTTGGAATTTCAGGTTCGACTACGCCAGGGACACCACCCGGGCACTGTATTGGAGATTGACCAGCCTGGTGAATTCGACCCTGACCAAAAGATCCGATGGTCCGGATTGGTCGCAGGATGACGGTGACATCGGCCTGAGCCTGACTTATCGCGTCAGCAGGAGGCTGAAAGCCGGAGCCGTCTTTTCGCAGAACCTTTACTCCTCGGAGGCAACCAGGGCGGCCACCTCGGATTATGGCGTCAGCACTGAACTGGATTTTGCCGGTGTGAACTTCATTCAGATCCTGGGTGTCAAGAGCGTCAACAACCGAGACGGCGCATCCGTTCTCACGGAGAGATCGGAGCGGGGCTTCAACCTGAATCAGACCATCTCCCTCTCGCCCGCCGTCCTCTCCGGTTCGGTGACCCGGCTTTCGTTGAACCAATCGCTGGTCCAGTTGAAGAGGGCTCCCGTTCGCCGCAGGGATTTCCGGCTCTCCCTCCTCAAATATCTCTCCGATCCGGCTCCCGCCTCCTTACTGCGGGATAGCATCAAGGTGGCTTATCAAGAGGCCTGGACGAAAAAGAAGTTCTTCAGCGGCAGAAGTCAGAAGGTCAATCGCCGGGATATCGAGCTGCGTGCGGCAAAGCAGGTTCCTTTGGGGCTCAAACTGGATTTTGCCGTCAACTATCTTTATGACCGGGACAGAAGGTACTCGACCGCGGATGACACGCTCGATTTCTATCTGTTGTCGAGTTCGCTGAACGCCNNAGGAGCTTCTGGCCGGCGTTTCGGCCGGCGCCTTTTACAAATTCATAAGCTCTCACTGGGACTATCTGGACGAAGCCAGGGATCAGGAGATGGAGAGCGGCGAGTTGGGTGGAGAAGTGAAAGCCAGAATCACCTCGGCGGATTCCCTCTACTTGACTGCATCGGTTGGCGTGACCTCGTTTTTCGCCCCTCTCTCCGGGCAGTTCAACGATCGGGACAGGCTCACCGTTCTGGCCTGGGGCGAGTATGTCCACGTTTTCAGCACCTACCTGGATGCGAGGGTAGAGGGCGGTTTCAGGAATTTCCACCAGATCTACATGTCGGAGTTGGCGTCGTTCGACAACAATCACGATCAGACCTACGTCTTGTCTCCCAGCCTCAGCTGGCGTCCTGCTGACAAGTTGAGCCTGAAGCAGGAATACCGCATAAAGGCCAACTACAGATATTATGATTATGAGAAATCAGAGGAGACCAGCAGGAATTCTCTTTTCCGGCGGGCCAGTTCGACCTCCGCGATAACCTACAGGTACAGTCCAAGGATGACCTTTTTCGTCGGATACACCTACAAGTATGAGGACGACGGGCCGCTGATCTGGAAGGACCAGTGGGTTCAGAAGATCAGCCGGGATCAAAGAACCAATACCATAAACCTCTCTTTGGAATATCAACCCTTTGAGAAGGTCAGCCTGTCTCCTGCGTATACCTATGAGAAGAGAAAATCCTGGAGCCACGAGGCCGGGGAGGTGGCCGGGCCGGACGAAGAAGCGGTCAAGGAGAAGCGCGTACTCACCGACACCTTCTTCCGGAACATGATCTCTTTTTCTGTGAGATACTTCGTGGACCAGGATAACCACCTTCACCTGTCGGCGGCTCACCGCCTGCAAGACGGAAGCCACAGCCAGCGGGAAAGCTCCGACTACGTGACGGTGTCGATTTCCAGAGCCTTTTGAACGCCAGGAGAGGTGAGCCAGATTGAAAACGAACGGGCGGAAAAGCCAGACTTGGGGCGGACAAACGGGTATATTCTCCAGGTACACGGCAAACTGGATCATCCTCGTCTTTATCGCGGCCTGCCTGCCTCTTCTGCTTTGCCTGATGGGATGCAAGAATCCTCTCAGAACCAGGAAATCGCCCCCTCCGGTCACCCAGACGGAGGGAACCTGGGACACTCCTTTTGAACCGAAGGTGGTGATGGACAATCTCTTGCACTCGTACAACGAGAAGATCATTACGAATTTCGACCGCTGCCTGTGTGATTCGTTCGGATTCTCCGCACCTGAGGATTCCATAAGAGCGGTACAGGACAATCAGGAGGAGCTGTTCGCCAATTGGGACCGGGACGCCGAGGTGAGCGTGACCGCCAATATCTTCACCACCGTCCGTGAGCACGCGGACTCGATAAGCTACGTTCTCCTTCTGGATCCGGTTCCTCCGGTGGCGGACGATATCAGCGACACGGCGGCGGTGTTGTTGAGGGACTATGAGTTGTTGATGTTCGAATCCAAACCAGCTTCCGAAGAGACCACGCTGGCCCGGGGCACGGCCACCTTTCACATGCAGCAAACCTCGCTGGGCTGGTGGTGCATCTGCTTCTGGAGTGATATTCCGGAGGCGGCCGGGGGATACGACTGGGGCGATTTCAAGGCCCGATTCAGATGAATCGCCCCTGGCCCTATTGCAGACTCATGTCGAAGAGAGTACACATATCGGTCCTGATGATCCTTTCGCTGATCGTCTGCTTCGGCTGCTTCAATCCCTTTTCTCCTTCTGTAATCGGACCCAGCAGCATCAAGCCCATTGCCCGACAGACCGACCCGGACAGCGTGCTGCACAATTTCAAATATGCCTACGAAAACCGGGACAGCATCGTCTACGAGAATTTGCTGGACAAGGACTTTATCTTTATATACCGGGACCTGGATAGAGTGGTGGGAACCGAGGTGACGGTGGAGATTCCAAGGGACGGCAGAGGTGGTGATCTGTACGTTACCCGGGCTCTGTTTCGGACCTTCGACGAGATAAGGCTGGACACCTGGATAGTCAGGCCTGGGCCCGACAGCGTGGGGCAGGAGACGTGGAAGGCTCGCCGGGTAACCTTTCATCTCTCGCTCAGGGACACCGACGGGGACTATGACTACCTGCACATGGAAGCGACTGGCTTCGCCGAGTTCCTGTTCAGGCAATCAGAGGAAGACAAGCTGTGGAGGATCGTTCGCTGGATCGACCGGTCAACCTAAATGTCAACCCACGTGTCAGGTCAAAGGAGGAGTATGGCAAAGCTCAGCATAAACGTAGATCATGTGGCCACGGTCAGGGAGGCCAGAAAGGCAGACGAACCAGATCCGGCGGCAGCGGCCATGGCCGCGGAGATGGTGGGAGCCGACGGCATCACCATACATTTGAGGGGAGACAGAAGGCACATTCAAGACCGGGATTTGAATATCCTGAGGCAGGTGGTCAAGACCGCTTTGAATCTGGAGATGGCCGCCACCGACGAGATGCTAAAGATTGCCCTTAAGGTCAAGCCGGACTTGGTAACCCTGGTCCCGGAAAGAGAAGGGGAGCTGACCACCGAGGGTGGGCTGGACGTGGAAGGTAATTTCGACAGGCTGAATCAAGCGGTCTCCAAAATCCAACTCAGCGGGATCCTGGTCAGTCTTTTCATAAATCCTGATGAGGAGAGCGTAAAAGCTTCGGCCAGGCTGCGCAGCGACTACGTGGAGCTGAACACCGACAGTTACGCTTCCGTCAAGAACGTGTCTGAGCAGATAGCGCAGCTGGAGAGGCTGGAGAAGATGGCCGGTTTGGCTCATAGGCTCAACCTGGGCGTAAACATGGGACATGGGCTGAACTATCGCAACGTGTCAAATCTGGTCCAGATTCCACACATCCATGAGTTCTCCATAGGTCACGCTATCGTTGCTCGCGCGGTCATGGTGGGCTTCGAGGCAGCGGTCAAGGAGATGCTGGATCTGGCCAGAGGTCGAAGATAGATTCGAAGAAGGCCTTTCTCGGTGCGCAGACCTCCGCCTTGGCTGGCAACTGGAAAAGGAGGCATCTTGACGCGGGACCCTACTTGAGCGGTCTTCGAAAGCCTGGAACCAGTTGTCCGGTGCGGACGCCCTGTGGGAAGCGGTCGGCCGAAGGAGGTCTCCAAGGCGGTGAAAGGTCGAGCTTCAGATCGGTGCCAATCCCTTTGCGACTGGGCCTATCTGGGCCTCAGGTCGTTACTACCAGTCTTGTTCGGGGTTGAAAAAAAACGTTTGACTTTATCCCAAAATGTTTTTACTTACCTATCGGAGGCTGAGGTCAAGTGCCCATAGCCCGATCAAGAGGAGATTCTCCCATGACAGAATTTGGCGTGGCCTGCAAGAAGGATGTGGCCAAGATAACCCTAAAATCTGCACCTGACCGTCCCGGTATCGGTGCGCAGGTTTTTGGAGCCCTGTGGTCATACGACATCAACGTGGAACTGGTTTCATCCACCAGCGGCGTGGACGAAGGACAAGACATCACACTGGTGGTGACCAAGGATCACCTGAATCCCGCCATCCTGAAGTTAAACAAGATAAAGGAAGAGATAGAGGCAAGAGACCTGTTGGTGGATCACAACGTGGCCGTCCTCTCGGTCACGCTTTCGGGCATCTCCAATACTCCGGGGGTGGGGGCCAGGATATTCTCCGCCCTTTCCAAGTCCAACGTCAACGTGGAGGCGGTATGCAGTTCCACCAATGCCGTTTCCTGCGTGATCAGAGAGGACGACGCCACAAGGGCAGAGGAGGCCCTGCGTAACGAGCTCTCGACGTGACCTTACGGGCCGAGCTGAAAAGAGGGGAGTCGCGTTCTCCCGCATCCCGCCCCGGCTGCTGACCATCCGGTTCTTCGGATCAGCTACAAGAAGCCGAATTTCTCTTTAAGCTTTCTTTTCACAATCTCCGGAACGAACGGGGATACGTCTCCGTCGAAGCGGGCTATGTCCTTGATGAGATTGGAGCTTAAGTAAGTATATCTCTCAGAAGGCATTAGAAAGACCGTTTCCGTTCGGGGGGCCAGCCTCCTGTTCATCAGAGCCATCTGGAACTCAAATTCAAAATCCGAAACCGCCCTGACTCCTCGAATTATGGCGCAAGCCTGGCGCTGGTTGACCAGATCTGCCAGAAGTCCGGTAAAAGGCAATATCTCCACTCGATCCTTGTCTCCCGCGGCGGATTGCACCATCTCCAATCTCTCCTTCCCGGAGAACAGGGGCCTCTTGTCGGGGTTGTCCGCGATGGCTACCACCAGCCGATCAAACAGCAAAAGGCCTCTCTGGATCAAATCCAGATGGCCGTTGGTTATGGGATCAAAGCTTCCGGGGTATATGGCGATTCTCATGGCTTCTCCTCCGGGTAAAGGCTTTGGTTGGGGGCTTTCAGAGGGCGTTCAGTTCTTCTTCTGAAGAAACGTTATCACCGTGTCTCCGAATTTCTTCTGCTTTAGAAGCGACAGATGCTCCTCGGGATAAGAGAAGGTTTCCTTCTTGTGATGCTCCAGGATTAGAATACCGCCTATGCTCAGCACCTCTGACTGGGCAATCCTGCTGATTATCCTCTGGGCGAATCCTTTAAGATAAGGCGGATCGGCGAAGATCAGGTGAAAGCTCTGCTCCAGCTTGCCTAAGGCTTTCACCGCGTCCGATCGAATTACCTTCGATCTGTCCTTCAGGTTCAGGTTATCCAGATTCTCCCTCAACACGTTTATACTTCGCAGAGAGGCGTCCACAAAGGTGACCTGCTCGGCTCCTCTGGACAGAGCTTCTATGCCCAAGCTGCCCGCCCCGGCGAACAGGTCCAGAATCCGTTTCCCCATCACCTCGCCCCGCAGCACGTTGAAGATTGACTCTTTGGCCCTGTCCGAGGTGGGTCTTAACCCGGCCCTCTTTCCCGCGCCTATTCGGTGCCCCTTGCGATCGCCGGATATTACTCTCATCTGCTCTGCTCCCGGTTGGCTCTATTCGACGGTCAGGTAGTCCTTCATCTGTTCGAAGGTCTGTGGTCCGATACCCCGGACCTGCATAATGTCCTCAATCCGTTTGAAGGGCCCTTTTCCTTCCCGGTAGTCGACTATCCGCCTGCCCAGCGCAGGTCCTATTCCTGGAAGTATCTCCAGCTCTGCGCAGGTGGCCCGGTTCAGATTGATTTTACTTATGGTCTGTGCCCCGCTCGCCGGAGTCCCCCCTTCGTGCTGAAGACCGGCCTGCTTTTTCTCCACTGTCAACTCCGGGGCAAACTCAGGATGCATCCTCTTATACAGAGTTACACCGCTGCCCACCAGCAGGGCGGTCACGAGAAAAATCAGGGCTCGGGTCTCCTGTGGGGTGAAGCTGAAGATTTGCATCACGGCCTCATCGTGTTATACCTGATCAACCCTCGAGCAGATGCCAGTTTCTCCGGCAGGTGTCGAAAGATGGGGATCGTTGCCGGGATTTCCAGATCAAGCCCTCCGGAAAAGCCGAGTGGAACGGCCAGCCAGCGACACCCGCTCGGTGCGCCTCAGTTTCCACCATAGAGAATATCGAGGATCAGGTCTCCGATCTTTTGCAGGCTTTCCGGGCTGCATTTGTCGGGGGTATCGGAGGTGGTATGCCAGTAGGGGTAATCGAAGTCAATCAAGTCGACCACCGGAATTCCTGCGCTTAGGAAAGGTACGTGATCATCGTACACGAAATGCTTGACCGAGTCCCTGAAGCAGGTTAGCTCCAGAGCCTCAGCCCGAGACCATATGAGATCGACGTACGCGGGGGCGTACGTGTCCGAGTAACCTTCCTTATAGATCTGAAGGTCCTTGTCTCCTATCATATCCAGGAGGATGCCGAACTCGGGCCTATAACTTCCTTTGTTTTCAACAAAGTACTTGGAACCCAAGCAGAATCCCTCCACCTGGCCTTGCTCTCCCCCGTCCTCACCGTCGAAGAATACGATGTCCACGCCCCACTGAGGTTCGCTCCGGGAGATGATCCTGGCCATCTCCAGAAGAACCGCCACTCCCGAGGCGCCGTCGTTCGCCCCCAGGATGGGGCGGGCCCGCAGGGTGGGGTCAGGATCCATGTCCGCAAAGGGGCGCGTGTCCCAGTGGGCGCAGAGTAGCATCCTCTTCCCATTCTCGGGATAGAACGAGGCCACTATGTTGGATAGTCTCAGGCTGATATCCTGCTCCTCATCATGATGAACGAACTCTTGTACCTTCACAAAACTAGTATGCTGAGCCAAATTGTCAAGCAAATACTCTTTGGTCTTACGGTGCCCGTGCGACCCGGGATGGCGCGGACCGAATTCGCATTGCTGCACAAGCATTGAAAAGGCCCTTTCCGAATTGAACCTTTCCGGTGAGGAGGTGCAACCAAAGATAAGTAGGCACAGAAAGCACAGATGAAAAGGCAAGTTCCGCTTGGTGACCAAGTTCGTCTTCTCCCGGGCCTTGGAAGAACCTGAACAGCTGCTGCTTGCCAAAATTAACACCTGCTGAGCCGATCTGCAAGCACGGAATTGCCTGCAGGGATTTCCTGGGCGGAATCAGGCAGACAGCAAGCGTCTTCCGCACATCTCCGGACGGGCCCGGATGGAGGTTGTCACCCCGTTCTGCCGTGCCTGCAAGGTTGCGGTCAGAACCACCCGAGCTTCCCCCCGGCTCCGGCCCCGTATCTTTGACTCTTTAGAAGCTTATCTGGATCCAGATTCCCAATTCTCTGGTGTGAGTTTTTCTCTTGGTCTTCTTGTCGTTGGTGTCGGCCCACTTGGCCGTGGCCCCTCCGGTGACCTGAGAGGAGAAGTTGTAACTTGCCGAGGCGGAGACCGAAAGACGACTGTTGTCTGCGGTCACGTTGAACGGCTTCCCTCCCACCGAGCTTCTGGTCTTTCCGGATGATGTGGAGACGCCGATGGACAGGCCCAGCGTGCTCTTGAACCTTATCCTTCTCAGAAAAGGAATCTTGATTCCGGTGGGGGCGCTGAAGGAGTAGCTGTTAGTCACGTTTATGGTATTGTCATAGCTTTTGGTGATGGACTGATTGCCGGCATACCTCCTCAAGTTCTCGTCTGTCAGAACCTTCTTGGTGNNGAGAGCGACGCCAAGGGAGAGAAATTCTCGGAGGTTTTTCGGCTCAGCGTCTCGCCGGTCTTCTGATCCGTTCTTTCGTCCACCTGCCTGAAATAACCCACGTTGCAGCTGAAGGCGGTGAAGAATCGTTTGACTATACCCAGATTGCCCAATTTGCTCAAGCTGAACCCGAAATCGGGAAACCGCGTGGCGGTATTCTTGGTATCTTCGCTGGCGGTTATGGTCCGGTTGAGATTCCTGCCGTAACTCAGATCGAAATGCGTGGCCAGAAGAGTGATTCCGCTTTTTGCGCTGTATCCCTCGGTTATGGTCTCCCGGTCGGTCGACTGGGCCAGGCCCTTCCTCTCCACCCCGGGGCTTTCGGAAAAACCAAGCCGGTAGCTCAAAGCGGGACGTGCCAAAAGCCCGCTTTTGCTGAAGGTCTGATTCTTGCGGTAAGAGACGTTGATGGGATCGAATCTCCCGGTCAGCTTCCTCAAGAGATTGATTGGATTCAGAAGAGAGGCCTTCTTCTTTTCTTCTTTCGGCTTTCCACCACCTCCCAGCAACCTCTTCCAGTCCCAGTTGAAGCTTGCCCTTTGGTCGTTGCTGTTCCTCACCGTCCTGGTGCCGCCGACATTGTACGAGTTCAGCTTGTCGGCATTCTCGTCATACTTGGAATCGAAGCTGAAGTTGGCGTTCAGGAAGGAAAGCCAGCCCGGAGTGTATTTGGCCGAGAACGTCTCCGAGTAGCTCGTCTCTACGCCCAGCTTGGCCTTTCTGGGATTGAAAGAGTATATTATGGTATTGGGATCCCTAAGATCCCTTGTGGTCCGCATGGAGTACTTCTTCAGGGGAATGGCCTTTATGGGGCTGCCTGAGGCGGTCAAGTTTCCAGCGAATGACCTGGTATGGGTATCGAACACCTCTCTCACGGCATTCTCGGTGTGCGACCGGGTGTCGCTGAGGCTCCCGTTGACGGAGACGGATGTGGGCAGAAGCGAGAAGTTCATCTGGGTGAAACTTCTGGGAAGAAGGGCGCTCTTCATCCAGCCGAAGGGCCTTAAGTTCAATCCCTTTCCCAACGGAAAGCTGTAGCCTCCGCTCATGCTGATGCTCCGGCTTCGCTGCACCGGGTTCTGCAAGCTGGTGCTTTGGCTGGTGCTGTAGGTGAAGCTGTGGGTCACCCTCCTGAGGGTGCTGGCCAGCAACCAGTTCTTGGTGGGGTGGTCGAACTTGGGAGAGATGCTTACGCTCTTGCTGATACTTTCCCGTTTCTCCTTTTCCCTGAGATCCTTGGGCAGCACGATATCCGAGCCGGCCTTCCATTTAGGTAGATCCAGGGTCCGCGAGTAACTGAACGAAGCCGGCAGCGAGTAACCCAGGTAAAGGGGAAGGAATTTGTGAACCTGGACCCCGGTGGCATTTAGGCGGTAACTCATGGTCGACTGAGCGCTCTCTTTGTTCACGCTCAGGCTGCGGAATTGGCTGTCCTGCCTCTTGAAGAAGAGGCTTAAACTGGCCAGATCCGCCAGCCTGACACTCACGTCCATACTTGCGGCTATTCCCTTCTCTTTTCTGATACCGGTTACGGTCAACTCGTCTGCCCACACTTCACCCGAGATAGGCTGATACGCCGTGGTGTCCATGTTGGTCACGCCCATGAAGAACCATCTTATCCGGTTGAGAGCGGGACTTCCTCTTATGCGGTACCGTCCCTCGCTGTGATCCAGGCGGCCGTCGACGTACTTCAAAGAATCGCCGGCCCAGCGCGCCTTCAGTCCGGTCATGTGATCGAAATCCATCACCACCTTGTTGTCTTCAACCCAACCCGGAGAGACG
>JABAOC010058906.1_pt2 | contig 10655 bp, 10 predicted proteins | sample 7062161 | NCBI WGS metagenome assembly JABAOC01 (sample SAMN14538625, study PRJNA623070) | marine sediment metagenome | biome: marine biome [ENVO:00000428]; feature: marine pelagic biome [ENVO:01000023]; material: deep marine sediment [ENVO:00002113] | place: India: Gulf of Khambhat ...
TTGGGGTTCCAATGCAAGCAAGTCGTGTCATGTCACACCAATAACTCTTATAGCCCACTCCTCCATCGATAATCACAATATCCCCCTTAATCATCTTCCTTTTTGTGGAAGGTCGCGTATCATACATAATATGCCGCTCAGGACCAGCCATCACAACATAATCGATCTTGAGGGGAAGATCTGCCGCGCCCTCATCTAGAGAGGCTTTACAGAGGACAGTGAAGAGTTCTTGTTCAGTCATTCCGGCATGAATTGCCTCAAATCCTACTTGAATCGCTTTTTGGCTTATATCACAGGCTTTTTGTAAATATTCGATCTCTGCAAGGGATTTAATTTTACGCAATTCCCAGATAAGGGAAGCAGCATCCGTTAATTCAACATTTGGTACGCCTTTTCGAAAGGCTTCAAAATCATTCCAAGAACAATCCAGCCGTGTCCGCTCGCCTAGTTCACAGCCAATGGTTCCTTTAGTAAGCTGCATTTCATCTAGCGTCTGGAAGAGCAATTCGATTGGGTCTATCTCAGAGAAAAACCGGAATTCATCCAGCCATGTCATCCATTCGGCATTTCCCCTCATTTCTAACGGTAAGACCAAGATAGGGTCCCCATCTCTTGGTAAGATAAAAAAATGCAGCATGTACGTTCGGGATTTGGATCCATACGGGATAATCTTCCTGAATCCCGAGAAATAGGTAAGATTAGTTTCCTCCAAGATGAGAAAAGCATCGAGATCCTGCTTTTCCATCAGATCTCGCGCTTTTTGGCGACGGGTCTCGTATTCCCTTCGTGGAAAGTCCGGATCCTTTGAAATGGGAAAAATTTGTTCCTTCAAGTTACTCCACCTATTAATTACTCCACACGAGCTATTTTACAGACATCTTGTCTGAAAAATCCTTCAATGAAGACAAACTATCTAGGCACATTTAACGTTATTTGTTATTTTTCGATATCGCATTTGAATCAAGAACAGCCCCAGGAGCAACACTCCAAATCCTGACATAGTTAGCGTGGTTCTACCGCCGAAAAGATCTAATGAAACTCCAAACATCCAAATTATTATTGCTCCACCAAATAACCCATTTCTTAAGAAGCTCCTGGCGGAAAGAACACTTGCCCTAGTCGCTGAGGGTATCTGTTTATTGCTGTAATTCTCTCCTAGTAACCAAGCATATTCTCTGTTCGTCGTGAGTATAACCAGCAATAGAATTAGTACAATCCATGAGCTAAAGGACGCCATGAAGAAAAAGAGAAGTCCCTGCACTAAAATGAGCAAGTAAAGACTTCGTCGTTCGCCTAGCCGTTTTTCAATATCAGCAACGAAATAAGAAAAGATGGCATTTATCAAGGTTAAACATGCAAAAACGACGCCTAACGTTGCCGGGTCTAATCCAGCCGTTTCCAAATGCGCTTGACTATACACATCCCAGTAAGACTCAGCAAAAACATCTGCAATCAGGAAGAAAAGGGTTAACCACAGTAACAGTTTATTATTGAAGATAAACCGAACGCTATCACCCATGTCATTCACGTGCTCTTTCAAAGAGTGTTTCCTCGTGGGTTTAATAGGATCTTGGACACCAAGAACGAAAATTAATGACAATCCAATGAAAATCGCAAATATCCAGTATGGTAGACGCGGATTGATCTGAAAAAGATAAGCACCGAGTACCAAACCGACCAAGGTAGATAACAGTGAGAACGCATTGATCCGTCCACTTATTTTCAGGTATTCCTCTTCCCTGTTAAGCTCTTTTAGAGTGTCATAGAGTAATGCGGTTTCTGCTCCTGATTTGAATGAAAATTCAAGTCCATTTAGCAATCCGGCCAGTATAATAATCACGATCCCTCCTGAGCTGAAACCTAGGAGTAAGACCATTAACAGCCAGTAGCCATTTGCACTGAACACCGTCCATTTTTTACTGAAAGAATCCGCCAAAACGCCTGATGGCAAATCCGTGACTACTATTGCTAGAGAGGTGACCGCTTCAAACAAGCCGATTTCGTTAAAACTGAAACCCAAAAACTGGAAATATAGAATGTAAATCGCACCAATTAACATGAATTTGAACAGGATTCTCGAAATTGTAATCTTCCAGATGTTCGATTGCAGTTTTTTAGCAAAATTCTGGTTCATGGATATGGGGGAAGAATACAACTATTTCTTCTTTTCCTGCTGCTTTTGAGTTTGACGGGTTTTCAATGTCACTGAAAAAATGCAGAATGGTTCTGCCTAAGGAAGACTNNCTGCTCATTATGATAACATCCCTTTTATCTTCATCTTTCAGTAGATATCCTTCCTGTACAAAGTTCAAACTTAAATAGAACTTGATTGCTCCTTGGTTGTTTGCAAATACCTCAACTCTTACCTTGTGACACTTACTCTTCATAAACGCATCTAATGTTTTATCTATAAGCTTCTTCCCGATTCCTTTTCTTCGATGTTCTGGCTTCACATAGATCCCTAAAATATGTCCTACTCCCCAATTCCCAACAAGAGAGTCCATATAACCTACTATTTCATTTTTAATCTGATAAAGAATTATATCAAAGCCGTTCTGTCGACTCTCAAAAGCATACTCACGAAATCCTTCAACAGAAATTACGCGATTATGAAAAGTTCTTTCTTCAACTCCCATTCTTATTAGATCAACGATGTAAGGCACATCATCAGAAGTAGCCACTCTAATCTCCCAATACATTGTAAGCACAAACCAAAATACTTGACAATTTGTGATACTGGCACTTTTGATTTTTCCGATTCAACAAGTATATTTTTCAAATTTGAACCAGCTGGTTTCCTAGGGTTGTTATTACTTCTTTTCCTCCATCCGTCACCAGAACATCATCTTCTATCCTTATACCAAACTCGCCGGGGAGATAAACTGCTGGCTCTATAGTTATGACAATTCCTTTTTGTAACACAATTTCCCTATCTTTAGCTAAACTGGGCATTTCATGCGATTCGAACCCCAAACCATGGCCGATTCCATGAATAACATATTTACCGTATCCTCCTTGGTCTATCACTTTCATACCCGCATCATTGACTACCCCTGCTTTTACTCCATCCCGGATCGCTTCTAAAGCCTTCATTTGCGCGTTTAAAATTACTTGATAAACCCTCTTTTTTTTCTCACTAGGTTTTCCAACTACAGTCATCCGTGTAATATCGGCATGACAGCCCTTGTATGCGGCGACTATGTCCATTAGGACAAAATCTCCTTTCTTGACGTGAGTTTCGGACGGAGGAGGATAAAAAGCAGCTGTATTGACTTCTGTTTGAACTAAATAATATGGTATATCTTCAGCTCCAGCTATTTGCATCGTACTTTTTATTTCATTAGCAATCTCTTTTTCGGTAATTGCCTCTTGAAGAAGTTCCCGTCCTGCTCGGATCCCCTTTTCTACGATACTCACTGCTTTTCGAATCGCTGCGATTTCTTCCTCGGATTTGATCAGTCTTACTTCGCTTAATACAGTTGAAGCATTTTTAATTTGAATTTGCGGAAAGGCCGCAGTAAGTTGCTCATATATTTTAAACGGCAAATGTACTTCAATGCCAAGCGTCCTATTGGCCTTATCTATCAAGTCTTTGAAAATTTCAATTCGATTCTCAGCACTTGAATAGCAGCGGATATCTTTGATATGTGTAATCGCTCGAACCCACTCCTCAGAAGAGTTTGATACGACAAGAACCGGGTCTCCATCAAGTGGAATAATTCCCACTGGAAATGAATCCCAAGTTATAACCTCATCCCAAGCATCTCCAGGAAAGGGAAAATGGAACCCTGTCAAGTAACGTAGATTTGGTCCGGGTACTATGAATAAGAATTCATAATCTTTTTGTTCCATGAGTACTTGGACATTTCTGAGTCTATCCACTACCATAGCTATTGCACCACGTGGTTTATTTCTTATCTGAATTCTTTTCTTACAACAACAGAGCAAATTCAGTAATTTATGCTCCTTGAATTCATCATTTCCTCTATTTCTTAACAAAAGCGACAATTGAATGACGAACTTATATTTTTATCAGGTTTTCAGAATATTTTAAACACACAATTCTCTTTCACAAAAAAATTTTAAAGAATTTTAGGCATTTAGATGTCACTATAAAAGGAAGAGAAGCAGATGAGTGAAATCTTGACCGACTTCTCAGTCCAAGCCGTGGTTACGGCCATTGAAGCCAATTTATTTGAGTTTATAGCATACATAGGCCGTTCCTCATACGTGAAGCTTTATGACGGCCCGGACATGTTGCGGGTCATTTCAGATGTTCCACACCCTGCGCTCAATCACATCTCCCGTGCCCAACTTTTATCTGAAAACAAAGATGGACAGATCGAAGAAATTTTGGCTTACTTTAAGGCACACCGACTACCAATGACATGGTGGACTGGTCCTGCAACGCGTCCGACTGATTTAGGAAAATATCTGAAAGCTCACGGGTTAATTTTCGATGCGCCAGCTGGACCGGGCATGGCAGCTGATCTGCGGACGTTACATGAAGACTTACCTACTCCCACCGGTCTGACGATTGAATGCGTTGGTGATGAAGAGGCTCTGAAGAAGTGGCTCCATCCATTCTCCGTCGGGTATGAGTTCCCTGATTATGCCGCCAAAGCTTGGTTTGATATCGTTACCTCCGTGGGCTTCGATTCCCATGCGCCGGTGCGGCACTATGTCGGTTTGTTGAAGGGAGCGCCGGTTGCATCCTCAACGCTCTTTTTGGGAGCGGGGGTAGCGGGTATCTACAATGTTGCCACAGTTCCGGAAGCCCGGCGGCAAGGAATTGGGGCCGCCATTACGATGGCGCCCCTGCGTGAGGCCCGTGCTCGGGGGTACCGGATTGGGATACTACACTCCTCAACGATGGCGCAAGGAATGTATCGGCGACTTGGGTTTAAGGAATACTGTAAAATAGGTACGTACTTTTGGTCAGCGGATACAAACCAACAGGAATAGTGAGCAACGGCTCATTATCGGACGTGTGTTTTCTTCGTTTATTTACCAACCCCGACGCTTCTTCATATATGCGATTAGAAGAAAAATGCCTAGTATCAAAACGAACAAACGGAGGTAATGTTGAATAGGTATCTGTCGGTAACGACCTACAATAATTAGTAATTCGTAGCTCGCTGGGGTTATCTGGTGTGGCTTTGAGCTTAATTCGAAGGGTATCGTCTCATCAGGATCCATTACAGCAGAAACATCGGCGTGCGACACGGCTAACACATTGCCTTCGGAGTCGTAATAGGNNCACCCCATGTGCCGTCATTGATCCCTGGTGTTGTACCTCTCCTCTGATTATATAATATCCCTCCTTATCAATACGTGGGGTTTGGTTTAATATAACGAGCCCCTCAATTGGTTCCTCAGTTGTTTCAACATATTCTAGCGTAAGCTCGTAATTAATATCTGTAATGGCAGTTATCGAGTTTACTAGCAAATAAATCCTGAATGGCACTCTTTGGTTCGATTTTAGGATCTCCAATTCCGCGGGGGTTTCTCTTGTTCCAATAAACTTATTCTCTGTGTCGTAGAAGGTGGCAGAGACATTGATAGATGCTATATTAGTCTCAAGGGAATTTTCGATCACACCTGCTACCACAAAAAATGTAATATTTTCAACGAACTCCAAATATGAAATATGACTCACAATCTGTGGTTGTTCTTCTTGGATAGGGATTGCAGGTTGTTTTAAATCGGGTGCCTGAATTCCAATAATCAAGCTTATGTAGATTATGCCAGTAATTAGAGCCTTTCCATTCAATTACAATGCCTCTATAACATCTTTTTGTATACGAGCACTTACGATACCCCAAACCAACTTCCATTAATGGTAATTTATAGGCGTTTACCGATTTATTCGAGTATTAATTATTTCTCTAAATCACATTGTAGCATCATAGAGAAACCCTGAAGAAATGACCTATGAATCGAAAAGTTACACAAAAATCAGAAAAACCGTCAAGAATCCGAAATATGCTAACAAGATGACGGTTTTTCTGTAAAGTGCCTCTCTATTAAAGATGGAGAGCATTAAAGTGAGAAAAATGAAGGCAAGGTATGACCCTTCTATTAATTTTCCCAAGATCATTGACCAATTATATATCGTCTGGTTGTCATTAAATCTAAGAACCCACCACCTTGCGCCTGCCTCTTGAAGGATATACAACATACGACCTGAACCAAGAATAACTCCAACCGAATAGTGCCGAGGTCCAACAAGAACCCACGCATCATACCCTCTATGCAACAACAAACTTGTCGCGAGGATCGCGCGCCCATCACAATCGTCACTACCTACACGAGCGATTTCTATATCAGATGCTAAGTGATTAAATGTCAAATATTGGCTGAAGTCGGAGCTGTATTCGATGTAAATCTCTATGAACAATTCAATGCTTTCAATTTCAGCGATTTGCGGATCTATGATTGCCCAAGTCTTGGAATTCCCAAAAAATTTTTGATGTTTTCGAAAGAATGTTTCAAATTCATTATTGAGTTCATTAATTACCAAAGAATCGGGATCTAACAGAGATGGTGGGTCAACTCGTCGCCAAACTTGATCCACAGTAATAATGGGATTGAGAGGTGCCCCAAGAAGGAGGCCCCAAGTCACTAGTAGAATACATCCTATCTGATATCTTCGATGTTTGGGACTCAACTTCGCCGCCCACAAAATCTTTGGTAACTTATCTATTCCACAGTCACCTAATTACTACCCTATCTCCTCCGAATCATTGGATCTAAGATGTCCCTAAATGCATCTCCCAAGAGACTCCAACCAAGAACAAAGGTAAAAATGAATAGTCCGGGTATGGTGAACGTGTACCAATAGGCATACGGATTTCCAAAGGTGCCGGTTATCCAATCTCTTGAAAACGCGATCATTTGTCCCCAATCCGCGTAGCCATAGGGCGCACCAAGCCCAAGGAAACTTAATGCCGCAGCCCACAAAACAATACTTCCTGTATCTAGAGACGCCACAATCAAAACTGGGTATATTGTGTTTGGTAGAATATGCTTACCTAAAACCCTGAATTTCGAGCATCCAATAGCTGTGGCAGCTTCAATATAGTCCTCCTCTCTAACTCGTAATACCTCACTTCGCATTAGCCGAGCATAACTCGGCCAGTTGACAAGCATAATCGCTATTATGACACTATCTAGACTAGCACCGAATATGATCACAAATGCCATCGCTAGGATCAAGGAGGGAAGAGCGTACCAGACGTCGGTAATCCGCATCAGCACTTCGTCAAGTTTTCCACCATAAAACCCAGAAATACTCCCCGTTGTGATACCAATCATTAAGGAAAACACTACGGTTACGATACCTACGTAGAAAGCCGTTCTGGTTCCCCAAACACATCCATAAAAAATATCGAATTGCCCATCAGTTGTGCCGAAAATGTGATTTTCGCTCGGAGGTCTTGGTTCTTGCCAATAACCGTCTCTCGGGATCAGATATGGATTCTCCCCAGGTATAGGGGGTGCTAGTATCGGGGCAAGAAGGGCGATCAGAATAAAGAAGAGAAGAATTCCTAACCCAGTTATAGATAAAGGACTCTTTTTTAACATGTTTAGTATAAATCCTAACTCCTTGAATTGTGGTCTAGTTTTTAATCGCTTCAATCGGGACTTGATAGCCATTCAATCACCCTAATCTAATCGGACTCGGGCATCGATGTATGCGTAAAACACATCAACAATGAGATTGGTAAAAACGAACACAATTGCAATAAAGAGACTGAAACCAAGAATTGCAGCTATATCAAGAGCGAGGGTGGCACTTGCTGCCCAAAACCCAATACCCTTGAAATCAAAGACGATTTCCGTTATTACCAAGCCACTCAACATTCCTGCTACCATCAGCCCACTGACCGTAATTACGGGGATCATCGCGTTCTTTCTGGCATGCTTGTAAATTATATCCGTTTCATTCAAACCCTTTGCTTTCGCCGTCAGAACATATCCTTTACCAAGGGCTTCGAGCATACCAGAGCGCATAACCCTCATAATCCAAGCGACATATACAATGAATAAATTTAACACTGGCAATACAAGATGCTTTAACGCATCCACAAAGATCCACAGTTCCCCGTTTAGTAGAGCATCTATCGTGTTAATTTTCGTAAATTGAACGAAGGTAGGAGACTCAATTATGTACCAACTCGCCTCTAATCCTAACCTTCCCGGTGGAAACCACCCAAATCCACCATAGAAAATCGATAGTAACAGGATTGCTGACCAAAAGGTGGGAAGTGACCAACCGATAATGGCGAATAATCTTAGTGCATGGTCTGTTGGTTTATCCCGCTTAACCGCAGCCGATATGCCCATCCGTGTACCAAAAATGTAGATAAGTGGTGCGGAAAATATAGCCAACTCTAAAGTGGCGGGTAGGTGCTTTACGATGGCTTGAATGACAGGCATGTTTGAATAGTGAGACCACCCCAGATCACCATGCAGAACCTGATTCATCCAGTTTAAGTACTGAATATAGGCGGGATCACGCAGGTGATACTTCTCGACTAACCTCCGAAGGTTTCTCATTGCTCTCGGGCTCTTCGCATATAGGACCGCCCTCTGCTCTGGAGTAAATGCCATCGACAAGATGAAGATCATTACAGATACACCAAGTAAAATGGGTATAAGCAATAGAATCCTCCTGATAACATATGTCCTCAACCGCAATGAGAGATCCTCCTAATGAACAGAATGAATGGATAAAAAAATAGGTTATAAAAAAGTAACGAAGACGCGCATTGCGCGCGCTTCGCAATTATTTTTACCTCAGAGAACGGTATTACTTGGTTCCAAAGAGGTCAATATAATTCTCTAGATCTTGTTGCACTCGTTGCACTTCAGTCGTAACCTTTCGTAAAGTGGTAGTAGAGATATGTATCTGGCCAGATTGGGCGATAGTAATATCCCCCCTTCATCTGTATCCAGTCTCTCATGACGAAATTTTCATACCATTGAATGAGTGGTATCCCCATAGCGTCATCGTGATACAGTTTTTGGAGGGCATAGTAGGCTTCACGTTGAACCTCTGGATCCATAGTCCCGATTCCTTGTGCGAGTAAGTCTTCAATTTGTTCCGTACTGCTATACGCATTCCAAGTGTAATAGCCCCAGCTACCCATGTATCCGCCAGCTAAGAAGTTATCGCAATCTAATGTATCCGGCCACCAAGATCCGGTACGTAAAGGCATGGGAGAGGGATCCTCACCATCCGCTACTGCCCAATAAGCCAAACTTTCTATACCGAACGGAGTGACTTGAAACTTTGGATTAACCTTCTTGAGCTCATCTGCGAGTATCTCTGATGCGATCCGGTATCGCTCATTATCCATATCGTAAGGGAAGGTTAGTTTGAATCCCTTGTCCCACACTTCACCACCCCATGCTTTCTTGAAGTACTCTTCTGCCTTCGTCAAGTCGTGCTCGAACGCCTCTTGGTCTGGGTTAAAGTATGGTACATTGTCAGGTATAGGGGTAGCTAACTTTTTCCCTTGGCCAACCCACGCTTGTTCAATATTCTCCTCATAGGGGAAAGAATAGGCAAAGCCCAATCTCACATTCTTGTCCGTAAAGAAGTCCGTTGGTATTCCTTCACCGTCAAGCGCCCCGCTCCCGATGTACTCGCTGTCGGGGCTTATGTTGAAATTAAACACGATACAGGTAACTGTCGACGCTGGTAAATCTTTGTATATTGTTACTCCTTCTTCGCCTTCGAGTTCAGCGAGGTGGGCAGGTTCTATATAACCTAAGATATCAATATCGCCTTGGAGGAACTTCATTTTGACTGTACTCCATTCATCAATAAACTGCCAATGGATCTTTTCGAAGTCCGGTGTCTCACCCCAGTAATTTTCATTTAGCACCATTAGTACTTCGACTCCCGGTTCTACCTTTTCAAGTTTGAATGGACCCGTTCCCATCATTTTGTCGACAAGTGGCGCAATCTCACGATTGTTGTACTCCTGCCAGTTGTCCCNNCGTTCCCATCATCTTGTCGGAAAGGGGCGAAATCTCAAGATTGTTATAGTCCTGCCAGTTGTCCCATGTTCCTGGCCAGCACCCCACTTCTGCGGACCATTCCTTGTCAAGGATAGCGCCTGTAGTTAATGATAGAACTTGTAGAAATGACGGATATGGTTTCGCGAGATGGAACACAACGTTATTCCCCTCGACCTCTACAACACTATCGAAATCCTCAGCCGTATATATTATTTCTCCTGTCTCCCAATCTCTGGAGCCATAGTCATCTAAGAACGGTTGAAAGAGCATCCAAACTGGACCTTGATCAGGATCCTCAACCAGCATCCTCTCAAACGAATATTCCACGTCTTCCGGGGTCAGTGGATTTCCGTTCGAGAATTTAACACCTTCCCGGATCGGAAAGGTATATGTTAAGCCATCAGGACTGATTAGACCATTTTCCAGAGTTGGAACTTCGGTAGCGAGCACTGGAATAAACTTATCAACACGATCTCTATCAAAGAAGATGAGAGTATCATATACATGCAGGATCTGGATTACGCCGCCATCATAACAGAAAGCCGGATCTAACTGATCTGCATCCCCATAATTGGTGGTGATGAGCATATCTGGGTTCCTGACTTCTGGTTTCTCTTCTTCTT
>JABAOC010004874.1_pt3 | contig 10648 bp, 11 predicted proteins | sample 7062161 | NCBI WGS metagenome assembly JABAOC01 (sample SAMN14538625, study PRJNA623070) | marine sediment metagenome | biome: marine biome [ENVO:00000428]; feature: marine pelagic biome [ENVO:01000023]; material: deep marine sediment [ENVO:00002113] | place: India: Gulf of Khambhat ...
GAGGCTGGGGCCAGAAGAGGACCGACCTTCAAATGGTCCAGGGATAACGGCAGCGTAGCGGCCAGGATTACTGAAATTTACGATGACGTTGTTGTGGTTCATGATGGCGGGAATGGTTTTGAGGCCGGACAGTGGGTTGAAATCACCGACGATCGACGCGAATTGTTGAGCCTGCCCGGAACCTTTGTCAAACTTACGGCGGTCGAAGGAAGTGAACTGAGATTTGATCTCTCATCGGTTAGAGGCGAGCGTGTGAGTGAGAAAAATTTCCCGATAGGCAGCAATCCGAAGGTTCGGAGATGGGATTCACAGGGAGGGTTCATCGCTATCGGATGTGAAAGCCATACGCCCCTCGAACATGGGATCGAAGTTGAGTTTGAAAAGGGCACGTATCGGACTGGTGATTACTGGCTCATTCCAGCACGCGTGGGAGAGCCAAATTTGTTGTGGCCGCAGAGGGCGGGCGAACCGGAGTTCCTTTCTCCAGAAGGGATAGAGCATCATTTTTCACCTCTCGCCTTGTTGAGATACCATGAGGGAGGCATCGAGTTGATTTCTGACTGTCGTAAATTCTTCCCGGCCATCACGGATCTCACCGCTCTTCAATATGTTGGCGGCGATGGGCAAGAAGCATCGCCTGGCTCTGTTTTGCCCTATCCACTGATGGCGGGTGTTTCGTCGGGCAAGAACGTGGTTGAAGGTGCCAGGGTTCTCTTCACGATAGTTGATGGTCGTGGCAGTTTGATGGGCACCAGGGATGGCGATCTCAAGAAGCTGATCTTGGAAACTGATGGAGCCGGCCTAGTCAGATGTCCTTGGAGGCTTGACAACGGGACTCAGAACCAGCGCGTTAAGGCAACAATGATTGATCCTTCCGGGAGTGATGTCGGTTTGCCCCTATACTACAACGCCAGGATTACTATCCGTCGCCGCTGGAGACTTGGAGATCGCTCTCCTCTGGACGCCGATGATGAAGAATGCGGAAAAGGATGTTGAGAAAGCTCGTTGAGAGCATGATGGAGGAGTCTCCAGAGGAGACAAAGAAGCTGTTGAAGGAGTTTGTCACAGCGTAAATACATTAATACATGACGCACGCTATTGCGGTGTTCCCCGTACGCCGCGCAGTGTGGTGAATGAGTAATATTTTATTTCACTGTGATTTTTTCTTCGTTGGTGATAATATATCCAGCCAATTGTTCCCGGACATCCCGAGGCAATTGAATGACATGTATGATTTTATCAGCAGGGTTGCCCAGGACATCCGAAAACTGACCCATATGATATCCAGCAGAGAACTCAGGAAACTAGTAGACGACTTCAGGAAAGGGGTCGAGACGATAAACCTCATCTGTTTGAAAATAGTGGCTAAGGAAGAGGTGGCCACCGAAATGGGCAGAGAATTCCATGTAGATCCCGATGAACGCGGAGTTTTATCGGAGAAGATCAGGGAGTTGACCTACAAGCTGAACGAGTTGACTCAGACCGAAGCCATGGAGAGGTTTTTTCGCAAGAATCCCGACCTAGCGAGGCAAGCATACATCAAACTGGAGGCTGAAGGAGTAGACGACTACGAAGTGGAAGCGACGGATGAGGAAGCGAACAGAGAATTCCTCCGTTGGATAAATGCCATAGCAAAGTACACAAAAGATCTACTCTCAGAGCTTGATAATGCAGTCGAGAAGACGTTTTAACCTCTAGTCCAAGCAAAATCCCAAAAACGCGCGGATGCTGCGTGGTATAACTTTACTTTCGTCATTATTACCAATGCATACGCTAGAGCCAATCACCTCGTAAATGCGAGAATTGTAGGAAAAAAATGGGTTTATGTTGGGTATGGCACAAACCAGTTTGGTATGAACTCGTAGTCGACTCCCGGCGTAACTTCGTGGGCGAACTGAGGGGCTGGCCCACCGTCGAAGTTGAAGAACGCTCTGGCGGTGTGCTTCAGCCAGACCACCTTCGAGGGGTGAAGCGCCCCGTCGCTCACTCTGATCAACTCGTGGTAGTGTACGTATCCTCGGCTGGCGTATCTCTCGGCCTTCTCCTCCGTCCACATGTCGATGATCCCGTGCACGATAAACAGCAGCTCACCGTCAGGGGCGTCTGAAGACCACCACTGTGGCGCGCCGAAGGGCCCGATGTTGTAGTGCTCACCGACCAGCTGTAGGGGTCCGGCCCGCACCCAGTAGTGCCCAGGGACGTCGAAGGCCCCATCGGGGCCGTCGGGCGCCCCAGCGAGGTAGTAGTCCTCCCCGTCCACGGTGATGACTATCCCGTGCACGAATCCCTTGTCCATCGGCTTCGTTGCGTAGACAGGCGCTGAGAGTAGAGACGCGAGCAGTACGGCTACAAGGCAGAGTCTTTTCAAAGAACCACCTATCGGAGTGGTTGGAACGGCCCTAAATAAACATTCATTCAAGGTTGAATGTTAAGGGTGTCCGATCTTCTTGAGGGTTATATAGCATTGTAAATTGGAGATATGGCTCATTCGAATCTGTGTTCGATCAACACATAATGCGAGGGATCACAGAAGTGTGAGCCCACCTGTTTCAAATCAGAACCTAAACTTGTCCACATCCATTTAGGATGGCTATATTCGTAGATGGATCTTCACATGCACACGATCTCAGTCCTATATACACGCAGGGAAAAAAGGGGGAGGTTGGATCTGTAGGTTTCTGGTCATTCTACCGAGAATTCGTAATGAGATGTAAGTTGATGATCTGCGTGGTTGCTGACGATTGAAACTCGAACGCGACCGGAAATTGCTTTAGTAGCAGATATTTTATCCGTGCCAGACTGGGTCTCTGCGATGACTTCCATCGAACTAACGTCGTGTAGTGTCATTGCGCTGTTACCGCTCGGTTCAGGATATCTCCCTGTTGGTACCCACTTGGTGTCGATTGTTGTTACGCCGAAGCCGTTGTCCAATATGCCATCAGTTATGTACCATCCCGTGGTCGTCCAGCCGTTCTCGCCGGCTTCCACATCGTCAAAGAACCCGATTTCCGGGATGGAGATGTCGTCTACGTACATCATCTGGAGCGTAAATGCACCGTCCTGCCAGGTTGTGAAGTAAAGGTCGATTGTGTGATCCGCAAACGGAGTTAAATCCATTGACACTGGTAGCCATCCTCCGCTGTAATTGGTGAAGGCGTGCCAGCGACCCACAGCCTCGTAGTCAGTGGGCTCGCGGCCTACTGGTGTGTTTGGATTATCCTGTGGGTGAGCCACGTAGTCCACTGTACCTGGGGCGTCCAGGGTATACCACTCATCCATGTCTTGGTCGTAGACCTCCACATAGCCGTAGTCCCAATCGTCCTCGATCTCGAAGAAGGTGTAGAAGGCGAGTGTGGCTCCTCCAGCAGGGATATCGAATGTTTGGTAGAAGCTCCTCCACGCCCACGCCTCGGCGTCAGAGTACCACTCATATGTTCCGCTATAGGCTGTGGTGCCCGCGAAATCATCGCCGTCTAGTGATACCGTGGTGGCATTGTTGTTTGTGAAGCGGAAGTAGTGGGCGGTATATGGCTGTGGCTCGATGCCGAAGAACCAATCAGAAGAAGCTGTAAACGGTGCCTCATCGGGTGGCCCCCACCACATGTTACTTAAGACATACTCGATGGTGTAGCCCCAGGTGTCGATCGTACCTATTTCTAATGTTTCGTAGCCGTATTTTCCGCCGGCCTTCTCCGTGTCGTCGAGGTAGTTGGCTACTGTCCAGTAATCGAAGATCTCGTTGAAGGTATCCCTGTAACTGAAGGCCTGCAGGGTGTTCTCGACGCCCTCAATGCCATTGGCCTGCTCCTGGACGAGTGCGGCTGTGAATTCCACCCCGCCGTACCTCTCGTAGAGGTAGAGTTGGAACAGGTAGCTGGCTCCGTAGTCCTCGAGCCCTCCGCCCCAGAAGGTTAGAGAGACCATTGGATGGTAGACCATGTAGTAAGCTAGGTGGCTACTCGAGTGACCGTAGCCGCATAAGAAACCAGCAAGATCGGCCAAGCCTTCGTCTACCCAAGACTCCTCGTCGGGGTCGACGTCAAAGTGAACGAGGTGCTCGAACTCGTGGGCAAAGGTCCCCTCGTAAAGATATGGACGATCTACGCCTGGGCCGACTCGGTTAGCCCAATCGTAGGTGTCGATGTGTATCATGTTCTTGTTGTTCGCGGCATCTTCAGAGGCCGAGAAGTAGCCTATGAAATAAGTGGTTGCCGTACAGTCATAGTACGACCTATCCCGGATGTTGTGTATGAGTATCCAGGTTTTCTGTCCTTCATCTCCTCGCGGCAAAGGCTCTCCGTAGATGGCTGTGACCGTGGGATATATGACAGAGTCGAACTGGTCCAATAGGTAGCTCAGCTGAGCCGTTGAGATCCTGTCTTCAAGCCTCCAACAACCATTTGGATTAGGGAAGACGTACTCGTCGGTGACGGGATCATAGTCTTCGTATGCTGCCTTCTCGATGAGGATGATCCCATGGGTGCCGTCCATGAGTACGATGAATGTCTCGTCGTAATCGATGTCTAGCCAAAAGTCAGAGATGGTGATAGTTAGTTCATCACCGACCGCGGCCGGTTCACCATCGGGGGAGGCTCCCGTCGCCATCAGCGATCCATATTGGGCCGCTAGCTTGCGAATCGTGATCTCGTCTTCTCCCAACATCTCGAAGGTGGGGTCCATGGAATCAAGGCCATCAGGAGCCAAGTCATTGCGTGGAAACTGAGATAGGAATTCGGGTTTCTGTGTTTGTGTTGTCGGAAGAGAAAGCAATGATGTTAACAGAATCAGTGATAAAACTAGGTACGCGAATCGTTTCTTCAAGGCTTCTCACCTTTTTGCAATTATATATTTCACGCCTTTGTCTTATGAATCTTTACTGTCATTGCAACCTAAATAGTTAGACCAGTTAGGGAGTTGACTTAACGCACGCGGCAAACCCCATAAATGTAGCAGAGTAATCGCGAAATATTGCTCATATTTTAAAGCCTGAGAAAAACTATCTGGGGAAAAGTTGGTTGTGGAGTAGAAGCTGATAACTCCGATTTTCGTCGTTGATAGGTTTGAACTTCCATATCGAGACTTTCATCGAGTATAGTCTAATGCGCCCATGCGAAGAGGGAAGATTAATAATCTTTAAAAAAAGCGCTTGAAGTATTCGACTGAAGGTCGGTAGATCTGAGCAAGTTAGTCGATAAGGCTCTAGAATTCGCGAGCGAGAAACATAAAGGGCAACTTGATGATCAGGGGAGGCCATATTTTTTCGCTCATATAGTTCAGGTTCATGGCATCCTGAAGGATGTGACCAACGACGTAGAGGTTCTCTGTGCAGGCATCTTGCATGACATACTGGAAGACACGGATACGACCTATGAAGACCTGGTTCATGAATTCAACAAGCCCATCGCCGATTTGGTGATGGAATTGACGCATCAAGGAGACAAAGCTTCAGGGTATTATTTCCCCTTTCTCAAATCGAGAAAGTCGATCATGGTGAAGTTTGCGGATCGTCTCAGCAACTTGTCTCGAATGGACGATTGGCCAGGAGACCGGCAGGAGGTTTATCTTGAAATGAGCAGGTTTTGGCCGATTGAGTCTCCAGGTGATAAGATCCCGTCTCCGAATATGACATTAAAGGAAAAATAGAGGTATTTTCGCTCGCAAGGCTAGCCGGCTTCGATTAGCGAGTAGGCTTCTATGCGCGTACGCATACAACATTCCCTTGGGTTCGCAGATGAATGTTTTATTCGACCTTTGAGAACTTTGACTTTGGAGCATAGCACACTGGGCAGACCCATTCATCAACGAGATCTTCAAACGGGACTCCTGGCCTCAAATCGTATGTGGTGTCTCCGTTCACAGGGTCGTAGAGGTAGCCGCATACAGCACACCTCCACAGAATGTGGCCTTTTTCAGGCTCTGCTAAGCCGACTATCGTTCTGTATTTTTCGTGTATCATTACTCTGTCGTACTCGTAGAATCTTTCAAGCATCCGGCTTTGTTCCTCTTCTGTAAAGTAATTCATGGTATCGTAGAAGAAGTCCTTATCCTCTTTCTCGATGTGCAATGGGTACAACTCTATTAGTTTCCCAAGATTCTCCAGGATTTCAGATGCTGCATCCTCTTCTCCGTTTTTGAATTTCTCTTTCGCTTTCAGCAATGATTGGACTGTCCTTCTCGCGTACCTATGCTCTTCGACGAGCTCATTCATGACCCTATTGTTTTCCTTCGTCAGCTGTTTTTTCTTAAGCTCCTCAAACAGGATGTCTTCCTCTTTCCCGTGATGAGTCCTATCTGCGTATGTCCTGAAGAAGTCGACAGCTGTGTCGATGAAGAGGGGATCTATTTGATTCATGTCTGTGATTTTTCTTCTTTCCTCTTCGAGTTTTGGCACCATCTTTTCTATTACTCTGTGTTCTTGCATGAGCAGTCCGATAGGAAGCATACAACACACCTATGAAATGCGTCAATTCCGTATGTTATATAGTTAACATGCGCGCACACGAGCCTACTCCACGACGAGGACTGGCTTGGTGCTGGTGCGGACCACCTCATTGCTCACGCTGCCCATTATTAAGCGATCCACCAGTCCTCTGCCGCGCCTCCCTATTACGATCAGGTCGAAACCCTCGTTCTCCGCAAGCTCTGTGATCTTTTTCGCCGGCCTCCCCTCCTCTATTCTCGCCTCTACCTTCAACTCGGGGTGGTCCTCCCTTATCCTCAGTATGGCGGAGTTGAGGTTCTCGCGGACCTTTCTCATGAGACCCTCATGGCTCTCCCTCGCCCAAAGCCCGAATTCGGCGGAGAATGGTAGCTTCATATCGCTGACCACGGAGACGACGGTGATCTCGGAGCCCAGCTGCAGAGCTAGATCAACGGCTTGCGCCAACGCCTGGAGGGATGGTTCAGAGCCATCTACCGCGACGAGGATCCTATCGTACAAAGACCATCGATCTGCGAGACGTAGGAGGGTATAAAAAGGCTGCGTTGAACACTGCTAAGGGAAAGTGGATTGGGTCCAGTTCCAGAACCCTAGTGATTGAGGAGGCGAGTTCTTGACGGTCTGGTTGGCATTACTGGGTCTTGTGGGCGGTCTCTTGATCCTCTTCTTCTCCAGTGAGACGGCGGTGGACAGCCTCATCAAGATGGCGACCCTGCTGGGGGCCTCGGTCTTCACGGTAGGCTTCATATTCTCGTCGTTAGGGTCCGACCTCCCCGAGATCGTGAATTCTGTCATCTCCTCCTATCGGGGTCACGGCGACATCTCTGTCGGCGACAGCTTCGGATCCGTTAACACCCAAATCACGCTAGTTCTCGGTCTAATCCCCTTTTTCTGCCGTTTCTGCAGGCTGATACCGCGGAGGTTCGCCGTGGTCGGCGTCTCGGAGGTTGTTATTCTTATCGCCAGCGTCTTCTTGGTCGTCGACGGCGACGTGACGAGGATGGACGGGCTGATCCTCATCCTCCTCTGGGCCCTCTCCATCTGGGTCATCCGGAGGTACGGGGAGGAGAGGATAGCGGCCGAGGAGAGCGAAGAGATCCTCCGGCCAAAACTGGGTATAAGAAGGATAGCTTTTTTAGCGGTACTAGGCTTCGTCGGCGTCGCCGTGGGCTCCTACTTGGTCGTCGAGTCCGTGATAGTGATCTCCAGCGCCCTCGGTGTGTCCGAGTACTTAGTCAGCTTCTTCTTCCTCGCCCTCGGGACCTCTATGCCGGAGCTTGTGGTATCGATCTCCGCCATCAGGAGGAGGCATTTCGAACTCGCCATCGGGGACATCATCGGCAGCTGCTTAGTGGATGCCACGCTGGGGGTGGGGGTCGGACCTCTTCTGTTCCCCATCACGGTGGACGGGAGCACTGTGCTGCTGACGGGGATCTATGCGGTGGTGAGCTCCCTGGTCGTCGTGACCGTCCTGTCCTACCGCGGGATCAACGACAAGAGGTCGGGAGGCCTCTTCCTCCTCCTATACCTTGGCACCTGGCTGGTACCGCTATTACTCTAGCTCCTAATCGCATGCGAAGATTGGATAGACATACGAAACCTTAGGCATTTACTATGCTGACACAACCAATGAGGTCCAATTCTTAATCTCATCGCGTAGATACTTTGCTAGCAGCAAGGCCTGCGCGCGTGCAACCCAATTTGTGGGCACGCACACGCTCAAGCTATGACATCCCTTGAGCAAACGCATTTGTCATCAACAGTTGAAGGCTGTCTGATGCAACCTGCTCCTCAATCGCCCAAACCATTAGGTAGGGAAGAACTAAAACATCGTCCTCATTGTTTTTTTAAAAAACCTGCGACGGAGGGGAATCCCGTCCACAATATGTCTATGATATTCCCGTGCCACTGTAAACCATTGAGACCCGGATTCCTGAATGTGTAACCGAGGAACGACTTAATCTTCTTCGGACCATACCCACCGATGGGGAAGGCGAAGCATCTCACAAGTTACAGGCGAAGATCCCTGTGAGCCTTAGACAAGACCGGTTCAGGCCGGGGGCGAAGACTGTGAATGGTCATTCGCCCTTCACTGCGTCGACGAGGTCAGCGGCCTCTACGGCGGTCGCGCGCTAATAAAGTTTTGAAAAGTTTGCAGACATCACTGTTTATTTTGACCGGTTTTTCAAGTTCACTTGAGGTAGTGTGCTGGATGAGGAAAAGGATCCTGGTTGTACCCGCGGTTTCGCTTATAGTCGTCGCCGTGGTATTGATTGGGTTTTTGGGTTCTAAGCCTACTGGTGTACCCGAGGAAGTGGAGGTAGTGGCCCAGGGCCTTGTGGTCCCGTGGGCTATGGATTTTGCTCCGGATGGGACGTTGTTCTTCACCGAGCGTCCTGGTAGGGTCAGCATGATACGTGACGGCGAGGTGTTTGAGATTTACAGCCTCGAAGCCTCAACTTCGTTGGGGGCAGAGAGCGGTCTCTTGGGGATAGCCCTTCACCCAGAATTCGAGTCTAACCAACTGATCTACATTTTCTATACTTACAGCGAAGATTCTAGGAAGTGGAATCGGGTCTCTCGCCTAGTACTTAGGGAGAACCGACTCGTGGATGAAGAGGTGATCCTCGACCGGATACCGGGAGGTAATATCCACGATGGTGGTAGATTGAAATTTGGGCCCGACAGGAAGCTTTATGTGACGACTGGAGAGACCGGGAGGGGGGAGCTAGCCCAGGACCTGGACTCTTTATCTGGAAAGATTTTGAGAATGAACCCCGATGGTTCGGTCCCTGGGGACAACCCGTTCGAAGGCTCTCTGGTGTACAGTTACGGACTTAGGAACCCCCAAGGCCTGGCTTGGCACCCGGTCACTGGTGATTTATACTCCACAGAGCATGGGCCGAGCGGCGAGGGACTAAAGTTCGCCCACGATGAGATCAACAAGATCGTGCCTGGTGGTAATTACGGCTGGCCCCAGATAGTGGGCGACGGTGATAGCGAGGAATACGTCGACCCTGTCTACCACACGGGTGACGTGACTTGGGCCCCGTCGGGCATCACCTTCCTTGACAGCCCCAGCAGCGTGTGGCACCTCAAGCTTTTTATAGCGACCTTGAGGGGCGGCCACCTCAGGGTGGTGACGCTGGCACCCCCAGACTACACCGAGGTGGAGTCCACCACAGCACTCTACCAGGGGGAGTTGGGGCGCCTCAGGGATGTGGTCCAGGGCCCTGACGGCTACCTGTATGTCTGCACAAGTAACCGGGATGGAAGGGGATCACCTGGTGAAGAAGATGATCTGATCGTCCGGGTGAGACCACCAACAGGTACATAGAAATGCGCACGTGATTTCGCGCATGCGGCCGCTTGCGCGCGCACGGTAGGGGAGTGACGCATCCTATCAATACCATATTCCGTACATGCGGACGGCAAGATTACTGAGGATTAGCACATTTTTTTTAAATGCCCTAGGTCTGTGGCAACAGTTGATACCGGAAATCGGCGAGTTACTGAATAAGGCTCTTGGATGGTATACATGCTCAGTTCACCATTCCTCAAAGTGTCCGCTATGCTAATGTCAAAGAATCCATGCAGCCTCTATAAAGTAATCCATTCTACCTGAGGGATTCAAGGAAGTATGTAATGGCTCTGAGCACTGGCTCCGGCTTCAATAGATGTAGGTCATGCTCCAGCGATTCAAACGGAGCAATGACTACGTTAGGGACTACCTTCAGATTCTCAAGCCTTTCATCGCTCCTATCCAACAACTCAGAGCCAGACTGCAAGTAGAGCACAGGACACGCTATCTCAGAGAAAATGCTTGCATCATAACCCTCGAACATCGATTGAAACGCATCTTCGTCGTCACCCATCTCTATCCACAATGTACACGCATCAGGGTCGAGCAGGCCCCATGTCTTTAGATTATACAGATCGAATGTAGGGTCACCTAGATCCCCCTCAAGTTCGTAAGGTAACAACGAGGCTCCCGACTCTCTGGCTGATTTGTATGATGCCCATACCGAGTCACCCCTCTCAGCGATTCTCTGCACGTTCTCGAACCAGATTCTGAGTTCCTCAGGTACTCTAATACGCTCTACCGGTGAGTCGCCTATGATCAGACCTTTTACTCTCTCCGGGTGGCTTGCGGCCATCATGAAGGCCACCATGCCACTCATGCTGTGTCCGAAGATGACGACGGGCTCT
>JABAOC010051537.1_pt2 | contig 10646 bp, 12 predicted proteins | sample 7062161 | NCBI WGS metagenome assembly JABAOC01 (sample SAMN14538625, study PRJNA623070) | marine sediment metagenome | biome: marine biome [ENVO:00000428]; feature: marine pelagic biome [ENVO:01000023]; material: deep marine sediment [ENVO:00002113] | place: India: Gulf of Khambhat ...
CATTCTCACATTCTTAAGAATGTGAGAATGTTAATTAGGATTTATTTATGAAATATAAGGAGATTATTAATGAATTAAAAAGGCGTGAGAATCCTGAAAATGTGGCAGGGATGGCTCGGTTTGGCATTAATCCAAAAGGTACTTTAGGGGTGAGAATTTGGGATTTGCGGAAAATGGCAAAAAAGATAGACAGAAATCATGAGCTTGCTTTGAAACTTTGGGATTCAAAAATCCATGAAGCCAGATTACTTGCTTCTATGGTTGACGAACCAGATAAAGTAACTGAAGAGCAGATGGAAAAGTGGGTTTCTGATTTTGACAGCTGGGATATATGCGATCAGGTTTGCACCAATCTTTTTGATATTACAAAATTTGCCTATAGAAAAGTGGAGGAGTGGATAAAAAGAGATGAAGAATTTGTCAAAAGAGCTGGGTTTGTTTTGATTGTTGGGCTGGTTGTACATGATGAAAAAGCCAAAGATGAAGATTTCATCAAATATTTTGATGTTATCAAAAAAGAATCAACAGATGAGCGGAACTATGTCAAAAAAGCAGTCAGCTGGGCTTTGCGTCAAATCGGCAAAAAGCGAAGCAAAATGTTAAATGAGCTTGCCATTAAAACTGCAGAGGAGATTTTAAAGATAGATTCTCCAAGCGTCCAATTCATTGCCAAAGATGCTTTACGAGAACTTAAAAGCGAAAAAATCCAAAAGAGTTTAAAAAGATAATCTAAAGAGACCCGACCTCCAATAGTAAGAAAAGAACTTTGGGGAGGTCGGGTCTCCATTGGTGATTATAATTTTTGACAAAATATATTTTTTAATATATACTGAAAATGTAAAACAATAATNNTGGGGAGGTCGGGTCTGCCTCGGCTGGTCAAGACAGATCTCCAGAAGTTATAATTTGAATAAAAAAAAGCCCCGTTGGAAATGTTAATATTTGTTCCCAACAGGACTATATTGATTTTTAGGGGAAAGATTGTATTAATTTTTCGCGTACATTTTTAGTTTCTTCAATTGTTTTTTCAACACTTTTAATCTTGCGTCCTATATTTCTTGTTTGTCTCCAACTTAATCCATATTCAAGTAGTTTTTCTTGAAGCTCTTTACGGCGATTTTCAAGATTTTGAATTTTTTTATTTAGTCTGAAGAATTCTTTATTTCGAGCTATAGCTTTTTGTTTATGTTCTTCTGTTAAAAGACCCACTTCTATAAATCCATCATAAGTGCATTCAGTAAAAGGCTGATTTTCCAGATTACCGAGTGGCATACTTATTGACCCATCTTCAAAAGTCAGTACAAAGGATACTTCTTTATCGTCTCTATTAGAACCAAAAAATTCAAAGCCAGGAATGAATCTTACTTCTTTGATCTTTTTGCCAACAAAATCTTTAATTGAGATCAAATTTTTGTTCAATTTTAATAAATCACTATAACTTACTTTAGGTGCTTCTTTAGGTTCTTGTTCTTTAATGGCAGAAGATGTAGAGACTCCACTACCTCCATCTTCTTCCATAATCTCTCCAAGAACAGGAAAAATTCTTAAAATAGACCATAATAACAGTAACATTTTTTCAACCCCCTTCTGATTTAATATTGCAGTCACTTTCAAATCATTGCGGTTTAAACTTCTAAACTAACTATATCAATCCTCCTTCCTTTCTCAATTATTAAAGAGCTAAATGAAATAATTTTTTTACTGATACTTGATAATACCACATTATTAAAAAACAAATCAATAGTTTTTTAAATAATCAATTTTTTGTTTTTATATTAATATTTTTAAAGTATAATAGAAATAGTAACAAGTGATAAGGAATAAGGAATAGGGAATAAGAGATAAGAATAAAAATGGATTATCAATTTAATAAGAGAGGGATATGGAAAACAAAATTATTTTAAAAATAAAAGGTATGCATTGTGCTTCCTGTGCAATGAAAATTGAACAAGCATTAAAGAATGCCAAAGGTGTTAGGAATGTCAATGTTAATTTTGCTTCAGAAAAAGCAACTGTGGAAATTGAACCCCAATATATAAATGAAGAAAAAATAAAAAAAATCATTAGTGATGTTGGGTATGATGTGGTAGATGAAGTTAGAGAAACTCAAGATAGGTACTTTGATAAAACGCAGGGAGGAGAAGAAAGCAAGGAAGTTGTCGAAGCAAAAAAAGCCAAAAAAAGATTATTTTGGGCTTGGGGATTTACAATTCCCATAATATTCATAATGATTTTGGGTATGTTTTTTAAAATCTACATCCCTTTTAGTGAGTGGATTATATTTGTCTTGGCTGCTCCTGTAATTTTCTGGACCGGATCAAAAACTTATCAAAGTGCTTTAAAATCAATTATGCGGTTTAGCGCCAATATGGATGTTTTAATATTTTTGGGCACTTTTGTCGCTTATTTAACTTTTCCATTGAAGATTATAATACCCTTGGAATCCTATGCTGGTGTGGCGGCAATGATTATGTCTTTTCACCTAACTGGTAAATATCTAGAAGCAAAAGCTAAAGGAAAAACTTCTTCAGCTATTAGAAAACTCCTACAGCTTGGTGCTAAGACTGCTCGGGTTAGACGTGGTGAAAAAGAAATAGATGTTCCAATAGAAGAAGTAAAAGTGGGAGATATTATGATAGTTCGTCCCGGTGAAAAGATTCCTACCGATGGCTTAATAATAAAAGGAGAGAGTGCTATAGATGAATCAATGGCAACTGGTGAATCAATGCCACAAAATAAAAAAACAGGCGATGAAATAATCGGTGCCACAATCAATAAACAAGGACTCCTAGAAGTGAAAGCTACAAAAGTCGGCAAAGACACTTTTCTGTCTCAAATCATCAAAATGGTGGAAGAAGCCCAAGGTTCTAAAGTTCCCATTCAAGAATTTGCTGACAGGGTAACAAGTGTTTTTGTACCAGCAGTTTTAATATTGTCTGTTTTGACTTTTGTTCTTTGGAATATTTTCCCAGAATTTTTTGTTTCAATTTTAAAATGGATAGATGCTTTTATTCCCTGGGTTAATCCAAATTTGGGAATAATTTCATTGGCAATATATGCTACAGTGGCAGTTTTAGTTATTGCCTGTCCTTGCGCTTTAGGACTGGCAACACCTACTGCTTTAATGGTTGGAAGCGGAATAGGAGCTGAAAATGGAGTATTAATCAGATCAGGAGAGGCAATTCAGACTTTAAAAGATATTCATACAATAGTTTTTGACAAAACAGGGACAGTAACAAAAGGTGAGCCAGAAGTTACAGATATTATTACAGCTAACAGTCTACAGACTACAGACGACAGCAAGAGAGAATTATTATATTTGGCTGGTTCTTTAGAGACTGGTTCGGAACATTCTTTAGCGGAATCTGTAATTAAGAAAGCAAAAAAAGAAGAAGTTGCATTAACTGAAGTGGACAATTTTCAAGCTATAACAGGAAAAGGTGCAAAGGGAACAGTTTCTGGCAAAGAAATAATAATTGGAAACCAGAGTTTGATGGAGGATTATAAGGCAGATTATAGCAGTTTTGAAAAAGATTTAGATAAATTGGAGAAAGAGGGGAAAACTACGATGCTTGTTGCCGAAAAAGACAATGAATTATATAAAGTACTTGGAGTAATGGCTGTGGCTGATACTTTAAAAAAAGATGCAAGGAGAGCTATCGCAAAGTTGAATGATATGGGATATGAAACAATTATAATTACAGGTGATAATAAAAGAACTGGAAGAGCAATAGCTGGGCTAGTAGGTATTGATAAAGTCTTAGCTGATGTTTTGCCTGGAGGGAAAGTGGAAGAGATAAAACGTCTTCAGGGAAAAGTGGGAAAGGTGGCTATGGTGGGTGACGGAATAAATGACGCACCAGCATTAAAACAAGCCAATGTAGGAATTGCCATTGGCACTGGAACAGATATTGCCATTGAATCTTCAGATGTGACTTTAGTTTCTGGAGACTTAATGTCAGTTGTTAAAGCAATGAAACTTTCAAAGGCTACTTTTAAAAAAATCAAACAGAATTTATTTTGGGCATTTTTCTATAATATAGTGGCTATTCCCATTGCTTTTTTTGGTCTTCTCCATCCAGTTATTGCCGAGGTTGCCATGGCAGCAAGTTCTATCAATGTTGTAACTAATTCTTTAAGGCTTAAGAAGATTAAGTTATAATTTAAAATAGTTGAAAGATAATAAAGGACTAAGGTAATAAGTATATAGAGAGTGCAAATGGAGTTTGATGAGGTTTTAAAAAAGAGAAGATGTGTTCGCAGATTCAATCCAGACAAAGAAGTAACTAACCAGCAGATAGAACAGATTCTACAGGCAGGAGTTTTAGCTCCTTCTGAAGGCAATATGCAGCCTTGGCATTTTGTAGTGGTAAAAAACGATGGGGTTAAATTAAGATTGACAGAAGCGGCTTTGAGTCGATCTTTTATTATGCAGGCGCCGGTGGTCATTGTAGTTTGTATTGATTTAGAACTTGCCCGGGTTAGATATGGAGAGCGGGGCGTGGATCTTTATTCAAAACAGTCAACTGCCGCAGCCTGTGAGAATATGTTTTTAAAGGCAACTGATTTAGGACTTGGAGTATGCTGGGTGGGAGCTTTTGATGAAAAAGAAGTAAAAAGAATATTAAAGTTAGAAGAAAATTTTCAACCAGTAGTGTTAATGCCTATTGGCTGGTCAACAGAGTCTCCAGCTCCTTCAGAAAGAAAATCTATTGATGAGGTAACAGAATGGAAAGAATAGAGAGAAGTTACCTTCTTCAGTTATAATTTGTTATATTAAAGGAGATTTATGTTAGCAGATGTAGTTATTTATAGTATCTTGGCCGGAGTCGCTACAATGATTGGAGCAGGAATATTATTGACCAGAGAAGAATGGGCTCGGAAAAACTCTATTATTTTTGTCTCTTTGGCAGCAGGGATTTTACTTTCTGTTGCTTTTTTACATATTCTTCCGGAGGCAGCAAAGCTTACTGATTCCGTTTTTTTATTTGTAATTTTAGGTTTTTTGATATTTTATTTTTTGGAACAAAATATTATGCTTCATTCCTGTGTGGAAGATAAGTGTGTTGAACATAGTTTTAGCATAATTTCTTTTTTGGGATTAACTATTCATTCATTTTTGGACGGTCTGGCTATTGGAGTAGGGTTTGGAGTAAATTATACAATTGGTATCGCTGCTGCTATAGGGATATTATTCCATGAATTTCCTGAGGGTATTTCTACTGTTTCTATTCTTTTTCATGCGAAAGTAGACAGAAAGAAAGCTATTTTTTATTCTTTTATAGTTGCAGTTGCCACCCCTTTTGGCGCTATTTTAACTTTTTTGTTTGTTCAGAATATTTCCCCAATAATTTTAGGAATTCTTCTTGCCTTATCGGCTGGTTCTTTTATTTATATTGCTGCCTCTGATCTTGTCCCCCAGACTCATAAAAAATTTAGATGGTTAAATATATTTTCTTTTATTTTTGGAATTATATTTATGTATTTAATTAAAATTTGTCTTTAATTTAAAAAATAAAATTGAAATAGTTTTTTAAATGGTTTAAAAGACCATTTTTTTATTAATTCAAATAGTGACCTGTTAGATGAGTCGTGGTAAAATAAAGTTGCAAGGGAAAACCTTCAATAAACTCAGGATAAGTAAAATGTCCGAAGAAAATTTTGAAAAGTTAAGAAAACAGATGGTGGAAGCTCAACTTAAACCTCGAGGAATAGCCGATCCCAGAGTGCTTTGGGCAATGGGAAAAGTTCCTCGTGATCAATTTGTCCCAGAGGATCAAAAAGCTCTTGCATATGAAGATTATCCTTTGCCTATAGAATGTAATCAAACCATCTCCCAGCCATTTACAGTTGCTATGATGACTCAGCTTTTGAAACTTCGTGGCAAAGAGAAAGTATTGGAAGTTGGTACAGGTTCAGGATATCAGGCAGCTGTATTAGCTGAATTAGCAAAGAAAGTATATACCATAGAATCATATAGAGATTTGGCAGAAAATGCAGAGAAAGTTTTGAATAAGTTAGGTTATAAAAATATAAAGGTTTCAACAGGAGACGGAACATGTGGGTTTAAAAAATTTGCTCCTTATGATGGAATAATAGTAACAGCTGGAGCACCACATATACCTAAACCTTTAACTGAACAATTATCAGAGGGCGGCCGACTGGTTATTCCCCTAGGTGGTAGATTTTTACAAACAATGGCAAGAATTACTAAAAAAGATTCTAAAATAATTAGAGAAGATTTTGGCGGCTATCGTTTTGTCCCCCTGGTAGGAAAATGCGGCTGGGAGAAATAAAGGAAAATCTATGTCAAAGATAAAAATGAAATTAGCGATATTTTTGGGGAAAACCTCTGCTTTTATAAGCAGGCATTTTGGTTTTGGCAGAGGTTCTAATTTTCCGGGCAGAGTGGCTTTACGTATTGATCCCAAAATTGTTCGGAAAATAACTTATAAGATTAAAAAAGGTTCTATTTTAATCACTGGTACAAATGGCAAAACAACCACTTCCCGAATGCTCTCTTCTATTATCAAATGCACGGGCTTGGTTAGAATCCATAATAGTTTTGGAGCCAATTTAATTACCGGGGTTGCTTCTACTTTAGTTTCTCATTCAAATTATCAGGGTTCAACAGGTGCTGATTTAGGTTTATTTGAAATTGATGAAGCTACTTTACGTCTGGCTATTCCGGAGATTAATCCCAAATTTATTTTATTTACCAATCTTTTTAGAGATCAACTGGATAGATATGGAGAAGTAAATAAAATTATCCAGTTATGGGAAAAATGTCTCATAAATACTTCTTCTGGTACTAAAATTTTATTAAATAGTGATGATCCCGGGGTAGCTTCTTTGGGGAGAAATTTAGATAGAGAAGTTTGGTATTATGGAGTGGAGGATAAAAGTTTTAGGTTGGATAAGATTGAACATGCTTCTGATTCTACCAGGTGCCCCAAATGCGGTTTAAATTTTCAATACGATGCTGTTTTTTATTCCCATTTGGGCCATTTTTCCTGTCCCAAATGTAATTTTAAAAGACCTAAACCTCAAATCTATGCCCAAAAAATTGAGCCTTTAGATTCTGCTGGGAACAAAATTCACATTGTAACACCAGTTGGTGATTTCCAAACTATAATTTGCCTACCAGGTTTTTATAATATCTATAATGCTTTGGCAGCAATATCAGCTGCCTTGGCTTTAGGATTTAATTTGCAGACTATCAAAGCTGGACTGGAAGTTTTCTCTTCTGTTTTTGGTCGCCAAGAGCAAATTCAGATTGGCAGTAAAAAATTGCTTATGATTTTGGTTAAAAATCCCGCTGGGTTTAATGAAGTTTTGCGGACTTTTTCCAAAGAAGAAAAACCTCAAAATCTAATTTTAGCTTTAAATGATAAGATAGCCGATGGCAGAGATGTCTCTTGGATCTGGGATGTTGATTTTGAAATTTTGGCAAAAAAAGATAATTTTATTGTTACAACAGGTATTCGGGCAGAAGATATGGCTTTAAGATTAAAATATGCTGGGGTTGATACAAAGAATATTTATTTGGAAAAAGATTATAAAAAAGCTTTGGACAAGATTTTATCTCGATGTAAAGAAGGAGAGACTGTTAATGTTTATCCATCATATACAACAATGCTGGAGATGAGAAAGGTTGTTGAGGATTTAGGATATGTTTCTAAGTATGTAGAAGAATAGAAATTAAAATCCTAATTTCTAATATTTAATTTCTAAACAAATCCTAATATCTAAATTCCAATGTTCAAAACAAATGTTTAAAAATTTTAACATTAGAGCTTTGAAATTGTTTAGTGTTTAGGATTTTGAATTTAGTATTTATAAAGGAGATTTATGAACATTGTAATTGCTTGGCTCTATCCAGATTTAATGAATGTTTATGGTGATAGAGGGAATATAATTACTTTGGAAAAACGCTGCAAGTGGCGTGGAATTAATGTTCAAATAGAGAATATTACAGTAGGGGGCAAGTTTGACCCAGATGAGTTTGATATTCTTTTTTTTGGCGGAGGTCAGGATAGAGAACAAATTATTGTGGCCCAAGATTTAAAAAAAGGAATGGACAAAACTGTAAAAAAGGCTATAGAAAATGGTGTGGTAATGTTAAATATTTGTGGAGGTTATCAGCTTTTAGGTAAATATTATTTATCTTCAGATGGTAAAAAACTTCCTGGAATTGGTATTTTTGATATGGAGACTAAAGGTGGTGCAAGAAGAATGATTGGAAATATTGTTATCCAAAGTGATATTTTAGGTGGAGAGAAAATTGTGGGATTTGAAAACCATGGGGGTAGAACATATTTGGGAGAAAATGTTAAGCCATTAGGAAGAGTTTTATCTGGTTATGGTAATAATGGTGAGGACAAAACCGAAGGAGCAGTTTACAAAAATACTTTCGGCACTTATTTGCACGGACCAATCTTACCAAAGAATCCTGCCTTTGCTGATTTTCTAATCAAAAAAGGCTTAAAGCGTAAATATGGAAAAGTTGATTTAAAACCCCTTGATGACAATTTAGAAAACCAGACCCATAATTTTCTAGTCAAAAAATTCTCATAGCACTGTAGGTCACCCGACCTCGTACTATATAAGTAACTATTATAAATAACAATTTTTTCATTTACTTATATTCACGATCGTGGTATATAGTAAATGAGATAATTAGATAATTATAAGCGTATTAAATAAGCATATTAATAAATTGTTTTGATATTATTGACTTGATATTTTTGTTAGTTATTTAATAGATTATTATTAAGGAGGTTTTAGAATGAGAAATAATGAAAAATATTCGTTACTTGAGTATATACTTCTTGCTTTTATACCATTTACTGAACCAAATACTGATTTACTCTATAGAAGAGGTAGATTTGTTAATACAATTCAAAAAGGTTATTATGCGCCGAAAAATTCTATTAATTCTACTATCTCTAAAGCTAAAAAAGATGGATATTTACAAGAAGTAGAGAAGAAAGATAAAAAGGGTTTCCTTCTTACTAAAAAAGGAAGGATGAAGATTCTGAAATATATTATAAAAGATCAAGAAGAGAAAAAATGGGATGGAAGGTGGCGAATTGTGATATTTGATATCCCAGAGAATCTAAGACGACGTAGAGATAGATTTAGAGATATGTTAAAAATATTTAAATTTATACAACTTCAAAAAAGTGTTTGGATTTCACCATATGATTATAGTGAAGATTTGGAAATGGTTATTAAGGAGTTAGGCATAGAGAAATATGTACAATATTTTATTACTGAATTAGTTAGTAATAGTGATATTTTAAAGAAGCATTTTTCCGAATTAAAATAATTTTAGATTGATATTGTCAAAGGAGAGTAAAGATGGATAAAATTTTCATTTACTTATACTCACGATCGTGATATATGGTAAATGAGATTTTGTTGAAATTTATTATATATACTTATTATCTATACTTATTATATATACTTATTATCTTTATGTTTATATTATCTTTATGTTTATTATTTATTATAAAATTATTGCACTTCAAAATACAATTCTTTTATTATTTATTAAAATTAGAATAATAGTTAGATTATTGATTCCAAGCTATAGATAGTTTAGGTTATAAATATGTGTTATTATTTAAAGGAATTAAATATAAAAAGAGGTTAAGATGAGTAAAAAAGTAGTGGTAGCTATGTCAGGGGGAGTAGATTCATCTGTGGCGGCAGCTTTGCTTGTAGAACAGGATTATGAAGTTATTGGAGTTTTTTGTTATTTTTGGTCAGATCCGGCTTTAGGGGCCCCTGCTCCAAATAAATGTTGCTCTGTAGAGGCTTTAAAGGCTGCTAGAGCAGTCGCATCTACTTTAGGTATATCTTTGCATACTTTAGATCTAAAAGACCAATTTAAACGTGAAATAGTAGATTATTTTATTTCTGAATATAAATCCTGCCGGACTCCTAATCCTTGTGTTGTTTGTAATAAAAAAATTAAGTTCGGCAAGTTGCTTTCCGAAGCTAAGAAATTAGGAGCAGATTGGCTAGCCACTGGACACTATGCCCGCCGAAGACAGACAGGAATAAGGAATAAGGAATTAGGAATTAGTGAAAAGCAAAAAAATCAATTCTCAATTCCCAATAATTGATACTAATACTTTAATCCATCCAGCGGAATTGGAGTTAATTAAACAGTTAATTAAATTTCCAGAAATTGTTTCGGAAATTGCTCAAAATTATTCCGTGCATAAACTTCCTTATTATGCTATTTCTCTGGCTGACAGGTTTCATAATTTTTATGAAAAGTGCAGAGTGTTGTCTGATGATAAAAATTTAACTTCTGCTCGATTAAAGTTAATTTTGGCTACAAAAATAGTTTTGAAAAATACCTTAGATTTGATGGGAATTTCTGCTCCGGAGAAAATGTGACAACACTAATTATACTGATATTATTATGTAGTTCTTGACTTCGTTCGAACAATATTCTTCGACCTTGTGGAGAAGTACATTATATAATACTGATTTACGCGGATTAAGATTAAGATACGGATTATACAAATATTATTAACACTGATTATAATGATACAATATAAAAAATCATCCTAAATAGATGATTTTTATTAATTAATCACTTAACACTATTGTGCCATGGCTTAAAAAGT
>JABAOC010005912.1_pt5 | contig 10645 bp, 10 predicted proteins | sample 7062161 | NCBI WGS metagenome assembly JABAOC01 (sample SAMN14538625, study PRJNA623070) | marine sediment metagenome | biome: marine biome [ENVO:00000428]; feature: marine pelagic biome [ENVO:01000023]; material: deep marine sediment [ENVO:00002113] | place: India: Gulf of Khambhat ...
TTGACGGCTAAGATCGACGAAACCTATACTCCTATAATCAGAAGCGAAGATGGATACGAGCGGGAAGCCTCACACATCTCTGGAGGGGAGCGAACCTTGCTGGCATTTGCATACCGCATCGGCTTGGGCCAGTTGATAATGCAGTCCAGAACGGGACACGGACTTTTCATGCTTCTATTGGATGAGCCGACTGAAAGCTTAGGCAGGGAAGACGGATCTGTCGATCGTCTGGCTGCGGCTATTTCCAGGCTAAAGGCAATCGAGCAAATAATTGCTGTGACTCACAGTGAGGCCTTTGCTGAAAAGGCTGAACACGTTATACGTGTAGAGAAGGAAGCCGAGGTTAGCCGAGTGTCCTTTGAGAGGTGACTTCTGCTCCCATCTCACCTCTTGGCTCGCTCAAGATTTTGCCTCTTTATTGCAAATTCATAACTTATTTTCCCCGCAACAAGTAACATTTTAAGCGGTGGTGGAAAACGGTGAGCGAGACAAGAGGCTTCAATTTAGCAATCGCCAGACTAATCGAAAAACTCGCGGGAAAGGTGTCAAACCTCGAACTCACCTTTAACGACTTGACGCTCGACATTATAGGGGTCAAAGCCAAGCTGAACGGATCCGTAAGAATGGATATTCTGTACGTCTCAGAAAAGAAGTGAACTTGCAAGTCTTAAATTCACAAACACTCTCCAGAAGTTAGCTTCTGCTTCTCCAGCCCGCAAGCATTAAAAAGAAGGAAACTTTGTATACAATCTCTCATACACACAATTGCCTCTCACAAATGCTAGGGTTAAAGATGGCTCATGAAAAGATACTTGGCACAATCACCTCTGCGCTAGGTCACCTCGAAGACTCAGTGGATGCTTTAACCAAGGGGGACGAACCGACTGTAGAGAACAATGTTTGGCATGCCGCCGCCGATCTGGAATACGCGCTTTTCCTTTTCTCCCTCAAGGATAAAGATGCAACCCGACGTTCTTCATGGAAACTTGACGCGCATGCAAAGCAAGATGAAATTGAGCCTCTTCTAATGCGTACAAAGGATCTGCTCAAAACTTCCAAGCAAGGCATCAAGGAAGGAAATTTTCTTGAAGCCCATAAGAATGCTTGGATGGCCCGAGGATACCTCTTGAAGGTTCATGACGCCTTTGAGAAGAAGCGAAAAAGCAGCCGCTAGTTGCACTGCAGCAGAGGTTTTCCATCTCCCGCAAGTTTCCTCAATTCGAGAAATCAGAAAAACAAATAATCGATTTGAACAGACATTGTCTACCCGGAAAGAGTAGACAAAATTGCTGACAAAGCTTAAGCAAAGGGTTCAACTCTGGCTGACTTCAGAGGCGAAGCTAGCCCACAGAATAGGCCTAACCCCAAACCGATTAAGCGTCTCCGGAATATTATTCGCAATTCTCTCAGCCGTTTCCTACTGGAGATGGCAGTCTCACGTAGCGCTTCAGATCGGAGCGCCCCTTCTCCTGCTAGCGTCAGGTCTCTGTGACGCTTTGGACGGGGTGCTTGCACGGACATATGGACAAGCCACAGTCTTCGGAGGGTTCCTTGACTCTCTACTGGATAGGTACGCTGACGCTATCGTTTTGAGCGGTATCATTCTCGGGGGACTCTGCAGTCCCGTTATAGGAATTATCGCGGTGGTCGGGTCATTGTTGGTGAGCTACGCTCGAGCGAGGGCAGAAGCATCTGGAGTAAAGATGGAGGCAGTCGGCTTGGCTGAGCGCGCGGAACGGTTAATCATGCTCCTGGTGGCAAGTTTTCTCGGCATCGCTTGGCTAGAAATTCTGGGTTGGGGTGTGATCGTTTTAGCAGTTGTCACAAATGTAACTGTGCTTCAGCGGGTAGTCTACTTTCGTAGAGCAGTTCAACAGAGGGAAAAGTAGTTTTCAGTTTATGGGTTTAATATCGTCTTCGTCGGGGACGGTATCTCCTTTCATCCTTTGCGCGCACCTTGACCACACCGCGGTGCACGGCGCATGAAACGCAATAGTACTTTGTCACTTGTCGGCTGGGTAGATAGGCGCCCTTTTGACGAAGCTCTTTCGCTATCCTCGGGTCGACGACGGAGACTCGGCGAGACGCTTTTTTGGCTTTGTCACGTGGCACAAGTTGGCCGCAGCTGTTGCACTGGACGTAGCCACTTCTTCCTTTGCCACCTTTGGATCGGCCTCGGGACTTCCGTTTCACCGGCATAGCTTTTCCTCGAACTGACCATTCTCAAACGAACTTATAACTCTGTTCACAAGATTAATTCATATACCTTGTGCTCCTTGTCTGCGGAGAAGTATGTTTGACATAATCACCGTAGGCCACTTCGCGATCGACCTCATAGTCTCGCCCACGATTTCTACGCCTAAGCCTTCGTTGGGAGGCGCCCCAACTTATGTTTCGTTGGCCGCTGGAAAACTCGATGCGCGGGTTTCGGTGATCTCTAAGGTCGGTGAAGACTTCTCTGAGGAATACCTTGGCTTTCTGAGCTCCAATGCTATTGACCTGTCGGGACTTACGAGGGTGAAGGGTACATCAACAACAAGGTTCATTCTGAAATCCGCGAATCGGAAACGGAAGCTCCAGTTGAAGAGTCAAGCCCCACCGATTTTGCTCCAAGATATCCCGCGTTCTCTAAGAGCCAAGGCTATCCACATCGCGCCCATTGTACACGAAATCTCGCGCGAAGTCATTGAGCAACTACGAACACAAGCAGATACCCTCTCCTTGGACCCCCAAGGATTTGTACGACGATTTGACCAGCGTGGAAACACTCGCTTGAATAGATGGTATGACCCCCTCGTCCTTCAGCAGGTCGACTTGTACAAATCGTCACAAAACGAAATCAAAACGGTAACAGGTCTAGCCGATTTACATTCTGCCATGAAAAAAATCCGCAAATGCGGAGTAAAAACAGTCATAGTAACAGCGGGCGTGAAGGGATCTACACTTCTCCATGAAGATAGATTCTATGACATACCTCCTTGTCAGCCAACGGTTGTCAAGGATGCCACAGGCGCTGGCGACGCATTCATCGGAGGATTTCTAGCCGAGTATACAAAAGAAAAGGAACCCATGTGGTGTGCCTGTGCTGGATCAGCCGCAGCTTCCTTTGTCGTTGAAGGTGTTGGGCCGTCAGTGTTTGGAGAAAAGGAGGAAGCCTATGAGAGAGCAGCAGATATCTATGATAAAGTTGTTGTTCAAAGGAAATAATGCAAAACTGTGTGAGTTCCACTAGAAGAGGCTGTTTTGGCTTATTTTGAATGTTGGTTTTGAGTGCCTACTCGGTAGACATAGATTCCCCCCGCGCGCGCATCGATCGTAGTTGCCCTTACTTCGGTCTCTCAAGCCACCTGAAAACGGCAACAGTTTTTATGGGTCTTGGTTCCTAGCAGTTGCTATGAAACTGACAATTGTAGGCTCAGGCGGAACCACACCTACCCCTCGACTCTTTTGTCAATGTCCTATCTGTGAGAAAGCAAGAAAAGAAGGGGAACCATACAAGAGAAACAGCAGCTCCTTGTTCGTACATGACATTTTCACTTTGATTGATTGCCCTGAAGATATTGGAGATTCGCTGAATCGCAGAAGCATCAAGAGGGTTGATAATCTATTCATCACTCATTGGCATCCCGATCACACTTTCGGTTTGAGGCCACTGATGGAAGCCCATTATGATTTCCTCGAGAGCAGTTCAGAAAAATCCGTCAAAGTTTACCTGCCAAGGAGAGTCTTGCAGGATTTGAAACAGCACTATCCTTCCATATCCTTCTTTGTGGAGACCCTGAAAGTTGCAACTGTACATGAAATCGAACATGAGCGATCCATGCATTTTGGAGACATGAAGATAACCGCAATTGGCTATAGGGGCGGGGATTCAAACACTTTTGCCTACCTGCTTGAGGAGACAAACAAGAGAGTTCTGTATGCGCCTTGTGATACGATGAATTTTGAACAAAAGATCTTCAACGTTGATCTGCTGATTAACGAATGCGGCGTCTTTTCGTACGAGAAAATCAAGCATGAGATCCCGTTTCCAGCCTTGATGGAGAGAATAAAGCTACTCAAACCGAAGAGAACAATCTTGACACATATTGAAGAAATCGAAATCAACGCTTGGGGTTGGAATTACCTCGACAAAATGAAAGAACGATATGCTGATGTCAATTTCGACTTCGCGTACGATGGCATGGAGATCGAAGTGTAAAATGCGGCGTGTTTTCCAATAATTCGAGGTAAAGACGATATCGTTGAATGTGTAATCAACAAACAGAAAAACATAGACTCTAGAAATTTAATCCCATCTCTTACAGATACATTTTTCTCGAGGTAGACAACATCCGTTACATATTCGCGCACGCATACCACAAAGCACAAGGGTAATATAGAGTAAACTTTACGTTGACATAGCAAAAGCGGAGGCTTTCGTGTTGGGTCGCGTTGGCAAAGGCGCCAAGTGCAGCGTCGTCGGCTGTGATAAAGAGGCTGTACGCTCCCTCTCCACCGAGAAGGTGAGCTCTGCTGGATTGAACGTCGGTGAAACAAGACGCGCGTACCTTTGCAAGGAACACTACAAGGAATTCAAAAGAGAAACAAAAAAAGAGAAAATGCTGGAGAAATGGAGATACCGAGGCTAGACCTAACGCAAGACTAATCTACAATTCTCTCTCTTAACACTACAGTCGCTCCGAAACAATCTTGCGAAGATGAACAGAAATTGAGAATACTCCAACTGCACTCAAACTTCATAGCATATAAACCGATCAAAAAGGAGGCTGCCATCGCGGAAGAGTGCGAGACAAAGGAACAGAGACTCGAAAAACTCGCTGTATTGTTCACCTGCGTTGAAGAGGGAGACAACGAGGCCGTTGCCAAGAAGTCTGTCGAAGAAGTCAAATCCTCTCTCAAAACATTGAAAGTCAACAGAATCCTGATCTATCCCTACGCCCATCTGAGCAATAGATTAGCAAAACCTGCCCAGGCCTTGAAACTCATCAAAGTCATGGAGAACTATTCAAAGGAGTTGGGCATCGAAACCTACAGAACGCCCTTCGGTTGGAACAAACAATTTACCCTTTCAATAAAGGGGCACCCTTTAGCCGAACAATCGAAAATAATCACACCAGACGAGGTGAAAGAAGAAAAGAAAGTAGAGTGGGAAGTACCGACCCCCGAGTACCTAATCTTAACCCTGGACAACGAAACTGTGCATCCGAAAAAGTACCGTTTTAACGAAGATGAAGAAGATCTCAAGCTTCTTGTAGAGAAGGAGGCATTCAGAAAGGAAGCTCCTGGAGGGGAGCCACGAATCCTAAACATACTGAAAAGATTTGGATTTGAATGGGAGCCCCACTCCGATTCTGGTCATATGCGATACGGACCCAAAGCCGCCCTAATGGTTGATCTGGTTGGAGACTACGCCTGGAAGAGTGTCAATGAATTGGGTATCCCAAGCTTCTCTATAAAAGGAACAAACCTGTTCAATCTGGATGTCCCCGCAATCAAAGAGCATGCCGATCTCTTTGGGGAAAGATTGTATAAAGTTCCTCTTGATCACGAAGAGTATGTTCTAAAATATGCTGCATGCTTCCAGCAATTCTCCATGCTGAAGGACTGGACAGTCAGCTACAAGCAAGTGCCTTTTGGAATGTTTGAAATTGCGGACAGCTACAGGTTAGAGCAGTCGGGTGAATGTTCACTTGGATTCAGGCTTAGAAGATTCTACATGCCAGATTACCACATTTTCTGCAAAGATTTGGAAAAAGCCAAGGAAATGTCGATAAATGTCCATAAAAAGATTTACGAAAAGGTGCGAGAACTAGGAATCGAGTATGTTTCTCTCTACAACCTAACAAAAAGTTTCTTCGAGGAAAACAGGAAATATTTCAGCCAGTTGCTTAAGATAGAGAAAAAGCCAGTTCTGTTACGCTTCGTTCCCGAAGGAAAATACTACTGGGTCATAAACGTTGAATATAATATAATAGACGAGCTAAAACGTCCTAGAGAGATCGCAACATTTCAAATCGACATTGGAAACGCAAAGAGGTTCGGAATCAGATACCTGGACAAAAAGAAAAAAGAGGTTCATCCACCTGTACTCCACATCGCAGTTCTAGGCGGAATAGAACGCTACATTTTCACCGTCCTCGACACCGCCCTAAAACAAGAAGTTCCAAGCTTACCCCTATGGCTCTCGCCAATTCAAGTTCGACTGATACCCCTTTCCAACGAGTTCATCCACAACTGTGAGAAACTCGCCGATGACATCGAGAAACAACGCATAAGAGCTGACTTGGACGATAGACCCTTAACTATGCAAAAAAAAGTTAGAGAGGCAGAGATGGAATGGATCAACTACATAATCGTAGTTGGGCGGAAGGAAGTCGCTTCACAAGTTCTGCCGGTACGAGACAGAGAGACCAGAAGAATCAGGAAGATGCAGCTACTAGAGCTAATAAAAGAGATACAGGAAAAAACAGCAGACAAACCATTCAGACCCTCAACACTCCCAAGACAGCTATCGAAGAGACCCCAATTCTAGTCCAAGAGCCTGTTCAACGTATTTCTCCAAGAACTTGTTCATGCCAAAAAAGGCATGAAACCGATTAACTCAATCATATCATCTTGTCACTGACACCAGAACTGCGAAGGATATAGTCAAAGCGCGCGCGTATTGTTAGCAATCAATTAGATCATGCAAAGCAAGAGGCGAAGCTTTCTTGTCGAAACCTGTCTGTTATTCCGATATTCCAGATCGAACTTGTATATCAATACTGCAAAGACATAAGTTTTAAGATGTTATTTCCTTAAAAAGGCTCAGGAGGCTCAGGAGTGTCTAATTCTCCACCAAAGCTCAAGACTATAGGTATTGAATCAATTATGCGAAAATTGATCCTGGCAGCTGTTGTCATCGTGGGTATCGGCTATATTCTAACCAACATTGGAGGAGTTACGATGTTGGGCTATTTCCTCACGACGCGTTCAATTACTACAACGGAGATTTTTCTAATTTCAAGTGCGGTGCTTTTCTTGATAGCCTTAATCGTACTGATGATAACAGGGGTTTTCTTGGCTATTGGAGGATTACAGTATTCGAAAGGAGGGAGTCTGCCACAAGGAGTGATCTTCGTTAGTACATTGTTGGCATCCTTTTATCTACTATGCCTAGGCATTGGATCAGCACTGTTGCTTCCTCAGGTGAGCGTCAACGCGTGGCTTCTGGTTGTAGCTCCTATAATCGTAATGGTAGGGACAGCAATCTACATGATACCGACTTTTCATCTCAGACCCATCGGTTCTCTCCTCGGAATAATCGGTGGGATACTCTTGGCAGTTGTTATGTTGGATCCCCCTACTCTGGGACTAATCTTGGGTAGCATGAATGAGATGTGGAACGATGTTCCTTTTACTGGATCATTCATGGCTATGAGCTTTCTGGAGGGATTGGCGTTCGTGCTGGGCTCTTTAGCCGCTTTTGTTCATTCGATCTTTGCGGAACGAAAAGAAGACTTGTTGACCCATGTTATTCTTGCTATAACCGGACTGGTCTATGGAATTGGAATGTTCGCAGGGTCCCTTATTCTCTCGTTTAGTTTTCTAAATCTTCTCTGGAAAGCACCTTGGTTGGGACCCTTTTACAACGTGCCGAACTGGGTCTTTGGCATGGGAGTATTCTGGAGCGCTAGCCTCATCATTCAGGTCATCGGAGGCATTGTTCTCATTGTGTGTGGCTGTATGGGGTTCACATTCGCGGCACAAGAATTCTCCCAGCAATGGCTCATCTCCTACTCAATAGAAACCATAGACGCTCCGCGCAAAGTGCCCCGAAGAACTAAAACCCGCTAGCGTTTTTCGTCGAGTTCATTTTTGGTGATTTTCAACGTTGACTTCGATTGTACTACTCTCTCTATTTTTGTTGCAAAAAGTATATCAAAACATTAACAGAATATCTCTCTCTTTAGGAGAAGGTGACTATGGAAGATAAGGAGCCCTTTATTTACGTTAATGGAAAGTTCTATCCCAAGCCCGAAGCGAAGGTTTCTGTTTACGATCATGGACTCCTCTATGGTGACGGCGTGTTTGAAGGAATAAGAGCCTACAACGGCTCCGTGTTCAAACTGAAAGAGCATATAGACAGGCTGTATAAATCCGCTCACACGATCATGCTGAAGATACCCTTAGCGAAAAGTGAAATGACAAAAGTCGTTCTTGAGACACTCAAGAGGAACAACTTGAAAGATGCTTACATTCGGCTGGTTGTCACAAGAGGCGTTGGGGACCTTGGACTAGACCCAAGAAAATGCCATAAACCGACAGTGATCATCATCACCGAACCAAACATACTACTCCACGACGCAGAAGGACGAGCCAAAGGCGTAACCACTATGATCTCATGGGTGAAAAGAGACCCCGTAGACGCAACAACTCACGAAGTCAAATCGTTGAACTACTTAAACAGCATCCTAGCTAAAATTGAGGCCAACACTACTGGTGTAGATGAGGCCATATGCTTAGACAAAAACGGCTTTGTCTGCGAAGGAGTAGCTGAAAACATATTCATTGTAAAAGACGGCGAAGTTCTGACGCCTCCAGTCTCCACGGGCGCGCTCCCTGGAATAACGAGAAAAGTAGTGATGGAACTGGCTGCTAAGCTGGGGTATGTAGCTATGGAGAAGAATATAACGCCAAACGAATTATTCAATGCTGACGAAGTCTTCTTCACAGGTACCGCAGCAGAGATCGTATCAGTGAGAGAGATAAACAAACGGACTGTCGGTCCTGGAAAAATAGGGCCCGTTACGAAACGCCTGATCCAAGAGTTCAGTAAACTCGTAAGAGATCCAAGACAAGGAATACCGATCAAGTAACTAGAGAGCGACAAATACCACTCAAAAGAGACGTACCCATTCGCTGTGTTCTTCGTTACGAAGCGCTCAATTGTTTGCCCCGGCACGGGCTCCTGTGCCGACTACGGGAGCGTACGTGTATGAGACGCTTTGTATCCTTCTGCGGTGTGTACGGTAATGGTTACAGCCTCACCACGGTGGTCAGACCAGTCCCACGAACACTTGAATGTTACAGATCCGGTTGGGTGAAGTACATAGGGAAGACCAGTAGGAGCGACAACTGTCACGTCTTGAACCGTCTCATTCTGTAGGGTCACGGCTATACTGGTGACCAAAACATACGAGGGAGAAAATTCGTGATTTCCGACGGTAAGATTGAAATAATCGGTGACTGCGGCATTGAAAAGAGCATCAGAAATAACCAGAGGTGCTGGTGTAGCTTCAGTAAGAGATGCAGAGTAACCCTGCAAGGAATAAATGGTGATTGTTACGTCCTCGTTCCAATGACTTGTCCAATCCCAGTTGCACTTGAATGTAACTGCTTTGTCGACGTAAAGCGCATAGTCTAGTGAGGGCGGAGCGGCTACGGTCAAGTTCTCAGGGACCTCATTGCGGACAGTTATTCTCGTGATATTAACAAATTCTTCGAGAGAAAATTCAGAGTTTTCGATTGTAACGTTGAAGTGCGATGTGTCAGTGATGTTGAAAAGAATGTCTGTAATCCTCAGGATGACACGGGGGGTCGTGGCTTGGATAGTGGATTCCGTGAAACCTTGCAGAGTGTGTACCGCAACTGTTACGTTCTTCTCTCGGTAATCGGTCCAGTTCCAAGAGCATTTGAACGTGACACCGGTTTTCGGGACTAGCCGATAGGGAAGGCTGAGCGGAGGTATGACTGGTATGTCTGAGAAGCTTTCATTCTCAACTGCCACTGTTATATTCGACAGGGTGACATAAGTGGGAGAATCTTCAGAGTTCTCAACGGTGACGTCAAAGTATGTTGTGTTAGTGACGTCGAAAAGAACATCAGTGATCTCAATGACTACTGGTGAGGGAAGAGCGGTACGGTTAGGCGGCTTGGGATAATACGCTACATAACCCTGCAAGGTATGCACAGTGATCGAGATGTTCTTCCCTTGATAGGCTGTCCAATCCCATGAACCCATGAGCAGAACCGAATCGCCTGAGTGTAATGAAAAAGGTAATGTATGAGGATCACGAGTGACAACGTTCTCTGAGTTTGCGGTTATCCGTGTGACGTTGACGTGTGCGAGAGAGGACTCAGAGTTTTTCAGGGTCATGTTGAAATGGGAGACACTTATCGTAGAGTTGAAGCGGACATCAGTAATCTGGAGATCGACAAGAGGCGTCTCATATTTGCGGTTGGGACCAGAGCCATCTTCAACAAAAACAGAGATTTCTATGGCTTGGCCCGTATAGTTAGCCCAGTTCCAGAAACAATCGAACCTTGCAGATTCACCCTTCGGAAATTCTTGTGGAAGCGAAGGGTTCACATTCGTTACGTTATGAAAGACGCCGTCCTCTGTCAAAACTCCGATTTTCGTAATCTTGGCTGGCTCCTTTGACGTGGAATAGGTTGGATAGAGAACGGTTAGGTTGAAATAGGTCGTGTCTTGGGGATTAAAGGTCGCGCTGCTTATTGTTATGCTAGGTGTTTCTGGGTTGCGATATTCGAGAGACTCGTAGTAGCCTACAACCCACAAGTACGAGAGAAGTGCGCCAATTATCGCTGAGATGATTAAGAGTAGAATAAGAAAGATCCTCGAAATTGCTTTCACGTTCTC
>JABAOC010000070.1_pt2 | contig 10642 bp, 19 predicted proteins | sample 7062161 | NCBI WGS metagenome assembly JABAOC01 (sample SAMN14538625, study PRJNA623070) | marine sediment metagenome | biome: marine biome [ENVO:00000428]; feature: marine pelagic biome [ENVO:01000023]; material: deep marine sediment [ENVO:00002113] | place: India: Gulf of Khambhat ...
CTTATTTATTTGCACCACTTCTTTTTATCCCAACAATTGCAATGATTGTGTCTTGTTTTCAAACTCACAAGGTTAGAGGTGAGAGAAAAATTACAAAAACTGATGGTAAGATTTTAACCCTTATGAGATGCCTTGCAATGCCAATGCCTCTTACTTGGTTAATTTGCAACTGGTTGGTGAAAAATAAAAAAAGACCTTTTCCTTTGCCTAGTAACAATTGGCACATGGTTAAGAAGTTTCAACACCCAGAAAACACCCAGAAAACACCCACATGGTACTGGGGTGACTGGCTTAATGTTGTTTATGACTATTTTAATTTATCGGGTGAGCACCCTTTTGTTTATGAGGTTGCTGAGTGGGAATTTAGTGATGAGTAAAGAAAAAGCACTAGTTGGTAGACATTACGGAGATATTGCCAAAGAAGAAATTGAAAAACTCCAAAGAGAAATTTTAGAGATATAACAAGGGAAAAAGAATGAATAGATCAGATGATTTAGCTGCCGCTGTACAAAAATGGGTAACTTTAAAAAGAGAAAATACAGAATTGAATTTAAAGATAAAAGAGATGTTATACTTAATACCTTGTAAATGTAAAAGGCCTGGTTATGAATGTGACTACTGTGTTAAATTAAGCGATTTAGACATACATAGATGAATGATAAAGCAATGCCTTAAAGAATTGGGGTGTAATTGAGGGATAAATTTATTAATGAGGTTTACTAAATGGTGCTGGGGTGACTGACTCAATGTTGTTTATGACTATTTTTATTACCATGAGCACTTACTTGTTGTTGAAATTGATTTATGGGAAAAATCTTAAGGCAAAAATTTATTGAGGTTGAAATTACAGCCGATGAGTTTCAATTGGCTGAGCAAGAGGCAAGTGACAACTCAATGAGGGGTAATTATCAAAAGTCATTGCATCGGGGTGACAATTGCCTTGTTGGTAATATTGGTGAAATTGCCATGAGCAAGGTGATACCATCAGTTAAGTATGTAAATAAGGTGACACACGACTATGAGCACGTTGATGGTTATGCAATTGAGGTAAAATCAATAAAAAGCAATTACAGGCCAAATGAGTCTTATTTTCTCTTGTTACCAAGCCATAAATTGAGCCCAATGAGTGATGATGCCATAATAATTGTTGTACAAGTGCTCTCAAATTTTTCAAAAGCCTTTATTTGTGGTGCAATAAAAAAGAGCACCTTTTTAAAAAGGGCAACTCTCAAAAATAAAGGTGAGGTGCAAAAACCTGGGTTTAAGTATCACAATGATTGCTATGAGCTCAGTTTTAAGTATCTCACTGGTTTAATGAGGGGGTAATTATGCCACATTGGGTTTGTGATGATTGTGGAGGTCATTTTAAGATGCACCAGCAAGAGCATGTTTGTAACACTGGTATTTGTGAGGATGAAAAAAAAGTTAAGCTTGAGCAATTTTCAAAAGAGCTTAAGAGTAAAATGCTTACAATGCTTGAGCATGGTATTGAGTATGAGTGGTTAGATGAGTACAAGGTTTTTGTACTTGAGAAATGGGTTGAGGAGCTTGAGAGTTGGCTTTAAAATATGTCTCTTGGTTTAGTGCTGGGGTTACTTCAACAGTCGCAACAAAAATTGCCATTAATGAGTATGGTAAAAACAATATTGATATTTATTATTTTGATACTGGATCAGCACATCAAGATAATAAAAGATTTATTAAGCAATGTGAGCAATGGTTTGAATTACCTATAAAACAAATACAATCAAGAAAATTTAAAAACCATTTTGATGTAATTGAAAAAACAAGATATATCAACGGTGCGGCTGGTGCAAGGTGTACAGGTGAGTTAAAAAAAGAGATGCGCTATTATGTAATGGAAAATGAGACTTTTGACCATCACATTATGGGCTATGAGTTTGCACCAAAAGAGATAAACCGAGCAATTAGATTTAAACAACAATATCCTGATACAAACCCAGTTTTTCCATTAATTGACAAAAAATTAACCAAGCAAGATTGCGCTGCAATGTTAACAATGGCAAAGATTGACTTACCTATAATGTACTTGCAATCTTTTCAAAACAACAATTGCATAGGTTGCCCGAAAGGTGGCATTGGGTATTGGTTGCACATAAAAAAATTTTATCCTGATGTGTTTGATAGAATGGCAAAAATTGAGCGTGATATTGGTGCAACTTGCATTACTTCAAAAATTTACAAAAAAATTGATGGTAAAAAAGTTTGTATTGGTCGTAAAAAAGAATGGCTTGATGAGCTTGAGCCAGGTAGGGGTATTGGCTTAAAGCCAATTGTGCCAAGTTGTGGTGCGGTTTGTGAGGTTGAGTTTGAAAACATTACAGATAAAAGAGTTAAGAAAATCTTAAATGGTCAGCTTAAAATGGACTTTATAAAGTAAGAAATTGAGAAAAAAAAATAAGCCATAATTTGCTATGATAAATTATGGCTATGGATGGCCTAAAACGAAATACCTTTGTGTGTGAGTCTAAGAGGGGCAAGATGCCCCTTTTTTTATTGCCAAATTTGACAGCAATGCATGTTAAGCCTTACCATCACAGTATGGCAAACCTTTATCAGTTTCAACCTGGTAAGTTATGCCCTCAGGTTAGTGACATGAGGAGGCAACATGGCTGGTCGGCCTAACCATAAATTTTATGAGATTTTAAAAAAATTAAAAAAAGACTATGTAAAGTTAAGACGCAAAGGCATGTCTATTTGGGGTTGGTGTGCTCTTAATAAAATATCAATTAAAACATTAGAGATGTACAAAAGAGGTGAGTGCAATGCTGAGCTCAAAAACTCTGATGAGTATAGTCAATTTCTAGGGATATTAGAACATGGCGACAATTTTTACAAACAGTATGTGCATGATGTTGTAATGGGCAATGCAATTGGTGATGTAAAAGGTAATGGTGCTTGTGCAAATTTTATTGCATCTAATGTGCTGGGTTGGTCGAGCAAGCAAGAGCAAAAGGTTGAGCCAGGTGATAATATCAAAGAGTTTAAGCTATCATACAACGTAAAAAAATAAATGGCCGGTGATGTACCCTCATTCACAGAGTTTGATCCCAATTTAGTACCCTGGCAAATAAAGGCAATCAATGAAATTTACAGTTTTGATTTTAGCAAAGGTGTGCTTGAGTGTTTATTTTCTGGCACAGTTGGCTCAGCTAAGTCACTCAATGGTGTGCACCTGGGGTTGCGTCATTTAGTTGAGCACAGTAAAGCAAGGGTTTTGTGTGGGAGGCTTACAAGACCTGATTTAAAAGACACTCTCATACAAACTATTGATGACCACATTGAGGGTGACTTTGTTGAGGGTGAGCATTATGAGAAAAATGAAACATCACTTAAATACACTTTTTTTAATGGCTCTGAGATAATTAGCCGATCATGGCACAAGAAAAATTTCAAGCAATTTAGATCATTAAAGCTCTCTTATGCATTAATTGAGGAGGCAACAGAAAACATTGGTGACTATTGGGAAGTTTGGGACACTGTTAAACAGCGTCTTGGTCGTTTGCCTCATGTAAAGCAAAATGTGATGGTTGCAATGACCAACCCTGACTCACCTGAGCACCCAATGTACAAGCATTTTATTGAAAAACCACACCCAAACCGCAAGGTGTTTTACTCTGATGCAAGAGAAAACCCTTTTTTACCTGATTGGTACATTAATAATTTAATGCAAGACTTGAGCCNNACCCTTTTTTGCCTGACTGGTATATTGACAATTTAATGAATGACCTGAGCCCTCTTGAGGTTGAGAGGATGATAAAAGGTCGCTGGGTTGCTGATCCAAAAGGTGGCATTTACCACAACTACCACCCTGATAAAAATTTTAGAAATGAGCAATACATTTTCAACCTTGCTTACCCAATTGACTTTATGTGCGACTACAACATCGGGTTTGGCAAACCTATGTCAACGGCTGTTGGTCAATATATTAATGGTGTATTTCACGTTGCAAAAACATTTATAATTGATGGTGCTGATACCCCAGACATGCTTGATGAGATAAAAAACTCAGGCATACTTGAAAAAGAGACTTATTTTAGAGTAATGGGTGATGCCTCAGGTAAAAACAGAGATACTAGATCAAAAACATCAGACTATGAGCTATGGGATGAGTTTTTTTCAAGATACCGCACAAAAGAAAAAAGAGATAAAGAGGGCAACATATTAAAAAAATCAAAGCGCATTTATTATGAGATGTGCATACCAAAAGCAAACCCACCAATTAGGACTCGGCACAATAAAGTAAATGCCAAGTGTCAAAACGCTTTTGGTAAAGTACAATTGTTTTTGTATCAAGAGGCGGCTGAGGCAAACATGGGTTTTCAGCTTACCAAACTTAAAAAAGGTGGTCAGTATCTTGAGGATGACTCTTTGAGAGAGCAACACATAACAACAGCAATTGGGTACTGGATAGTTTGGCTTTTGAATGAAAATGGTCGAAAATCAAAAACAATACAACTTTAAAAAGGGTGTTTTATGGCATTAAAAGATAGAATTGATGAGTTTGTTGAGTACATAAAGGCAAATGAGCCTTATTTGTCACACAATCATGTTTTGTTTGATATTAAAGAGGGTAATTTGCAACCCTTTGTGCTTGATGATTTAAAAGCCTCACTTTCACCTAGATATTTTGAAACAATTAAAAACAGAGTTGTGCCAATTAATGTTTTGAGGCGCATTATTGACAAGCTTGCCAAGACTTATGCTGGTGATCCTATGAGAGAGGTGAGTAATGGCAATGAGTCTGATGCACAATTGCTTGAGTGGTATGAGGAGCAATTGCAAATGAATATAAATGGCAATCATGCTGATGAGTTTGCAAACCTTTTTAAAGCTTATGCTTTTGAGCCTTACTTGAGTGCTGATGGTTACCCTAGATTGAGGACATTGCCATTTGATAGGTTTTTAGTTTTATCTGATGACATGATTGATCCACTCAACCCAACTGTATTTTTGAAATCAATGGGTGCAAAACCTCTTGGTGATGGCACAAATGAAAAAGTTTGGTTTGCTTACTCTGATGATGAGTTTTTGCCTTTTACAATGAAAGGCACAGTGTATGAGCCAGCATTACAAAGCAATGATGGTGAAAACCCTATTGGTAAGATACCATTTTTGTATGGCAACAGGTCACCATTTAGCCTTTTACCAACTCAAGACACTGACATTTTGCCGCTTACAAAAGTGATACCTGTTTTGTTAACAGACCTTAGTGGCGCAATCATGTTTCAATGTTTCACAATCATGTTTGGTATTGATGTTGACAGTGAAAACCTTACAATGAGCCCCAATGCTTTTTGGTCTTTAAAATCAGATAGTAAAACAGATAAACAGCCTCAGGTTGGTCAATTAAAGCCTCAAGCTGATATTGATAAAGTGCTTGAGTATGTAAAAAGCACATTTTCTTTTTGGCTTGAGACAAGAGGCATCAGGGTTGGTGGTATGGGCCAGTTGAGCTCTGACAATCTCTCATCAGGTATTTCAAAAATTATTGATGAGATGGACACCTCAGAAATGAGAAAAGTATCAATGCAATACTTTATGAGAGAGGAGCAAGCTTTTTGGCAACTAATAAAGGTGATGCACAACCGCTGGGTTGATGAGGGCTTATTGGCTGAGGCAATGCCCAGGTTTTCAGAAAATTTTGATGTATCAATTACATTTGATGAGCCTCAACCAAAAGTTGACCGAAAAACAATGGTTGATACAATAAAACTTGAGGTTGATGCTGGGTTTTTAGATTTAAAAACAGCAATCTCAAAACTTTACCCTGATTTAAAAGAAAAACAAATTGATGAGCGCATTGAGCTTATTAAAGAGAGCAAGAGTATTGTGATTGCACCAGAAAATAATGATGAGGATGATGAGCAAGATGAGGATGAGGAGTAAACATGCCAGGTCATTACAAGAAAAAGAAAAAAGATAAAAAAAAGAAAAAAGTCCATATTTGGAAAAAAATTACATATTTAGTCCAAATATGGACCTCATTAAACTATAGAAGGAAGCAACCTAAAAAATAGGTCAAGCAACCTAAAAAATAGGTAACTGATGCCAAAATACAAACAGCAAAAATTTACCATTGAGATTGATGACAAGTACACTGAGCTTGAGCGTAAAGCAATTGCTCAAGATGTAATTGACCATATTATTGAGAGGACGCAAAAAGGCTTTGATAAAGATGGTAAAATGTTTCAAGGTTACTCACCACAATATAAAGCCAGTCTTGACTTTAAAATTGCTGGAAAAACATCAAAAGTTGACCTTACTTTAACTGAAGAAATGTTAAACGAGCTCAAGATCATTAAAACAAAACGAGGCGAAATTGAAATAGGCTTTGATGGTAGACGCAACAAGTTAAATGGCAAGGTTGAGGGCAACAGACTAGGCACTTATGGCAATAAAACACCAGTCACAAAAGGTCGTGACTTTTTGGGTATTACTAAGACTCAACTGGGTAATGTGCTCAAAAATTACCCAATTAAAGATGAGCTTGCAAGATTGCAAAGAATACTTGAGGTTGCATCAGCACAAGAGGCTGGTCTTGCAATTTTAAGTGAGTCACAAATTACTGACCTTGAAACAAGTTTAAAGGATGAGGAGACTTAATGGCAATTGAGACACCTGAGCAAACTCTTGCAAGAATTTCACAAACAATAAATGACTCAGTAAAAAGAGCTTTTAGCCCTAAATTTACAAATAAATTAGGTAAAAAAGCATCATTGCAAATAATAAAAAGAGTAAGGCTTGGTTATGGTGTTGCTGATACTGGCAATCAAAAAAGACTTAAAAAATTGGCTGACTCATACAAAAAAGTGCGAAAAGGTAAACTTAAGTTTTACACAGGCACCCGAAAAGATGGCTCAAGATTTATTGGCACTTATAAACCAAAAGGCGCACCAAGACTAAGCAACCAGACAACACCAGGCCGCTCAAATTTAACAGCAACAGGTAAAATGTTGCAATCAATTAGAGGTTATGGTCGCAAGCAAAAAATTATTGTTGAAATACCAGACAAACCTCATGGCCCTGACATTTTTGGCAACCCAGTCAGTTTGTCACATGCTGAGCTTGCAAGAGTGCACCAAAATGGTGCAACCATAAGACACCCATCGGGTACAATTATCAAAATACCCAAAAGACGCTTTTTTGAATTTACCAATGCTGAGCAAAAGGGTTTAATTAGAGAGGTAAGACAATTTATTTTAAAATTAACTAAGTCAAAACTTGGTTAAAAATTGACTGTAAACAATTTGGAGGTTTAAAATGACAGTACAGGCTAACGCATCACAGGTTAGTGACCTAGTTGACAACGATGGTGTCGTTGACAATGCAAATGATGACAAAAGCTCTCAAGGTGTTGATGAGAAAACACAAGAGACTGTGTCGTATCAACAACACAAAAGACTTTTAGCGCAACGTAAAGCTGACCAGCTTAAAGCAAAAGAGCTTGAGGCAAGACTTGCTGAGTATGAGCAACAAGAGACTGAAAGGCAAGAGTCAATGCTTAAAGAGCAACAAAAGTACAAAGAACTGGCTGAGCTCAAAGAGCAAAAGCTTAAAGAGTTTGAGGCTAAGGAAAAAGAGAGAGAAAAAGCCTTGTTAGATGGTGCCAAGCTCAATGCATTTAAAGAGAAATTACCAGGGCAAGTTGACAACCCTCAATATTATGCCTTTGTAAATCTTGATGCAATTGAGGTTGATGCTGATACTGGTATTGTTGATGCTGACAGTGTTGAAAAACAGGTTAATGAGTTTGTGACCAAACACCGAGGTCTTTTCACACCCAGGTCAGGTAAAAAATTACCAGGTGAAGCCCCTGATGTGCACTCTCCAATGTCTTATGTTGATGAGCTTAGGGCTTGTAAATCACAAAGAGATTTTGAGAGAGTACAGAAAAAGTGGGGTAAAGTTTAATTAACAAACCATAAGGAGAAATAACATGGCTGATTTTACAACTGTAATGACCTCAACAGGTGAGGTTGATGACTCAATCATTGAGCAATTTGACAGGCAATTTATCATTGCAGCGGCTGATGAGGGTGTAATGGATCAATTTGTCTCATACCGTTCAAGTGTTGATGGTAAGAGTGTTGAGTTTCCAAAATACTCTCAACTAAGCTTGCAAACATCACCACTCACTGAAAAAGAGGATCCAGCAAGTGAGGCACTTGTTGACCAGCAAATTCTTTTCACACCAGCCGAGTATGGTAATGTTGTAACAACAACAAAACTTGCAAATTTACAAACTGGTGGTCGTGCTGACCTTGCGGCTGCAAGGTTGTCTGGTATCAACGGTGGTCGCTCACTTGATAGGCTTGCTGTGCTTGCGGCTGAGGCATCAAGTAATGAGCTTGTTGTTGGTGGTGGTCTTGAGTCTGGTCTAACTGGCTCTGATGTAATGACCGCATCATTTTTAAATAGTCTTTACAACAAACTTGCAAGAGCAAGTATTGCACCTCTTAGCGAGGGTATGTATGTTGCAGTAATGCATGATGACCAAATTCACGACTTAAGAGACAGTGCTGGCTCAGGCTCATGGCAAGACATTAACAAGTATGCCAGACCTGAGGAGGCTTTAAGAAATGAAGTTGGTATGCTTGCTGGTTTTAGAACTGTAAGAGACAACAACATCTCTGTTAATGCTGATGCTGGCTCAGGTACTGTTGACTCTTACCATTGCCTTTGTATGGGTTTTAATGCTCTTGGAAAAGCTGAGAGCTCACCACTTATGCAAAGAATTACTGGCCCATTCGACAAACTAGGTCGTTTTGTCAACATTGGTTGGCACTGGGTTGGTGAGTATGGCATTGTTGACCAAGATGCTCTTTATATTGGTACAACAGCCTCAAGTGTTGGTGCTAACTAATAGCAATTAACTTTTACGGTGCTCACCCTGGTCATTAGCTGGGGTGAGCTTTTTAGCTTATGGCAAAACTTTTAAACAGAGTACAACTCAGACTTTTTGCCCCAACCTATGCTGAGTTGGTGCAAAAGCAATTAAAAGTTTCAAGAGAAAAAGATAAAGAGTTTGAATTTAAAGACTTAAGAGAGGTTTACTCAAAAGGCGAGGTTGTTGGCTATGCGGTCAATTACAATTACTCTCTTAAGCCAGGTGACAAGGTGGAGGTTGAATGACTAAGAAATTTGACCAGACAACCTTTAACCATGAGAGGCATTATGGCTCATTTGAAAAAGATGCAAATGATGAGGGCATCAATCAAAGAGTGCAAGTTAAAAATGGTGTTGACTCACCAATACCTGTTGAAATTGTTGATGATGGTGCATCAGGCACTGTTATTAATACATTTAATGCAACAACATCAGTTGCAAAAGACACACTAACAACAATTGCCTCATACACTGTTGGTGTTGGTAAAACATTTTATTTAAAACTAATTGAGGTATCAGGCTCAAACAGGTCTGAGTTTACAATTACAATAAATGGTGCTGATGAGGCAAGAAAACGTACTTATGGCTCAAAGTTAAATGAGGAGTTTGACTTTAAAAACTTTAAGGTTACGGCTGGGCAAGTGATACTTGTAAAAGCTGAGCATAACAGACCAACTTTATCAGACTATGATGTAAGAATTGTTGGGAATGAGGTTTAAGAATGAGTAAAAGAAAATTAGAGATTGAGTGCAATCTTGCAAAAGTACATGCAAACATAAAAGAGCTTGAGTTTAAAAGGTTGCTCAAGCAAGAGGACATTGAGAGAATTAATGAGCACATTGAGTTGCAAGAAAAAAGACAAAAAGAGCTCAAAGATGAGCTTGATAAAATAGGAGAATAGTCATGGCCGATTTTGATAGTAGCTTACCAATTTCAATTACTGACCACATTGATCCTGATGGTACTGACAAACAGGTTGAGGTAAGTGAGAAATTAGCACATATTAGAGCTTTTGCAAAAGACTCTGATGGCAATAAAAAAGAGTTTAGAATTTCACAAGATGGTGCTTTAAATAGTGATGGTGACTATGATGCATCAAATAACAAAAAGCCCTCATCTCAGGGTGCAATTTTGCATGATAGGGCATCAACAGCCGCCTCACCTAGTGAAACATCACAAAACAAAAGACCAACAGCGGTTGAGTATGATGATGGCTCAAAAACAATTGTGTGTGCTGACATGGCAATGCATGATGAGGATGGTGTGCCTTACTCTCAATCAAACCCTTTGCCAGTCTCATTAAGTGAGTCTGAGGGTGATGAGATTGAGGACTACCAAACAAGTGCGGCTCTTGCAAAAGATGCCTCAGTTGATCTTGACTACACTGTAAGCGGCTCAAAAACTTTTAATGGTAAAGGTTACCATTTAAGTGCAAGTGGTCGTATCAAGTATGAGATAAAGCTTGAGACAGCCGCCGCATCAGGCACATACAACACAAAGTATGTTGGGTTTACAAGCTCATCAAACCCAGTTGCTCAAATTGAGTTAAGAAGTATTTTAAAACAAGTAACTGGTGCAAAAGTAAGAGTGACAATAACAAATGCTGACCAGAAAGCAATGGACGTTTACAGCACTTTACAAGGTATTGAATACTAATGGCTGACCTAGACTTTAAAGAAGTAAATCAGAGTGTGCAACTTGTTGGTGACAATGAGTTGTATGCTGCTGATGT
>JABAOC010000763.1_pt2 | contig 10642 bp, 9 predicted proteins | sample 7062161 | NCBI WGS metagenome assembly JABAOC01 (sample SAMN14538625, study PRJNA623070) | marine sediment metagenome | biome: marine biome [ENVO:00000428]; feature: marine pelagic biome [ENVO:01000023]; material: deep marine sediment [ENVO:00002113] | place: India: Gulf of Khambhat ...
GGATTGGCCTCCTTACCATGCCCGGCTCCGGTCAATGCTGCCGTTATGATGATTTTTCGCATACTTTGAGTATAAATTCCCTTTTCCTTCACGCAAGATAGGCAATGGCCTCGATCTCAACCACCATCTCCGGTCTCGCCAGCGCGGCGACGATAACCGTGGAACGTGCTGGCAAATCCTTGGTAAAGAATGTCTTGTAAACTTCATTCATTTTGGAGAAATCTTCTGCCTTTACCAGAAACACGGTTGTCTTAACCACGTCGTCCATTGAAGAGCCGGCCGCCTCCAGAACCCTCTTAACATTGTTCAGCACCTGTCTGGTCTGGGCTTCAACTCCCCCAAGTTTATTCCCCTGGCTATCGACATGCCCGACCTGACCGGAGACAAAGACGTAGTCACCGGCTTTTATCGCCGGCGAATAAGGGACACCGGGAAGTGCCGTGGGTACCGTGATAACCTGTTTGGCCATTACACACCTCCTTTCCATACTTTGCTGGCTATATCTTCTGGCCGGTTTGAAATCCTTCACTGATGGCGACAAGGATGGTACGCGGCTCAACGCAGTCGCCGATGTGATAGACTTCAGAAATTTTATCCTTAATGGCATCATAGAGGGCGGTATCCGGCACCGACCCCGCCGCCAGAACAATAGTATCGGCCTCTATCGTCCTTTCCTCGCCGTCTCTGGTGGTTATGATGACGCCTTCGGGGCTGATGCCATCGTATTTGACCTCGCGGAGCATGGTGACGCCTTTATCCAGAAGCCGGCTGAGGAAGAAAGCCCTATTGCTGGGCCCGACGCTCGTCGCCATCTCGGCGCCCCGCCGCATCACGGTAACATGCTTGCCTTGGTCAGCCAGAAACTCCGCCGTTTCACAACCCACCAGCTCGCCGCCGATTATGGCCACCTTATCCCCTACCTTTACCTTTCCTTCCAGGACGTCCCCGGCCTGAACCACCTGGGCTTTGTCCAGCCCCGGGATATCGGGGAGGAACGGCTTCACCCCGGTGGCCACGACCACCGCGTCCGGATTGAACTCGGCAACCGCGGTCGCATTGGCCTCTTTGCCAAGCTCAACCTTGACGCCGAGCTTCTGCAACCGCGTCTCCAGATATTTATAGAGCGGTGCGATTCTATCCTTGTGCGGTGGTATCGCTGCCTGAACCAGCTGTCCGCCCAGGCGCGATTCTTTTTCCCACAGTGTTACCTGGTGACCCCTCAGGGCAGCCACGCTTGCCGCCTCCATACCCGCCGGGCCGCCGCCAACGACGAGGATTTTCTTTGGCTTGGCCGCGGGCACAATTTCGCTCTCCTTCTCACGTCCCAGAGCGGCGTTTACCGAGCACCGTATGCCCGCGATATCCGGGTTGCGGATATCATCACGGCAACCGTTACAGATGATACAGGGTTTTATATCGTCCGTCCTACCCGCGGCCACTTTATTCGTCCATTCCGGGTCAGCCAGCATCCCCTTACCGATGGCAATGAGGTCCGCCTTTCCCTCCTTCAATAGTCGCTCAGCATCTTCAGGAGTAATCCTGCCGACGGCAATCACCGGAATGGAAACCGCTTCCTTGATCCCTTCCGCTAAATCTTCAATCACCACCGGGACAAAGGTTGGTGTGGTGCGGTTTATCGGCGATTCCGGCCCCCAGGAGGAGACGTGGATGGCCGCCAGGCCAGCTTCCTCTACCATGCGCGCCGTTTGCTGGGCGTCTTTCAGCGTTATGCCCTCCACGCCGTATTCTTTGCCATCAATACGGCACCAGACGGGATAGTCGTCGCCAACGGCCTCTTTTAGGTCAGCAATGATTTCCAGGAGAAAACGCGCCCGGTTGGGCAGGCTTCCGCCATACTCGTCCTTCCGTTTATTTGAAGTCGGCGACAGGAACTGGTCAATGAGGTAGCCGTGCGCCCCATGGAGTTCTACGCCATCGAACCCGGCTGTCTGGGCTCTGACCGCAGCATCGGCGAAATAGGCCACGGTTTCAGCAATCTCCTCAACAGTCATCTCTTTGGGCATTTCACCAGCAAGGCCGGGCAGCGGCGATGGAGCAAGCGGCTGCAGCCCATTCAAAGCCGATTTCCCCTCGCGACCGCCGTGGTGGAGCTGCATGCCAATCCTGGCCCCGTGTTTATGAACCACATCCACCAGCTCGCTCATCCCGGAAATATACTTATCATCGCCGATGCCAAGCTGGTTGGCAAAGGCCCGCCCCCGTCGATGAACAAAGGTCGCCTCCACGATAATCAGACCAGCGCCACCGCGGGCACGCGCCTCGTAATAGCTCTTGGTGCGTTCAGTGACGAAGCCATCGTCGCTGGCGTACCTGGTGACCATCGGGGGCATTACCACCCGGTTTTTCAGCTCCATGCGCCCGATGCGGAAAGGTTCCCAGAGTTTTCCGCTCATAGCAGCTTTACCTCCTTGATTCAGATACTCGGATATTATCTTATTTTGACGGCAGCTGCGCTGCCGCCCATTCAATGCCCAGTTCGCCGAGCCTGCCCGGCGTCGGGATGCCATTGGGCCAGCCCATCATATCGTAATAAAGCGCCTTGCCTTCCTCAAAGGCCTCGGGGTCAAGTGCTACCTTCAAGGGTCCCGAGGGGTGGGGGGCAAAGAACCGCTTGGGCATGGTGTCGTCCTTGGCGGTGAAACCTTCTCTCAGGTTGAAGACTCGTGCCAGGTTGGTCGACCGTTCGCCCACCTTCAACAACTCGAAGAAAGTGGTATCCCAGCCGGTCACCGCCTTAACCAGTTGCGTGGTCCGCTCCAAGCCAACATAGCTCAGCGATATGACAAAATAGCAGCAAACAGCGCAGTTAAGGAAGTGGATGTATTCAGTGTAATATTTGAGCAACCGGATTTTTGCCGCCGATAGGTCATTGGCGGCCATCGGCTCCAGTATGCCTATACCCTGCAGCATCTCCAGCGATGGTGTGACATCAGTATAGACGGTGTCATGGATATTATGGCAGTGGTCGGCGCCGGTGGGGGATATAGCATAGCCGACTCCCAGGCCCTGCTTCAACCGCGGTTCATGCATGGGCAGCTCCTGCCCTTTGATATGCATGGCATATTCCTCAGCCGCGGGCCCGAGCTTCCTGGCCGCCCGCGCCACGCCCTCGGCCAGCGTATCGCCAAAGCCCTGGCGCAGCGCAATCTGCTCCACCATCTGCAGCATGGCCTCCACATTTCCGAAGCGCAAATCTACACCGTCAGCATCTTTCGAGGTAATAAGCCCATTCTCAAAGCATTCCATGGCAAAGGCAATGGTGGCACCGCAGGAGATGGTATCCAGTCCATAGGCATTACAGAATTCGTTTGCCTTGGAAATGGCTAGCAAATCGGTGATGCCGCAGTCGGAGCCCAGCGCGGCGATAGTTTCATACTCCGGGCCGCCGTAGCGCGGGTCGACCACATACGGTTTGTCCACCTTTACCTCGCGCTTGCACTGCACCGGGCAAGCGAAACAGGCCCTCCGCCTGACCAGAATGGTGTCCTTCATGGTCTGTCCGGTTATCTTATCGGAACCTTCAATGGAGCCAAGCTGGAAATTACGGGTGGGCAGGCCTCCTGCCGGGTCGAGGACAGCCACCACACGAGCCGTGCCGAAGTCGTGCATTCCTTTATTGGTTATCGGCGTGTTCTCGGCAATCCACCGGGCGATTTCCCTGAACGCAGACGTATCAGCGATGGATACGCGCTGATGCCCGCGGACGGCAACCGCCTTCAGGTTTTTGGAACCCATCACCGCCCCCAGGCCGGTCCGGCCGGCGGCGGCATCAAGGTCATTCATGACGCTGGCAAACCTGACCAGTTTCTCCCCTGCAGGACCGATATACGCCACCTTGATATTCCTGTCGCCGAGCTCATCGCGGATGGCATTCTGGCACTCCAGCGCTTTCATCCCCCACAGATAGCGGGCATCTTTAAGCTCGGCCTTGCCGTCCTTAATAAAAATATAGACCGGCTTCTCTGCCTTGCCCTCGATAATTATGGCATCGAAACCGGCCATTTTCAGCTCCGCCCCCCAGTAGCCCCCGGAATCTGCCTCCCCAAAAGCCCCGGTGAGCGGCGATTTAGCCCCCACACTGTGCCGACCGCAGCCTCCGGCCGGTGCCCCGGTCAACGGGCCGGCAGCAAAGATGAGCTTGTTATCCGGGCTTAAAGGCTCAACGCCAGGTTTGAGCTCTTTCAGCAGGAAATAGCCGATGAAGCCCTCGCCACCAAAATACTGTCGGTAGAAATGGTCCGGATATTCCTCCGTCTTGATACGCCCTGAGGAAAGGTCAACCCTTAAAACCTTACCGTTGTAACCGTGTGGCATCAGTTACCTCCTCACTGCAAAATCTCGCCCATTAGTATAAGACATAGCCCAAAAACCCGCAACAATAGGAGAAGAAGAAAAGTGACGGTATGCCAATAAATTTGATGGCATAGCCAATTGCCGTGATATAATGGAACAGGTGGCAATCACAGATAGATTCAGTGCCAGCGACGTGTATCGCCAGTTAAATCCATGTCAGATATAATCAAACTGCCCCAGATAACCAGCGCCGGGAGCCAAGAACTGGAACTATCCGTCTCCGATGGCTGGCAGATTGAGATGGGCCATATGGTCGGCCACAACCGCCCCGCTTTAGCACCGGAAGCGATGAGGGCAGCGCTCAGCAGTCCTATTGGCACCTCCAGGCTGTGCGAGCTGGCCGCAGGGAAAAAGGAAGCGGTCATAATCTTTGATGACCAGACGCGAGCCACCCGTACAGCCGAGATAGCGCCTTTAGTCCTGGAAGAACTGGCTGTGGCCGGTATTTCCGATGAAAGAATCCGCTTTGTCTGCGCACTGGGTCTGCACGGCCCGATGTACCGCCGCCACTTTGTTCAAAAGTTGACAGAAGATATTGTCTCCCGCTCCCCCGTTTACAATCATAACGCTTTCGGCAACTGCGTTTACGCCGGCACCACCACGACATATGAGACAAAAGTATATATAAACGAAGAGGTGATGAAGTGCGACCTCAAAATCGCCATCGGTCTGGCCGTGCCGCACCACATCGCCGGGTTCAGCGGCGGGGGTAAGATAATCTTTCCCGGGGTGGCTGCTTATGAGTCCATCCAGCACAACCACATGATGGGCCAGAAAAGTCGGGAGAACGCTGGGGAGAAGCCGGAAATCGGCATGGGCATTTACGACCAAAATCCGCTGCGACGGGATATCGATGAGGCAGCCGGGCTGGCTGGTGTGGACTTCCTCATCAACTGCCTGATAAACGGCCGGGGAGAGACCGTATCGCTCCATACCGGCGACATACTGGCGGCCCACGATGCCGCCGTGCAGGAAGCGAAGAATCATTACCTGACGCCAGAGGTGGCAGGAAAAGACATTGTGATTGCCAACGTTTCCTCTCCGAATAATGTTACCTCGGTCGGCCTTCTCATCTCCTTTCCTGCGCTGAACCGCCGCGGTGGCGATGTGGTCCTCATCGCCAGTTATCCCGAGGGGCGGGTCCCTCATTACCTCGGGGGCCGATGGGGAAGAGACACCTGGGCAGTGCAGCACCGGCGAGTACAGATACCGGATAAAGTAAATCACCTGATTGTCTACAATGAATACCCGCATCCGGGCAGCAACTGGTTTGACGATGATGCCAGAATAATTTACTGTAGTAGATGGGAAGAAGTCTTGAGCATTCTCCGGGCGACGCATGGCAACGATGCCAGGGTTGTCGTATATCCCAACGCTGACATACAGTATTGTTTATAATCTTTATGAGGAGCGAATAATGTCGAATATACTCAGATTGCCGCAACTCGCCTGGCACGGAACCGAAGATTTACAGCTGTCCCTGCCTGATAGCTGGCAGGTTGAGATGGGCTATATGGCCGGCTATAACCGCCCCGCCCTGAGCCTGGAAAAGATCGGAGAGGCGGTGACCGGAAAGCTTATCGGCGCACCTCCGATACGGGAGCTAGCCAGAGGCAAGAAAGAAGTGGTTATTATCTTCGATGATATGACCAGAGTAACGCGGGTAGCTGAGATAGTTCCCTTTGTGCTCCAAGAACTGGCCGCCGCCGGCATTCCCGACCGCAATATCCGCTTCATCGCCGCGCTAGGCTGCCACGGCGCCATGAACCGTACCGACTTTGTGAAAAAACTCGGTGAGGAGACGCTGGCCCGCTTCCCGGTCTTCAACCACAATCCCTACGCTAACTGCACTTATGTCGGCTCGACCAAGACCTATGGCACCAGAGTCTGTATTAACGACGAGGTGATGAAGTGCGACCTCAAAATCGCCATCGGCTCGGCGGTGCCCCACCCCAGCACCGGGTTCGGCGGCGGCGGGAAAATCATTCTACCAGGGGTGACTTCATTTGAGACCACCGAGTATAACCACCGGATGTTCCGCCAGGCTCAGCAGGCGAAAGGGCCGCAGTACACGGGGCACGGCGTTTACGATGATAATCTGGGACGCCGGGACATAGAGGAGGCAGCCGACCTGGCCGACATTGACGTCCTCATCAACTGCATAGTCAATATGTGGGGGGAAACGGTGGCCGTCTATGCCGGGGCGCTGAGGCCAGCTTACGAGGAAGCAGTCAAAGAGGCAAAGCAGCATTACCTGACGCCAAAGCTGGCGGGCAAAGATATCGCCATTGCCAATGCCTTCGCCAAGGCGAACGAAGCCTGGATAGGCCAGGCCATCACCTACTCATCGCTGAAACCGGAGGGAGGCGACGTCGTCGTCATCGCCAACCACCCTGAGGGACAGGTAACGCACTATCTGCTTGGACCATTCGGCGAGACAATCTGGGGGCCATTGCGGAGGGAACGGAAAATCCCCTCTCAGGTCGACCGTCTAATCGTCTATACCGAATACCCAGACCTGGCGAGTTGCTGCTGGTTCGGCGGCAGAGACAGGGCAATGTTCTTAAATAAGTGGGATGACGTCCTGAAAGTGCTTCAGGAAAAGAATGGCGATGGTGCCACCGTGGCCGTCTATCCCAACGCCGAAATCCAGTACAGCCGCTAGTCAGGATTTAAGAAACGATAGCTCCCTTTGGGCGAGCTTTCTTACTCAACTTGTATATGCAGCAGCGTCCTAGCCAGATAACCGATGAGGAAGGCCAGCGCTGCCACGCCAAGGCTGACCAGCACCATCTCGGAAAATCGCTTGCGGAAGGAAATCTCCCTGGCCACCGAGATGTAAAAGCTGAACAGAAAGACCACCACGATAGCATTGAAAATCATCAGCCCCATAGATATAAAGACGTTGTGAAAGACAAAGTAGGGGAAGAGCAGAAAGATAAAGGTAATGATATTGGCCAGACCGCCATACAGGACAGCCTTGAAAGGGCTGTGGCCGCCCTCCCCTGATTTTGTCGCCAGATATTCGGTGCTGGCCACGGAGAGCACCATCGCCGCCCCGGTAATCAATCCGGCGAGCACAATCAGGTCAGAATCCGGGAGGGCCAGCGTAAGACCCGTCAGGGCCCCGGTAAGCTCCACCAGTGCCACATTAAGACCGCGCACCATATCGGCGGTATAGTGGAGCCGCTCCTCATCAATCAGGCGGACAAGCTGTTGCTCATGTCTGTGTTCATCACCGGCAATCCTGGAGGCCTCCGGAACGGATTTAGCGATTTCAGCATAAGCTACCTGTGCCTTTTCCTCTCCCTCCTCCATCAGCTTTATACCGAAGGTAAGCCCGAAAACGCGCGCAATAAGGTAATAGAGCCATATCTTGAGGCGGCTCGGGCGTGCCATTTCGCCGGTGTACCTCTGCCACAGATTGTGATGGCCCAGCTCATCCCTGGCAATGCGCTCGAGAACATTTCGATTGTGCGGGTTTCTCACCGATTTCGCCAGTTTCCCGTAGATGAAATGCTCGGTTATCTCACCCTTCTGCATGGTCAGGATTTTCGATTTTACTTCAGATGACAGCACTGACATGGCTCAAACAACCAATATTATGTAAAATATGCGGCATCCCGGATGGCACTATTTGATTATCGCCCGGGCCTTCCTGTCCAACTGAATATTTAAGCGTATTATGTCGCTACCGACTACCTTTGTCAATTCCTGACCTCATTTTTCCAACGGGCAAATTGTGCTATCATTGGTGTAATATTTCGAGAATGAGAAGGTCTTTGACCGCGACAGAAAGGAAGTTAAAGGTGTCCCTATCGGAAAGAGTTAAGGTAAGCATGGCCAGCGGTTCCTGGATACGCCGCATGTTCGAGGTCGGAAACGAACTGAAAAAACAGTATGGAGAAGAGAATGTATTTGACCTTTCTCTGGGCAATCCGATTATGGAACCGCCAGCCCGATTCTTTCAGGAACTGAAAAAAATCGCTGAACACCCCACCCCCGGGATGCACCGCTACATGAGCAATGCCGGATATGCCGAGACCAGGGCTGCCGTGGCCGAGCAGCTGGCCCTAGAGACCGGCATCAAATTCACCCTGAATAACGTCGTCATGACCCACGGGGCGGCTGGAGCTTTGAACGTCGTCCTGAAAACGATACTGAACCAGGGAGATGAGGTCATAATTTTTGCCCCTTTCTTCGCCGAGTATGTCCACTACATCGGAAATCACTACGGCATACCCCGTATTTTGCCCTCGGATGAACGATTTGAACCCAGGGTGGACGAGCTGGAGCAGGCCATCAGTGAAAAGACAAGGGCCATTTTGATTAATTCGCCGAACAATCCATCAGGTGCGGTGTACCGCGAAGAAAGACTTCGCGAAATCGGCCAGGTACTCCGCAAAAAGGAAAATGAATTTGGGACGCACATCCTGCTCATCAGCGACGAGGCCTACCGCAAACTTATCTATGACGGCCTGGAGTACCCTTTCCCGGTGCACCATCATCAGAACAGCATCATCGCCACATCGCATTCCAAAGATTTAGCTCTGCCCGGGGAGCGGATCGGCTACATCGCCGTGCACCCGGATTGCCGCAGCGGGGAAGAACTGATAAATGGCTTCATCCACGTCAACCGGACGCTCGGTTTCGTCAATGCCTCGGCTCTGATGCAGCACATCGTGCGCCATCTGCAGGGGGTCACCATATCGGTGGCCGAATACCAGCAGAAGAGAGATTTTATGTACCATAACCTCGCCGCAATGGGTTACTCCATGGTCAAGCCCCAGGGAGCGTTCTACATGTTCCCCAAATCCCCAGTTGAAGATGATGTCCAGTTTGTCCGGGAACTGCAAAAATTGAAAGTGTTGACCGTTCCCGGTCGAGGTTTCGGCACGCCGGGCTACTTCCGCATCGCCTACTGCGTGGAAGACAGAGTCCTGGAAGGCTCACTGGACGGCCTGCGCCAGGCGGCACGGAAATACGGGTTGACCAAGTAAGAAGGATATATTATACCCAAATAAGAGAACACCACCAGCCTTGACAGACTTTCAGCCTACGCATACAATACGGGCAAACAGAAAGGAGACACAGCTATGGCATTGAAACATGAACACACACATATCACCACCCCCGAACCCGATAAAATAATCGATTTCTATACCAAAGTGATGGGCGCCAGAATCATCAAAGAGATTGAGAGCGCCGGCCGGCGGCTGGTCGATGTGGACCTTGGCGGCATACCGGTGAGGATCTCCAGCGGCACCGGGGCGGATAAAGACTGGAAAGGCCTTAGGCACGGATTACACCATATCGGCCTTCAGGTGGACAATATGGACGAATTTATCACCAAGATGAGAACCAACAGCGTCGAGATCGTCACCGAGCCATTTCAGCCCGGCCCGGGGATTAAAGCCGCCTTTATCAAATGCCCGGACGGCGCGCTTTACGAAATCATTGAAAAAAGCGAAGGCTAAGAGTAGCGTTGGACCCGCCTACTGCTTTAGCTGTCCCTGGGCGAGAGATGCCGCCACTTCCACCGCAGCCCTTAGGTTATTCGGGTCAGCGATGCCCTTTCCTGCCTTGCCGTAGGCCGGACCGTGGCTGGGCGTGGTGATGATGACCGGCGAGCGGGCAAAGATTATCACAATCTCCCCGAAGCCAGCCATCTTCAAGGCGATATTCGCCTGGTCATGGTACATATTGACCACGCCATCATACTGCCGCCCCTTGAAAGCGCGCACATAGACGGTATCGGCGGGAACCGGGCCGTAGACGTCAATGCCTTTCTTCTTGGCCTCTTCAATGGCCGGGGCAATGTGGTCGAGCTCCTCCCGGCCCACCATACCACCCTCGCCGGCATGCGGATTGAGGGCCGCCACAGCAATGCGCGGCGACTTAACTCCGTACATCGCCAGGACTTCCTGCAAAATCTCGATCGCCTCGAGGACATTTTCCCTGGTGATGAAATCGGGAATACGCTTAAGAGGCACGTGCTCGGCGATGGTGATGCGGAAGATGTCGCCGCTTTTGGCCACCGATTTAATCAGAGGCGCTCCCAGCTTTTCATGCATCATTTCCGTCTCGTCATTATACTTCTTGCCGCCCAGGTTGAGGGTCTCCTTGACCAGAGGCCCGAAGACCACCCCGTCCACCTTGCCCTCTTTGGCCCACTCCGCCGATTGAATCAAAGCTTCAGCCGCCATTCTCCCGGCCTCGGGATGAGGTCTTGCTAGCGCCAGCAATTCACCGCCTCCCTGGGCCAAGT